>Ga0105248_10002742_pt1 | contig 19560 bp, 30 predicted proteins | sample KBSS34metaG_FD_81524 | JGI IMG/M metagenome (GOLD analysis project Ga0105248, IMG submission 81524) | Switchgrass rhizosphere microbial communities from Kellogg Biological Station, Michigan, USA - KBS S3-4 metaG | ecosystem: Host-associated > Plants > Roots > Rhizosphere > Soil | place...
CACTTGGCGTAGTGGTGGTAAGAGCGGGACGTGGCGCACGGTTCTTGATGTAGGTAGTTACACCAGCGGCACAAGCTACAGAGTCAGTACCGGAGGTTGCAGCGGTTCCACTTGTGCTGACATAAACAGGGTTAGTAGCGGCAGAAGGCACAGTAACGGCCACATAAGGTGCCCAGCTAGTTAGGGTAGTTGTAGCAGCAGAGGTACCTGCTGTTACAGAGATTGCATAAACAGCCATATTTCACTTCCGAGGGGTTAGTAATTACTTAGCGGTAGCTGCTGGCTCTTCGGCCTGAGCGACTGCATCAGTAACCTCACTCTTTAGTGTGGAGGCAACAGTCTCTACCTGTGCGGCAGCAGCGTGTAGGTCTTCAGCTACGGCCTGCTTGACTACATCCTCTACGGGAGCCAAGTGAATGTGCTGGAAGACAGATTCTAGCTTGACGACTAGGGTATGTAGGTCGCCTTCTAGGTTGTCCTTTAGCTCAGAGAACTTAGTCTCTAGATCGGTAAATACACTCATGATTATCCTTCGTGTCTTGCAATGGATGCGTTGGCCCAAAAGACTACTTCGTCCAGCTTGGTAAGCGATACGCTTAGCTCTCTGCTAGGAGGACACATCTCATTTAGATACTGTGCCAGCTCTCCACAGATAGCGCGGATACTTTCATACCTAACAGCTTGATCTTCGGTAGCCTTATGAAAGGTAAATCGATTCTTTAGTTCTTCGTTGTCTAACATCAGTCAGTTACGATGGCACCATGTAGACGCTCGTAGCGTCCACCTGAACGGTCTACCTGCTCGAAACGGCGGGCAGCATTTGTGTCTACATTAACACCGTGCATGAACTCACCAGTCATGTTAACAGAGTCAATCCAAGCAGCAGATCCTACGTGAGCGCGCGCACGCATTGTCTCAGCGGCAGGCTTCTCCCATACGACAGCATTGTGGTTAGGGGGACCTGGAGCAGTCTTGTAACCGCTCATTGCACCGGTCTGAAAGTCTCCAGGTACGTCGGTGTCAGTAGCAATACCCTCTTCAAAACGCAGTGGTCCGCGACGCTCAGGGTTAGAAGCTGACTTAGCCTCATAGTTAACAGCGCCACGTGCTCTTTCTTCAAATCTTGGGGCAGGGGCTAGATTAACTGCGCGGCCTGCCTCCTGGTACATTTCAGCCATGTTTTATCCTTAATAGTTTAGCTAAATTATTTCTATGATATCAGCTTAACTTCTACGTCTATCATAAAACGGATTATTGCTGACTTCTACTTCATCCGAAACATTCATTGGAATAACGCTCAATGCAATAGCGAGAGAATCACAATAGTCGTCGTGCGCATTCGCTTCCTTCGGCGCTTCCGCCAGCATGTAGGGACCTTCAAACTTTACCTGTAGGTCGGACATTTGCTGAACGAAGTTTCGGAATGTACGAAGGTTTCTTGTCTTTGCGTGAGCAGGCCAAGTGATCTTACCACGGTCAAGCATTTCACGGAGATACTTCCAGCGATCTGATTGCGCAGGTCTTTGAGAAGAAACATCAACAATCTCTATATGAGGCAATAGTACACGAAGGCGGGAAATGAATAGATCACCCATTCCGCCTGAGTCCACGCCAATAGCCCACACATTATATCTGGAAACAAACTCTACGATGCGGTGATACTGAGATTCCCACTCCTGTCCTTGAAGGTCTAGCCAATTCAAGATTCGGGCATTAAAGTATCCAAACTCATCACGTGCTTCCCAATCGACAAATAGGGCTGTAACAATTGTGCTGTCGATCTTACGTCCAGGATCAATACCAATGACAATAGGAGTCATGTAGTAATTCTTCTGGGTTTCCATTGACTTATCTCCAAGCTGCTCAAGGCGCTCGGAGGTGGTGAACATTCCCTGTTCAAGTAGCCAATGAAGTCTATAGGATAGTTTGAATTCGTCAGACTCAAATCCCATTCGCAACATGTCTCCGCCAACAGACTTCTTGTACTTGGCGTTCCACTTGGATACTTCTCTATAGTCGGCTTCAAAGTGGTTAGTACGTGCGCCGCGTCTGGTGGCGTTTCTCTTGTTCTGGGAAATCTGTCTGTAGAATACACCCTTCTCATATGTGGGTGTACCTGTCATGATGAACGTACCTGCGGTAGACGCAAGCATGGGGCGGATTGACTTGTCTACTACCTTCTGGTCCGCAACCTGTGCCTCATCGAGAAGGGCAATGTGATAGGTCTTACCTTCAATGGACGCGCGAGGGTGGGCAGTCTGACGACGTACCAGGGAGCCGCACTTCTCTAGCTTGATCTCTGCTCCCTTACCTCTGACTCTCTCGTCAATGGCAGGGTCCATCATGATGGCTTGTGCGCGCTCTGAGGTAAGCATGGAGACGATGCGGGAGAACAGGGTCTTGGCCATGTCGTCAACGGGCGCGAAGGCGCCTACCCACACACCCTCCTTGAAGGAGTCCAGCAGCACATTGAAGGGCTCAACCTTCGCTAAGCGAGGGAGCATAATCATCATCGTGGCAATGGCCGCTGATACTGTTTCTGTCTTTCCAGACTGTCTGGAGAATAGCGCGGTAACCGTCTCGTTGTCGTTAATGATTACGGATTCCATAACGCGCGCTGCGAAAGGTCTTTGGTAACCATATAGAGGGTGACCTGATAACTCATCAGCGAACAACAGTAGCCGTTCTACCAATTGATCAACGAAGGCTTGCGACTGTGGATCTAGCTCTGTACGCGTAGACTCAAGCGCGTCCCTCTCCTCGGTAGTCAGTTCCTCTAATACTTCAGCATCCATCATATTATTCTCCCAATTTGTAACTCACATCCACTATTGTACCTTGCTTGACAAGGGAAGAGGTACGTGCTACGGTCGGGAAAACAACTCAACAACGAGAAGGAGAAATCATGATACCTGACAACGATCAACAGCGTCCGGATCACAGCTTCCGAAACCCCTTCATTGCTACCCTGATCGGGGCATGGATCGGCTGGAAGCTGGATCAGACAGCGTTCGGCAGGTGGTTCAATACCAACCCCGTTCTCAACCGGATCTTCACTCTACTGCGCGTAGGGTTGATACTGTTGATCGTTATGGGGGTCATGTACTACCTGTGGCTAGTTTTGATATCGTTCACTTCGTGACGCGTTCTTCAAGCGCTTGTAGGGCAGCCAGTAGAGATACTGCACCCTTGCGGGTGTCCTCAATATACATAAGAGTCTGATCTTGCTGCTGCGAGGTCAGGCTCTTACGTATTTCCGAAATGTTTTTCCCGATGCCCGAATGGATGTTGTCAGTCCAGCGGATCAGCTCATAGTCTGATACTGCCTGTAGACGACGATAGATCTTGGTATTGATCTCCTCGTTGCCCTTTACCTTCTTCTTTCTAAGCATTGCTCGCCTCTGTCTCATGGAATTCTTCATCGGTCATCTGACGGCCTTGTAGGGCCTCTAGGAGCGTCTGTTCCTCGGTTCGGGTGGTACTCCTCCACCAACCCAACACAAGCCCTCTGTGGGTCCCTGGGAGCCTCAGGATGAGGGAGTTTGACTTCCTGTAAGGTTCTTCAATCTCGTGGGACGGGAAACGGTGTACAAGAGGTGACTTCTTCTGAAGATTGATCTTGTGTGCAAATAGTGGTCCGAGATCATGTGTCTTGTAATGCATCGATTAAATGAGTCCTCTTTTGTATGGGTAATTGTTGAGCGTCGTATTAATATAGCGTCCAGGGGAATTAGCTCTTCTAAATTTCCACCATACTGAAGGCGGAATGTTGTAGTAAGTGTAATAGTCTCCATCACGGAACTTGATACGCAATGTCTGAGAGCGCTCATCATATCCGGCTGCTAGTGTTCTTGGTCGGCCTGGATTGATGGTAGGTGTTGGCTGATAAGGAAGTAGATATTGGTCATCACCATTGATAGCTAATTCAATCTCATCGTAGACATGCTCGTCAGTAAGGCGTATGGCACGTTGCTCTGTAGCATTCAGATCCAGAGGGGAGCGCACGTTGCTGGGCATGTCAGTACCATTGCCACCAAGGAAGGTACGATCCCATGCCGAACCTGTAGCGCCTCGGTTGCGTGAACTGAAAGACGATACTGGCGGAACTCTATTTCCTGGTTTTCTTCTTGGCATTGGTTCTCCTAAATAAAATAGCCTCCCCGTAATGATACCAGGGAGGCTATTTGTCTAGCTATTTTGTACTGTCCAGCCAGATGGCAGTTCATCTTGATCTGTGCCATCTTGCTTGTGCGGACAGTAGTATCCGGGATACATGTGAACGCCATCTACGAAGTAGCAGGTATCGGTTTGGATGTGTGGACCATAGGCTACGTGCTGTCCGCCATGCGCTGTCCAGCTCTCCTCTGCCCATGCTTCTTCATAGTCGGAGTCGTCATTAAACTGAGGAGCCAATCAAATCATCTACATTCGCAACAGAGTAAGTGGAAGGCTTAATAATCTTCCCAAACTCATTGTAGTGGACCTTTCCATCAGGCCAGAGCTTAGTCATGTTAGCCTCATGGATTCGATTGAAAACAGCTTCCAGGGGAATGCACAGCTCATCAGCGGTTCCGTAAACCACATAGAGAAGATCAGCCAGTTCCTTAGCGAGCTGACGCTTAGCGTTGGTACGATCCTCTTCCGTATACTCTTCTGGATGCATCAACTGATGCTTAACGTACTCAATCTCGTAAAGGACTTCCTTGTATTCCTCAGTGATAAGTCGTTCACGACGATCCATATCATCGGGAGTAACGTTTACATTGAAACGCTTATCCTTCCTTGGATGGAACTTGTCGTGAAACTCATTAAGCGCCTTCATAGGCTCATAGGTCACTTAGTATTTCCCTTAATCTCGTTAGAGAACATGCTGACTGTTTTGAGAACGCCATTGTAGATACCAGTACCGATTACGCTAGCAAATGCGTAGGTGCCCAGTAGAGCCTTCCAATAAGCCACAGGATGATCGAATGCCGCCAGAGCAAACATGACGAGCATTGCGTCAACCGCAACGATTATCCAATAAGTCAGAATTCTTGTAGCAGCCTTCATTATTGCCTCCTATTAATTAGTAAAGCTTACCGTCAACAGAGAACATACCATCATCGACAGTTACCAGTCTAGGGAATACTCGATCTCCATAGACTTCAAGAATTCCGAAAGCCTGTTGCCAGTTAGCCGCAACACCCTTCTTCTTGAGATAGTCAGCCTGAGTCAGATCCATGAAGTGACCAACCTCAAGCCCGGAAACTGTTCTGCGAATCTTACCATTGTATCCAGTACTTTCGCTAGTCAGTCCCGCACGGTGTGTATGTCCGCAGACAACGTTAACACCAAACTTGTTCTTTGCCAAGCCGAACGCTGTCTTGCCTGCTACAGGGCTTAGGCTTCCTTCATCACCATGCGCCATGACCCATCCCGGAGCAAGCTCAACGACCTCATCTCGTACAAATTCGACCCCGTACTCATTGAATCCTGTAAGGTTTTCAATGGAGAGAGCCGAGAGACTTGCAAGTCCAGGTGCGCAAGATTGGATGTAAAGCTCAAGTCGGTCATCATGATTCGATCTAACAATTCGGAAGCGGCCTTCATGCACTTCTCGAATTCGACTGAGGATGTCTCTTGTGGAGTCGAATCCTGCTTGGAGGTCTCCGGCATACTCCGTCTTCTTTCCTCTTACCCAACGACTGATCTCAGTGGAGTCAGTAAAGTCTCCAACCTGAGCCAACTCATCTGGCTGGTAATCCTTAAGGAAGTCGATGAACTTATTCACCAGCTTCTCATCATGCAATGGTGCCTGAACATCTGGCATAACCACTACAGTATAGGAATGCTTCTTGGGAAGTGTTGCACCTACACTGTAATCAAACTTCTTGGCATTCTCGTAGTTAAGTGCAAATTCAGTTCCGGTAAGGATTAGCTTATTGTTCTCATCCTTTTCCTTACGCCAAGTACGGATAAGCTTTTCAGAAACACTAAGGTTCTTTCTAAGAGCTAGAGCCTCTGATACTGCATTCCTTCCCAGACTTCTGTCATTCAGTAAATCGTAGATATCTTGGTCCACCATGGACAGCGTACGGAGCTTTCCGATACTGTCGATATGCTCAAGACTCAACGTACCTCCTTAAATAAAAATCTGTATGGTGTAGTACATCGTACACCATACAGAGAATCGTGTCTACTTCTTACTTGTCCACAAGGTTACTACAGCTATAGTAATGGGAATCATGACCATGGATACCAGCCATCTGAACTGAGACTGTCTAGCTTTCAGATAGTCCTCATGCTGCTTCTTACGGTCTTCTCTTTCCTTGGCTATAGCTCTTTCGTATCTTGATCTTTCACTCAGCAGATCCGTCTTGAAAGTATCGAATAGGTGACGGAAGTCTCTTTTGATATTCTCAACATCGACTTCTAAGTCATCTATCTTCTCATTAGTATTTACAAAACGGATGTCTAGTGAGCGCTTGTCTGCGGAGTATTCAATTTGGGAAAGAAGTTTGTCCAGTCGGCTAGAGAAATCTACGAACCGTGAATCCACGCTTCTCTGTAAACTGTCTAGCTCTCGCTGAACCGCTCCCGACCACTCCTGTGAAGTCATTGCCATGGCAACTCACTTAGGGCTAGATATCAAACGGACTAAGCCTAAGCCACAACGTTGTCAGTTTAGTTCTTCAAGTATGTGTCCCATTAAGCATATTACTGTGGTCTAGTGCTATTTCTTTATAAGGATAGCACTAGACACTACAGTATTCTGTTGATTTGTTAATCACCCTTTGGCATGATCCTCTTCCAGACAGAAGGCGCAATGTTCTTACCATCTAGCTGAAGAAATAGTAGGTCTGGGTATACCGTCCAGTCACGGTGAGTAGCGCAAGAAGCGAACTCCTTACGATCCCAACCAGGGCTGTCCTTGTCAAGCTGCTTAACTAGCTGACGATAATCTGCCTTAGCAGTGTAATCAATCAGTCGGAATTCAGCCTGCAATTCCTTTATCTGAACCTCTAACCAATCATGCCATTCCTCGGGAATAATCATAGCCAATTCACGATGAGTGACACCAGAGGACAGGTTCTCCCAGATTCGCTTCTTTGTCAAGCCTGTGACGATCTTGTGTAGCTTGAGATAGTCATCCTGCTTGACCTTGACCATTTCCTCCGTAGCAGGGAAGTGAATCACATACCCTTCTGCATTGGGGCGAGGAGGAGCCTCCAGCGCCTCTCTAAGCGTCTTGTAGGGGAACATCTCGGCCCTACCCCACTTCCACTCTGGCAGCTCGTTAGGATAGTAGACAGCGCCACTCTCCATGTGCCGAGCACCGATCAGTACCAGCTCATCTCGATCACCGTAGTCAAGCACAATACGGTTCTGTGGATAGATGATCTCGAACATGTAGGTGAACTCATGGTCAAGATCATTGAGGAACCAACCATACTTCTGGTGCATCAACATCGTAGCGTGTGCACCCTGCTCAGACTGGAAGGAACCCTTTGTAGATACTTCCCAGAAACCATCAGGGCGACGGTATAGGATACCCATCGAACCATCAAGCTTGTCAGTAACAATGGCAGGCATGTCCAAGGGAAGGACAGGCGCATTAGGCTCATTGTAGTTAAAGAACTTATCGAATGGCCGCGCTAGAACGTCAAGGGAATCTGTGTCAACAATAAGCCCCCGACACTTCTGAGTAACGTCATTCCACATACGGTCATACATGGTCTCATTGGTGTACTCGTAAATACTAAGGTTCTTATAAATAGGGTGTCGGTTCTCCTTCACCTGCTTATTTACAATTGCCTCGCCAAGGTCACTAATCTCTAGCAAGTCATAAAGCTTCATCAGTAATTCCCCTCCTTCCACAATTCATGAATTCTATTCGGTACAATACCAAATCTTACCCAATCGTCAATCTCATCGTCCAGCAGCCCCAAGAAGTCATAGAGGCTCACGTCCACGTTCACAGCGTGCCAGGTGTCCACAAGGTCTTCCATGTACTCCCCGACGTCGTAACGGTTGTAGCGGGCCGTAGAGTCCTTGTACGCCTCCCGTTCGGTCTTAGTCCACGGGTGGATGGGAAAGTCCATAAGCCTCCAATCGCTTCTGGGAGACCTCACGACGGCGCTGAGCGTCGTTCGCGCAGTGCTTAATGTACGTGTCCAGAATGTTCCGAAGATCCTCCAAAGGGATCTCAAGCTCTTCAGCAGTCGCCTTTTCAGGTTCGGTGTAGTCATTGGCGATCATCGTTTCTACCTCCCTCTGTTGTTGTCGTGGTACGATCCTAGGGCATGAAAGAGCCCCTGTCAACCCATCGGCCAGCGGCCAAGGACTAACAGGGGCACGGTGTGAGCGGAGGGACTCGAACCCCCAGACCCCGAAGAGAACGGCTTTACAGGCCGCGGCGCTACCAATTACGCGTTACACTCACATGGTACTATTTACATTCTTTTGTATGAACTGTTATCCAGTCACGCTCAGCCTGAGCTAAGGATTCCTGTTTATTCTTGATCCTGTATATCTTGGTGCCGTTACAAGTATTGCACTGGAACTTCACGGTACCATCCCAGAAATGCTTTGTAAAGCTCTTCATGCTTCCTCCTTAAGGTGTGACCAACGGGGATCGAACCCGTGACGCCTGAGTCACAATCAGGTATGTTACCGCTACACCATGGCCACCATGGCCCATTACAGTCCAGAAAGAAGAACTCTTTCCAATGCGACCTTAGGGCGTGCGCCTACAGACTGCTTAACAATCTCTCCATTTTGGAATAGAGCAATTGTTGGCACTGAAAGCACTTCGTACTTATTTACTGTTACTGGATTCTCATCAATGTTCATCTTGACGAATTCAATGTCAGGATGCTCATTTGACATAGCTTCCAATACTGGAGCCACTTGACGACAAGGGCCGCACCAGGGAGCCCAGAAGTCTACGATTACTGGACGATTCCCGCTAATGAGCGACGAGAATTCATTATCTGATACTGCTCTCATGGTTTCCTTTCAAGTGGTATATGTCGATGCGGTTGGATTCGAACCAACGATCTTCCGTGTATCAGACGGATGCCTTCACCAGACTTGGCCACGCACCGAGGAGTAGGGCTACTGGGACTCGAACCCAGATTATGACCTTATAAGAGTCGTCTCTTCACCTTTAAAGGATAGCCCCAAGTTGCTCAACTTATAAGCGGAGGAAGAGGGATTCGAACCCACACGGCTTTCACACCGTAGGCTTTTCAAGAGCCTGCCACGCCACCGATGTTAGTTCCTCCATTGAAGGGACTCATCCTCTACCCTTCTGTGCCGACCCACCTTGAATGCATCCATTCGGCTTCTGTTTCGTAGGACAACCACCTAAATAATAGTATAGGCTCCATCCTACTTCACTTGCAAGTGCGCGGAAAGTGTGGGAATCGAACCCACTAGGGCGTTAACCCTTACTATGTTTCCAGCATAGCTGCTCACCGGTTGCTTACTTTCCATTGTGTGAAGGCTTAAGGGACCTTCCAGAGATATCACCATCTGCACCTTGGCAGGGGCCACCCTTTGGTTATTTAGAAACCGTCGCGGCTACGCTCATTGTACTTACCAAACACCGCACGACGCCAACCCTTTTGCTCAGGCATAGGATTACCATTTACATCCTTACCCTGGAAGTTCTCACGACTATAACGGTCACGACCCTCTTCAGTCTTAGAGGCTTCCTGCCAGTCCTTGTACTTACCAGACAGCTCACGGGGACGTCTACCACCAGCATCGGCATGAGGTGTACTATCCTCAACAACCTCAAGGATACGCTCAGGAACACAAGCAGTATTACCTACTCCGCGTACCCAAACATCGCCACGACCACGCCATTCGCCAACCATACCCTTGTACTTGCCACTAGTGACCTTAACAGTGTCACCAACACGCAATCTTGCCATTTCTCTCTTTACCTCCTTTATTGGTAATTCGAGCGGAGACACAGGGATTCGAACCCTGGGAGGTGTTACCCTCACTTCCTTAGCAGGGAAGCCCGATCAGCCACTCTGGCACATCTCCATATTAGGGGGGTTCGTTAGGTATGTCAACCCCCTGACCATTGCATATCTCCGCCACGAACCACCAACGGATAGCAGAGCTACTAGGCGGAATCGAACCGCAAACCAACGCTTTTGCAGAGCGTTCCCACGCCATGTGAGTTAGGTCTAGCAGCATAGAAAATCGCCGGGCCTTTAACCGTTAGGCACGCAGGTACGGGGTATTTCCTGCATAACCGGCCGTGGATCTGCCCGGAATCGAACCGGGGTGCTGAAAGTTTCCGCATGCGGCTTTAAATTCAGACGAAACCTTACAGACCCATTAAAGTGTAGCCGCAGCTAGGATTCGAACCTAGAACTACTCAATCAATACGCGAATGTGATCAGCATTCTCACCGACTTGACTAGTATTGGCGGTGGATTGATTTTGAGCGCTTTGCCGATTAAGCTACTGCGCCGTACCCGATGAGGGAATCGAACCCCCGTATACGGTGTGTAAAACCGCCGCTCTCCCATTGAGCTAATCGGGCATAACCCCTTTCGGGGCGTTTTACTTACTTCTCGTAGTCCTTCTCATGTGCCTTGAAAGGCTCACGATCAGGGTAGTCAAGATCCTGAAGTGCAATTCGTCCTGTAGAGGACTCTGTCATAATCACTTCAAACTCATCACCGACGTGGTTGTGAACAATATCGCCACGCTTGAACTTAGCCACTGTGCCTCCATTGTAGTGTCTATTCTAACGTACTCCTGGAGGGATTCGAACCCCCAACCTAGCGGATAGAAGCCGCTTGCGCTGTCCGTTGCGCCACAGGAGCAGGAGCCCTGAGGGGCAACTCAGGGCGTTCGTGCCAAACTTAATCGTACCAGATCCAGTAATTCTTGGTGCGCTTAGCATCAGCGTACACGTCCCAATCATCACTGTCAATGCCTTGAGCTTCCCAAATGTCTTCAAGGCTGAAGTGGCCCAACCACTCAAGCTCTTCACGAAAGTCTATCACACGATCAAACTTCCCAGCAAGGTCTCTACACTGTTGCCGAACCTTACCACGTGCGGTTTTGTTCACTATACGCTTAGCAGTTTTATTGCTCTTATCATTTGGGTAATACTCCAAATGGTATTCACAATTCTTCTGGTCTAGCATTTCTTCGTTGGATTTACTTCCTTGCCAACGATGATAAGTAGTGTCATTGACTTCAGGCAGATCCAGAGTACATGGTACATACTCATACCAGCGCTTGTAAAGCGGACGGGTACGGAATACAGGCTCCAACTCGTGACCTCTTGGGTGCCACTTGTATATGTTGTAGCTCTCTTCTCCGACTTCTTCCCGCTGCGGTACAAGATGGTCATGGACTGCATAACGAGCGGCGTTAGGATCATTCTTCATTACCCAATATGGGCGATCCTTAAACGTACGGGACATTGGTACTCCCTTACATCTGAGAATAAAAATGCCAGATATCAGAGACTCTGGCGGGTCTCCCATACATTAAGACTTTCTAGGGTGTGTTTCAGCATGGTTTAGATATCCCTGTGTGCCCGGAGGGAATCGAACCCCCAACCTCTTGGTTCGTAGCCAAGCGCTCTGTCCGTTGAGCTACGGGCACATAATCGCAAGGTGGTATTGTATCCAGGTCTTTCCACACATGCTCTATTTCGGGATCGCAATGAGTCCTGTACCCGAACTAATTCTATCGTACCAGTCCGACACTCTTCGCGTCGTCAAGCCACTTGTCAAGCTCATCACTCATGTCCTCTGCAAACTTCTCAGAGGTCAGAGAGACGAGATCTCCACTAGTGTAATTCTTGGAATCCACGTTGTCAACCAATCCCTTAAGATCGTCATCAATCTTCTTAGCGAATCGGGCCGCGTCAGGATCAGAACCGATGGTCAGCCACTTGACAAAGACAGGCTTACGAGACATCTTGGTAAGCATGTCCATCACTGCGCTCTCACTGTTGGGACGACCATCCGTTACAACAATGATGATAGCAGGATCATCGCAGTTGTCAAACAGCTTGTCCGCCTCATCAAGGGCACGAGCAGTGTTGGTGCTACCACCGTTACCGTTCCAACCCTGAAGGCGAATAAAGTCCTGGTAGTTGTCCTGAGTAAGATCAGTAGATGCCCAGTAGAAGCTATCACCAAAGACACCGACCGGAATAAGACCATCAGTATCAACCTCAAAAGCATAACCGAGAGCAAACTCAGCAAGCTTCTGAACCTTACCACGACCATAGAAACCGGTCATGGAACCTGAATTATCAATCAGAATGCCTACAGCAAACTTCTTGTCGTTCAGATTCCTCTTCGTAAGAGAAACCTTAGCAGCCTCCTGAGTCTTCACGAGAGAAACGTGAGACTCATTCAGCACAACCTTCTGAAAGCCACTCTGATCAGAGAGCTTCACCGAACGGAGAACTGAGAGAGACTTATTAGGGCGCTTACGACCAAACATGAATTTCCTCCTTCATTTATGGTTTATAAGTTCAAATCCCCAGCAGACTGGATATTGATACTGTTTGCACCAGAAATCTGTACTTGGGTACCTAGGGCCTTATAAGACTTTAGCTTGGCCAGATACTTTTCCAGCTTTCCAGGTGTTACCAGGTATGCTTCTCTATCCGTAAGAGCAACACCAGCCAAAGCGAAATCCTTTGCAACCAACTGGCTACAGATAAGGTGCTTTGAACTGATTACTCTCTTTGCGATACCGGGGTGTCGTAGTCCTAGACGATAGCAAGCAATCGCCAGGTAGTCAAGGAAGCTATAGGGAGTCCCTACGTCCGCCTTAGCTGCTGCTACGATAACCTCTCGCTGAGCCTGTGTCAAGGGCACTACGTCTGTAGACCACATGATCGGACGCCCATCATACTCACTGAGATCAGAGATAAGGGCGCCACCTGGTTCAGCCTCAACAATTTGATTATCGCCAATATAAATGAAAGCATGTTCAAAATCAAGGAAGCCATCACCATTCAACCATTGGCCGAAGCGGATTAATTTACCCACTTCACCTGCAATTGAAACGAGACCAAAGTCTCCAGGGCTAGGAGTTACCATGTGCATCCATCCAATCTGCTATTCGTCTTAATTCACTTGATGTTGCATCGCTCTTAAGGCGATTAGCTTTATTGCTGATGACTGCCACATTGCCTGGAATGTATCCTAAAGTAGGAACAATTCTATCTACCGTTGGAACATTGTCAGTATATGTTTCTTCTAGTCTAATCTCGATACCGAGTACAGGACAGATATCGGGAATGACTAAATCTTCCAAAGTGATAGAGAACGGTATGTTGCGTCCTTCAGCACGTTGCTTAGCAGTAGTATATAGGCTTCTAGTTCTAGCGTCTTTAGTTGTATAACGCTTTTTGCTATATGCCTTAATCTGTTCAGCGTTGTTAGCTTTGGTTCGCTTACGATTCTCTATTACACACTCAGGAGTTTTGATACAGACTCCTGTCGTATTCCTTGCGGATATACGTCCGCCGCATAGTTCACATATTTTCATGATACTAGTATAGCGTATTTTGGAAGAGTAAAGTGATTCCCCGGGGACTCGAACCCCGACGCTTCGGATTAAAAGTCCGCTGCTCTGCCATTGAGCTAGGGAACCATACTGCTATTCGCCTTTACGTCTAGAGCGTACCAGACCATAACCAGTTATCTGACCTCTGAATCTAGTGACCTTCTTCTTATCGCAAAGACGCATCAATCTTACAATTTCAGAATCATCAGTGAGGATGAGATAGAAGTGCTGAGGCTCATCCTCTACTGCTTCCCAAACGGCTCCACGAACAATTTGATTAGCCATTACTTCTCCTACTTTGGAATCCGGAGAAACATGATGGGAATCTTTACCGTTGTTAGTCCTCTCAGGCTTACCTTCGCCTGATCCTTGTCATCAATGGATTTTATAATTCCATTCATACCTTGATAGGGTCCGGCGACGACACGAACAATGTCGTCTACCTTTACTTTCGCACTCCTCATCTCTCCTCCTTTGCGTATTCCGACACGGACTTGAACCGTGGACCTTGGGTTTAAGAGACCCCTGCTCTACCAACTGAGCTACCGGAACATAGAGATTTTGTCCAAGGCAGATCTCTAACTGCCCCCTTGTTCTCGCGGTTTGCGCCCGCGCTAATAGGGATCATTGATAAGGAATAGCGCGCTTTATCTGAGATCATCCCTTTATCGATCTTGTCTATTAGAAGTGAGCCGGGGTAGGCAGGTCGCCACCTGTGCGTCCCTACCCCAACGTGGATCTGGGGGGATTCGAACCCCCAACCTTCTGCGTGCAAAGCAGTTGCTCTTCCATTGGAGCTACAGACCCATTGATGACTACACCCTAGCAAGGTTTGCCTATTGGCACAAGCCCTACCCGAAACCCGCCATCGTAGACTTCGGGACTCTCTTGCTCTCACCAGGGTGTTTCTAGCTTATCAGGTCTCAGAGAGCCTTGTCAACTACTGGGTGAACTACAGTTTCAACATCATTCTGTGTCTCGATCCAAACGTGTGCCCCACATGATAGCGGTTTGTCAGGACTGTAAACAACCCTGGCTACCTCTACGCCATTACCATCTCTGATAATAGCCTCATGTGCGTAATCGTTGGACTTATAAGTCTTTACCGTAAGTACGGGATTGGACTCGTCATTAGTCCTATTGGACTTAATAACATGCTGATTCACATGAATTATAGTCTTCAACTTAGCTCTCCCAAGGCCACTTCTGAGTTTGACCTGCTTCAATCAGAGGGATCATCTGGAAGCCCTTGTCAGTCAGTCCTCCGAAGGTGTGACGCTTCTTTGAACCAGACTCACCGTGAGCCGCACGATATCCACCGAGGTTCCAAGTGTACACCGGAGTGTGCGCAGGAACAACACTCAACGGATCTCCGCCCCAACCGTTGTACTGCTCATCAGTGATGAGAATAACTCGGTCGTGAGCATTCGTCAAGTTAGCACGAATAGCACCAGCGGTGTCAGTTCCACCCATGTTCTCAAACTGGTTCAACAGAGGCAGAATGGAATCTCCCTTACGGAAGGATACCTTCTTGTGCGCCTTACGTCCACCCCAAGTAGAACCATACTGTACCAGATCAGCATCCTCAGCGCGGAGCGCCAGAGCAATACCAAACAGTGCAGCAGAGTCCGCACGGTCAAGGTCAGAGACCCCGCCGTTGGAGTCAAACATGCTACCAGAGCGGTCTACCAGGATCAACGTCTTACCCTTAAGGGCAGGCACGTTGCTCAGAGACGCATCAAGAGCACTCTCCATTGCCGCAGCAATCGGAAGGTTGTTCTTGTTCGCCTGATAGGCCGCAAGGAATCGGAACGGGAACTGCTTAGACTTCGCAACTTCCTCGGGATCAGAAAGCTTTGCCAACACCTTATTCAGGGTAGCGCGACTAACACCAGCCTCCTGGAAATTACGCAGGTTACGCAGCAATGCCATGTAACCCATAGAAGGGATAATAGCCTCCCAAGCCTTAGCGTCCATAGGACCCTGAAGCCATCCAGACATAGCCTCCCATGTCATACCAGCACGCTTAAACGTATCCTGGTTAACCAGAAGAGACTTCTTGCGCATCTCAACTGGAGTTTCCATAATACGGGTACGAGTCTTCACCATTTCAAGCGCGTCAGGAATAGTCTCTACGTTTCCGTAACGGCGATCCAAAGCGTACTTGAAAAGCTGATTCTGGTTATCAGAATCCGCAGAAGGGTGAGTAAGCTGAATTACGTCAGCAAAACGGAAGCCCTTGGAATCCGTGTCGTACTTAAGCAAAGAGTACTCGTTGTAGAGACGCTTAGCGCCATCCGCAACGCCCTTCTTAAGGTACGCAGGATAGTTCTTCCCATACTTGCTAGCGTAGTAAGCCAGAACCTCTCCAGGCTCGTCTGCACGTGCCTGACACGCTGCGATGATTCTACGGGGCGTAGACGCTACGGCCGGACCGTACGCATCATAAAGTGCCTTGGCACCCTCAACGGCCGCCACAACGGAAGCAGAGCGCATGAACGCCCCATTACGCAGCCACCCAACAAACTGCTCAAACCACTTGGCATCAAGCTCTGCCACCTGGGCACACAGACCCGCAAAACGGTCATCACGGCTCTTGGCAGACTCATAGAACGTGTCCGTACCAACAAAGTTGGCTACTGCCAAAAGAAACAGCTCAGACTTGATATCACGCTGGAATGCCAGACGACCATCCGCATTTACAGTAGTGCCAACTGTCTTGATAGGAGACTGAACTCCTGTACGTACTGCCTGATTGAACTTACTCATATCTACTTCCCCTTCTTAATTACTCGGTCGCCAATTCGCATGGCGCATCGTGTTCCACAGGCCCAAACCTCAACCTCTGAATTAATTGAGTATGGGTACTTATCGATTGGATACTTACCACATTCACATGTGGCAGTCTTATTATTCATCTTCATGGTTCCTCCTTCGTGGTACGTCATTAGACAAATAAAAACCCCTTAGCTATGCGACTAAGGGGAAGAATATTGAATACCTAGAAATAATGACTTGAGGTGTTTTACTAGCGCCGTGCAGCCGCATGAGTGCGGCCGTGGGATTCGAACCCACTCGTCCTTTTAATCAGAAAGAAGTAACCCCGTTGTCTACGCATCGGTACTCAAAGTATCTACCCTAGAAAAAATCGCTTAATGGTGTTAGTTCGCCAAATGAAGTAACCATTAGCTTACGCATCGGGTATAAATTTTCAATTATAAACACCTAGAAACAATGACTTAGGAGATATCCGCCTGACCCAAGGCAACGAGCACTTGGCGAGCGGCATTCCCAAAAAGGTTGAGAAGTAACCCAAATCTTCGCATCGGTGTTAAGTTTTAAGACAGCTAGAAAAAGGCGACAAAAGGCTTTTATAATGTCTCCTGCTCTACCACTGAGCTACCTACCGAAGAAGTCGATAGGGATGGATTCGAACCATCGGCCCGGAGATTCCCTGTGTTAGAAGTATCTCTCATCTACGCATCGCTGTCAAGCTTAGTTGTGACTAGTAAAGACGAATCAAGCGTTAATAACTGCTAGTACGGATTATGAGTCCGCCCGCAGCCCTGCCCGTTTCTAAGACGGGGAATGGATTCGAACCACTAATTTACCTGAAGTAACTCGATTCTACGCATCGTCACAAAGCTCCCCCTGCTGGATTCGAACCAACAACCTTGGAGTTAACAGCTCCCTGCTCTGCCATTGAGCTAAGGGGGAATAAACCCTGCCCACAAGGAACAGGGTGGGTTTTAATCTCACGCCCTTGACCTAATCATCAACGGAATGAGGGTGTTACCAAGTCCTACCATCCCACAGGAGGATAGGGATTAATGTCTACAGTCTAGGGTCAAAGCAGCGGGTTGTCAAGTTCCCTAACTAAGACGCTCACTAGATGACGCTAGGTCTTGCACTTCCTATTCTGTAGTCCTTTCAGCATACTAGCTAGCTCATATGCTGTCAAGAGCATGGGCTAGAGGATTCGAACCCCTGAGAACAGTTTTGGAGACTGTCATGTTACCACTACATCAAGCCCATATTGCCCCGAAGGGCGAAACTTACTTTTTAGTATCGATATGCTGCACGCTATTGGTAGTACCTGTCAAGAAGTTGTGCGCTCCCTGAGCTATACCAGGCGCAATAGAAGCTAAGATCAGCCCTACGAAAATGTAGTACACGGCCTGTCCTAGTCTATGGCTAGAGTGCTTCCACGCAATCACCAGAGAAATAATGATGAAGATGAGAGAAACACCGATTCCAATACCCATATCAGTTGCCTCCTTCTATGGAATTTCTTGCGTACCCACGGAGAGATTCGAACTCTCACACTTCTGAGTCTAAATCAGACGACTTTGCCATTTGTCCACGCGGGCATAACGTTGCTGGTAGGCCCTGGGACCTACATTTCCCTTTCCCGGGTGGGCGTTTTAGCACTCGCCAGGCTATTGATTAAACTACAGCAACTAACGGAATCTCGCAAGCGCTATGCAATCTTCCATTTGTACTCCCTGCCGGATTCGAACCGACACGCCTGTAAAGCAAGAGGGTTTAAGCCTCTCGTGGCTACCATTTCACCAAGGGAGCATAAAGCAGTGGGATGGGACTCGAACCCATGTCAACCGTGTCAGGGCGCTCTTGCCTATTGAGCTACACCACTTTTTAGAGGGTCATGACTCCCTCTAGCCATCTTCCTCTGTGCGCAACTGGGAAGATTAAAGTACCCACAGTCGGACTCGAACCGACAGATCCTCGGGTTTGAGCCGAGTGACTTTGCCAAATTTGTCTATGCGGGCATGAACTACGTTACTCGATGATTTCCCAACTGTCAACTGCCTCTACCATCCTATTTTGCAGGAGGTGACGTTCGTCATCGTTGGGATAGTCAGCGTACATGAAGTAACCTTGATCTGTCAAGACCACTGCAAACTTCTCAGGGTAGTTGGATAGCTTAATAGGCTTTCCCGCCTTGAGAGCTTCTTGAATTACCGGATCAGAAATCTTCATAATTGAACCTTTCGTAAAGAGCACCCTCCGGGATTCGAACCCGATTCCTTCCCCGTACCAGGGGGATATTCAACCACATGAACTTAGGGTGCACATCGTACTTAACCGGGTACGAAACCGTGACCGTCACCGTCAGGTGTCTATGGACTTTCCATAGGAACGAGCCGCATCAAGGAATCGAACCCTGACCTACTCTGTACGAAAGAGTTATTCTTCCATTGAACTAATGCGGCAAAGAGCCCCCAGTAGGATTTGAACCCACGACCTATCGCTTACAAGGCGATTGCTCTACCACTGAGCTATAGGGGCATAGAGTGCCACGGAAGGAGGAACGTGGCACTCAAGTTAGATCACGCGCTACCAGTTGTGGTAATCACGTAGTCTGTGTTTGCATTTAGAACGAAGTCAACTGGTGCGGAGAATGGAGAGGAAGCAGAAAGCTGAACTGTCCATAGTACGTCACCAGTATCTAGTGCAGCACCCAAACCGTCAACGCCAGGTGGCACTGTGGCAGGAAATAGCGCACGTACTGTTGGGTAAGTAGCGCCAGTTGTAGTAGGTGTTGGGTACACATATGCGTGTCCGTCTGCTGCAACTGCGGCTACGACCTGAGTCCCCACAGTAAGGGCGTTAACCTTTACTACTGTGTTAGAACCAAAAGCCATAATATTAACCTTTCATGAAAGAATCACTATTGTGATCGCTATAGCAATTCAATTCTACCAAAGGTTATGAAGTTTAGTGTGGACTCGGCAGTCTCATCCCTTAGTGCCTGCTTACACTATCATCCACGAATAGTGCAGTATCTCCTGCCACGGTGGCCACTACCCGGTTACGCGCCACTCCTAGCTTCATTAGGGATCGGACGGATGGTCCCTAATGCGCACTCTGTTCTCCGTCACGTGCAACGTACCCCCACAGGGACTCGAACCCTGTCCTTGAGATTGAAAGCCTCAGATCCTACCTATAGACGATGGGGGCAGGAACCTAGGGGAGCGACCCCTA
>Ga0105248_10002744_pt1 | contig 19558 bp, 15 predicted proteins | sample KBSS34metaG_FD_81524 | JGI IMG/M metagenome (GOLD analysis project Ga0105248, IMG submission 81524) | Switchgrass rhizosphere microbial communities from Kellogg Biological Station, Michigan, USA - KBS S3-4 metaG | ecosystem: Host-associated > Plants > Roots > Rhizosphere > Soil | place...
GATCACCGCATCGACAGCGGGATCGGGAATCGCGTCGCGCCGGCCGGGCTCGTAGCGATACCAGCCCGCACCCGTCTTCTGTCCGTAGCGACCCGACTCGCACAGCCGATCGCCGACACGCGAGTAAGCGACCTGCGGCTTGTCGACATAACGCCGCTTGCGGATCGCCCAGCCGATGTCGTTGCCTGCAAGATCGCCCATGCGGAACGGCCCCATCGCCATGCCGAATGCCTCGAGCGCGCGGTCGATCTGCATGGGGCTCGCACCTTCGTCGAGCAGGAACGTCGCCTGCCGCACGTACTGCTCGAGCATGCGGTTGCCAATGAAGCCGTCGCACACGCCGGCCACGACTGCGGTCTTGCCGATCGCCTTCGCCAGCTTCATCAGCGTCTGCAAGACGTCGGGCGCCGTGCGCGCACCGCGGACGATCTCGAGCAGTTTCATCACGTGCGCCGGACTGAAGAAGTGCGTGCCCACGACATCCTGCGGTCGCGTGGTGGCGGCCGCGATGCGATCGATGTCGAGCGTCGAGGTGTTCGTCGCGAGGATGGCGCCGGGCTTCATCGTCCGGTCGAGCGTCCGGAACACCTGCAGCTTCACGTCCATGTCCTCGAACACGGCTTCGATGCAGAGATCGCTTTGCGCAATGTCTCGGTAGTCGAGCGTAGGGTGCAAATGTGCAAGCGCACGCTCCAGCTCGGCGGGTGCGAGGCGACGCTTCGCGACCGCCGCCTCGTACGTCGAGCGGATCTTCGCGACGCCGTTGTCGAGCGCCGGCTGGCTCGTCTCGAGCAGCGCTACCGGCAGCCCCGCCGAGAGAAAGTTCATGGCGATGCCGCTTCCCATCGTACCGGCGCCGATTACGGCTACGCGCTCGATAGCGCGAGTGGGCGTGTCGGCTGCAAGACCCGGATACTTCGCCGCCGCGCGTTCGGCGAAGAATGCGTGGCGCAGCGCGCGCGACTCCGGCGATTGCATCAGCTGCGCGAACAGCTCGCGCTCGATCCGCATGCCGTCGTCGAGGGGCTTCGAGACCGCAGCAGCGATCGCATCGATACATCGGCCCGGTGCCGGCAGACGCCGCCCTCGCGCACCGATCGCTGCTCGCGCGAACTGCAGAAGCGGCTCCGCTTTCGCATCGGCGATCCGCACATCACGCAGCCGGCGCGGTGGCCGCTTCTCGTCGATCACGCTTCGCGCAAATGCGATCGCTTCGGCCACGATGTCTCCGTCGACCAGCGCATCGAACAGGCCGGTATCTGCGAAGCGCTCCGCGAGGTGGCTCGCGCCGGTCAGAATCATGTCCAGCGCGCGCTCGACGCCGATCGCGCGCGGCAATCGCTGCGTGCCGCCGGCGCCGGGCAGCAAGCCGAGCTTCACCTCGGGAAGCGCAATCAGCGCGTCGCGCCGCGCGACCCGGAAGTGGCATCCGAGCGCGAGCTCGAAGCCGCCGCCCATGCAAACGCCGGCGATGGCCGCAATGACCGGCTTCGCACTCGCCTCCACGACACGGATCGTCGTGTTGAGCGTCGGCTCCGCTTTCGCCTTCGGCGTATCGAATTCGCGGATGTCGGCGCCGCCAGAAAAGCGCTCGGCGCCGCCGGTCAGCACGATCGCGTCGATTGCGCCGTCGTCCGCGGCACGGTCGATGCCCTCGACGATCGCCCGGCGCACCCCGTGCGCGAGCCCGTTCACCGGCGGATTGTCGAGCGCGATCAGCGCCACGCGTCCGTCGCTACGGTAATGCGCAGTCGTCATCGGCCGCTCCTTGCCCCGCTACACTTCGAGCCATTCGCCGCGGACGGTCGGTGCCGCGCGCAACGCGTCCGGCGTGCCGTCGAACACGATACGCCCGTGGCCCATCACGTAGAGCCGGTCGGCGATGTCGAGCGCGATCGCGAGCCGCTGTTCGATCAGCAGGATCGCGACGCCGCTTGCGGCGATTCTCGTCAACAGGTCTCGCACGAGTTCGACCATTCTAGGTGCGAGGCCTTCGGTCGGCTCGTCGACGATGACGAGATTGGGATCGCCCATCAGGGTGCGGCCGATCGCAAGCAGCTGTTGCTCGCCGCCCGACAGGGCGCCGCCGGCGACGTCGGCGCGCTCCCCGAGCAGCGGAAACAGCCTGAGGAAATCGTCGACCGACCAGCGTCCGCGCTGCTTCGCCGACTTCATGCCGAGCAGGAGATTCTCGCGCACGGTAAGCGCCGGAAAGATCTGCCGATCCTCCGGCACGTAACCGAGGCCACGGCGTGCGATCTCGTGCGGCGCCCGGCCGTCGATGCGCTCACCTTTGAATCGGATGACACCGGCCGGCGCGACTAAACCCATAATTGCGCGGATCGTCGTCGAACGCCCCGCGCCGTTGCGCCCGAGGAGGCTCACGATCTCGCCCCGGTCGACGCGAAGTGACACCCCTTGCAATACGTGGCTCTTGCCGTAATAGGCGTGCAGGTCGGCGACGTCAAGCATGCGCGCCGCCGAGGTAAGCACTGCGCACCGCTTCGTTCGCGCGGATATTCGCCGGCGTATCGGTCGCGAGGATCGCGCCGCGAACGAGCACCGAGATGCGATCCGCGAGATCGAACACCGCACCCATGTCGTGCTCGACCATCAACAGCGTGCGATCTCGGGATACGGATCGAATCAGCTCGACCGCAGCGCCGGCTTCGGCGCGGCTCATTCCGGCTGTCGGCTCGTCGAGCAGGATCACGCGCGCGTCGCCCGCGATCGTCATGCCAATCTCGAGCGCACGAAGCTCAGCGTAGGTCAGTATGCCCGCCTGCGCGTCGCGCCGCGGCGTGAGCCGGATCTGCTCGAGCACGCGTTCCGCGCGTTCGTTCGCGTCGCGCAATGCGCCGACGCTGCGCCAGAAACTGTAGCGGTAACCGCACGACCACAGCACTGCACACCGCACGTTCTCGAACACGGACAGTCGTGGAAAGACGTTCGTCACCTGGAAGCTTCGGGCGAGGCCGCGACGATGAATGACGTGAGGTGCGAGACCGGTCACGTCGTGCCCATGCAGCCGTATCGATCCTGACGTCGGTATTTCACAGCCGCTGATCAGGTTGAACAGCGTCGACTTGCCGGCGCCGTTGGGACCGATGATCGCGTGCCGCTCGGCGCGAGTAACTTCGAGGGTGACGCCGCAAATGATGGATGTAGCGCCGAAGCGCTTGTGCAGCCCGCGCAACGCGATGGCGGGCGACGAATCGTCGGGACCAGATGCAACGTCGGTCGTCACGGCGACGGCGTGGTTCTCGCCGCGCGGCCCTGTTTCTCCGCGAGCGTCCAGGCCGCAGCGACGACGCGCCATGTCGCGCGGAACGCGATAAACCCTGCGCCGGCGACCACTGCGGCACCCACCCACGATGCCGGGGACGCGGCATCGATCGCGACGCCCGCGACGCGCATCTTAGTGCCGAGCTCCGGCTGGGTCGACACCCGGTAGCTCATTTCGACCACGGTTATGACGCCGACCATCATCGCGCCGGCGGGCACCGCGGCGATGGCGTAAGCGAGCAGCACGCGCGCGAACCCCGGCGTTCGAGCGATCGGTGCATGCATCGCGAGCAAGCCGGCAAGGCCCCGCGGCGCGAACACGACGACGATCATGAAGAAAATGCCCAGGTAGAGAAGCCATGCCGACGTGTAGCCGCTCAAGCTCGCCTGCAGCCAGGTGAGCACGACGGCGCCAAGCACCGGTCCGGCAAAATGTCCCGCGCCGCCGATGCACGTCATGAGCAGCACGCCTCCGGACCGAAGCGAGCCGAGCGAATCGGCGGCCACGATCTCGTAGTTGATGGCGTGCAGCCCGCCGGCCAGACCGGCGAAGAGGCCCGCGACAGAACACGCCACCAGGCGGACGACGCGCGGATCGTAGCCGACGAAAGCAGCTCGCTGCGGATTGTCGCGCACGGCGTTGCACATGCGCCCGACCGGCGTCGCGGTGAAAGCGCGCATCGCCAGCGCCGCCAAGAACGCCCACCCAGCGACTACGTAATAGACGGCGATTTGCGATGCGAGAGTAATGCCGAGCAGCGCCGGTCCGCGTGTGCGGCTCGCCGTCACACCCTCTTCGCCGCCGAACAGTGTCGGCAGGATGAAGGCCGCTGCATACGCGAGTTCGCCGATGCCGAGCGTGATCAGCGCGAAGATGGTGCCGGCGCGCCGCGTCGTGAGCGCACCGAACAGCGCGCCGAACGCAACCCCCGAGATCGCGCCGGCGAGCGGCACGAGCGGAATCGGAAGCGCGAAGCCGTGATTGATTGCGCGCATCAGGTGGATCGCCGCGTAGCCGCCGAGACCGAAGTAGACTGAGTGCCCGAATGAAAGCAGTCCCGTCTGTCCGAACAGCACGTTGTACGACAGCGCGAAGACCGCGGCAATCGAAATTTGCGTCAGCACGGATCGGCCGAAATCGGAATCGAGACCGGGAACGAGCGGCAACCCGACGAGCGCCGCAAGCATGACCAGCCAACCGCGGTGCCGCATCGGCCACCCGAATGCCGAGCGCGGGCCGCGCACTGCGGGGACCGAGATGGCCTTCCCGTCGCTCATGCGTCGCGCTTGCCGAGCAGGCCGCGCGGCCGCACCACGAGCATCAGCACCAGCAGCAGGTACGGCACGATTGGAGCGACGGTCGAGACCTTGACCGACGCGACGTCGTAGAAAGGCGAGGTACGCGCAACGACGACGCCGCTTGCTCGCAAGGCGTCGGCAAGCGAGAAGTCGATCGCCACCGCAAACGTCTGGAGCACGCCGATCAACACGGAAGCGATGAAGGCGCCCGCGAGCGAGCCGAGTCCGCCCACGACGACGACGACGAACACAATGGGGCCGATCCCCTGCGCGAGCGTGGGCTGTGTGAGCAACATGAAACCGCCGATGACGCCTGCCAGCCCGGCGAGCCCGCTGCCGAGCGCGAACACGAGCACGAACACGCCCGGCACGTCGTGGCCGAGCGCGCTCGTCATCTCGGGATTAGTGAGCGCCGCCTGAATCACCAGCCCGATTCGGGTGCGCTTCAACGCGACATACATGACGGCGAACATCGTGACCGAAATCGTCATCATCAGGCCCTTGTATGCCGGGAACGTGCTGCCGAAGAGCGAGAACAGCGCGAAGTCGATCGTCGGCGGGACGCTGTTCGCCACGGCGTTGCGGCCCCATGCCATCGTCACGAGTTCCTCGATCACGTAGGCGAGACCGAACGTGAATAGAATCTCGGCGACGTGGCCGCTTTTGTGCACGTGACGCAGCCCGTAGCGCTCGATCGCCGCGCCGGTCGCCCCGCACAGCAGTGGCGCGATCGCAAGCGACGGCCAGAATCCGATCCACTTGCCAAGCTGGAACGAGAAGTACGCGCCAAGCATGAACACGCTCGCGTGAGCGAAGTTCAGCACGCCCATCATGCTGAAAATCAGCGTGAGGCCGGCCGTCAGCATGAACAGCAGCAGGCCGTAGACGATGCCGTTCAGCAGCGAAACGGCGACGATCTCGGCCATGCGGCTACCGTGCGCGTACGCCGAAGGCGATGTTGCGACGTGCCCAGTCGCAGGGCGCGCGACGCGATGCCGATGCAGACATGCGTCGCGCCGAAACGCTAGCGTCCGTTTGCGGGCCTAGTTCGGCCGATCCATCTTGCATGTCGTCGGCAGCGCGGTCGCCTTGCCCTCGACCTTGGCGTCGGTGCGCCAGCCGAGTCCGCTGCCCTCGACGTCGTACTTCTGGTTGCGCTCGAGCGTGGACACGTACAGCGGCTGCAGCAGCTGGTGGTTGTCGGCGCGCATCTCGACGTCGCCAAGCGGCGTCTGCATCTTCAAGCCTTCGAGAGCACGCGCGACCTTGACCGGATCGTTCGACCCTGCCTTCTTGGCCGCGGCCGCGAACATCTCCCACATCGTCTTCGCGCGCCAGTACGTATACTCGTTCTCCTTGCCCGGATAGCGCGTGACGAACGCAGCGACGGTCGAGTCGAGCTCCGGCGTCGCGTTCTTGTGCCACTCGCTCACCTGCTTCAGCGAGTCCATGCCCGCATCGCCGATCGCTGTGACCGTGCCCGGACTGCCGCCGTAGAACGTCTGCCACCCGACTTTGAGGCCGGCGTCCTTGCCGGCCTTCACCAGCAGCACCATGTCGTTGCTCCAGTTGCCGGTGACCACCGTGTCGGCCCCGCTCGCCTTGATCTTCGCAACATACGGCGAGAAGTCCTGCACCTTCTGCAGCGGATGCAGCTCGTCGCCGACGATCTTGATATCGGGCCGCTTCTGCGAAAGCATCGTCGTTGCCGCTGCAGCGACGGCTTTGCCGAACGAATAGTCCTGGTTGATCAGATAGACGCGCTTGACGCTCGCGTCTTTCGCGATGGCGTCGGTCATCGCTGCCATCTTCATGTCGGCATCGGCATCGAAGCGGAAGTGCCAGAAGCTGCATTTGTCATTGGTCAGCGCGGGATCGACCGCCGCGTAGTTCAGGTAAAGCACCTCGCTGCCGCGATTGCGCTCGTTGTGCTTTTGCACGGCGTCGGTGATCGCGAGCGCGACGCCGCTCCCGTTGCCCTGCACGATGAAGCGGGCACCTTCGTCGATCGCCTTCTTGAGCTGGATCAGCGATTCCTGCGGATTGACCTTGTTGTCGAAAGACAGCAGCTGCGCCTTCTCGCCGTTCAGGCCGCCGGCCGCGTTGATCGCATCGATGTAGAACTGGTGGGTCTTCTGCGCGAGGATGCCGGTCGCGGCACCGCCGCCGGAGAGCGGATCGATGAAGGCAATCTTGACGTCGGCGACTGCCGTCGAGGCGACGAGCGCCGCCGCAATCGACAAGCCGGCCGTCATACGGGTGAGCGCACGCATGCTTTCCTCCTTCGTTCGCGGGCGTTGTCGGAGGCGCACCGTTGCGCGCGCCTTTCTGTCCCGTCGACTCAACCCGGCGATGCTACAAGCCTCGTTGCGCCATTTCAAGCGCGCTACAATCGGTCACGCTGGCGGCGAGCGATGAGCGAGGACACCATGCAGGGGCTGATGATGGACATGCCGCTGATGATTTCATCGCTGCTCCGGCACGCGGACCGCTATCACGGGGACACGGAGATCGTGTCGCGTACCGTCGAAGGACCGATTCACCGCTACACGTACCGGGACGCGCACCGGCGCGCACGACAGCTCGCGCTCGCGCTGCAGCGGCTTGGCGTCGAGCCCGGCGATCGCGTCGGCACGCTCGCGTGGAGCACCAACCGTCACTTCGAGCTCTACTATGCCGTGTCGGGGATCGGCGCCGTCATTCACACGATCAACCCACGACTGTTCGTCGAGCAGATCGCGTACATCGTCGAGCACGCGGAGGATTCGCTGCTCTTCTTCGACGCGACTTTCACGGCGATCGTCGACAAGCTCGCAGCGAAGTGCGCGTCGGTCAAGGCGTGGATCGCGATGACGGACCGTTCGCACATGCCGAGCACGGCGGCGCGGCCGCTGCTCTGCTATGAGGATGTGATTGGCGACGCGAGCGACCAATTCGACTGGCCGGTGTTTGACGAGAATACGGCATCGAGCCTCTGCTACACGTCCGGCACCACCGGCCATCCGAAAGGCGTCTTGTTCAGCCATCGCTCGACGGTGCTGCACGCGTATGCGAACGCGCTGCCGGACACGAAAGATGTGTCGGCGCGCAGCGTCGCGCTGCCCGTCGTGCCGATGTTCCACGTCAACGCCTGGGGATTGCCGTACACCGCTCCGCTTGTCGGCGCGAAGCTCGTGTTTCCGGGACCCGGCCTCGACGCAGCGAGCCTCTATGAGCTGATCGAAGCCGAGCGCGTCGACAGCGTATGGGGCGTGCCAACCGTATGGCTGAACCTGATCGAGTACATGCGCCAAGGCAACCGTCGATTCTCGACGCTGAAGCACGCCACGGTGGGCGGCGCGGCGTGCCCGCGGGCCGTGCTTGCGACCCTCACCGAGGAATTCGGGTTGCAGGCGATCCACGGCTGGGGCATGACCGAGATGAGCCCGGTCGGCACGATCAACAAGCCGAAAGCGAAGCATGCGTCGTCAAGCGCCGAGGAGAAGCTGCAGCTCGGCGTCAAGCAGGGACGCCCGCCGTACGGCGTCGACATCCGAGTCGTCGGCGCCGCCGGCTTCGAGTTGCCACGCGACGGCAAGAGCGCCGGTGACGTACAGGTGCGCGGCCCATGGATCATGCGCCGCTACTTCAAGAACGAAGGCGGCGATCCCCTGACGCCGGACGGTTGGCTGCCGACGGGGGACGTCGGGACGCTCGATGCCGACGGTTACCTGCAGATCACCGACCGTTCGAAGGACGTGATCAAGTCCGGCGGCGAATGGATCAGCTCGATTGAACTCGAGAGCATCGCAATGGAACATCCGGCCGTTGCCGAGGCGGCGGTGATCGGCGTCGCTCATCCGAAATGGGGCGAGCGGCCGCTGCTCGTCGTCGTGAAGAGACCTGGCGTCGACCTCACGCGCACCGCGATGCTCGCCTTCTACGACGGCCGGACCGCGAAGTTGTCCAGACCCGCCGACGTGGTGTTCGTCGACGAGTTGCCGCACACGGCGACCGGCAAGCTGTCGAAGGTGACGCTTCGCGAGCGCTTGCGGGACTATCGGCTGTCCGAGTGATGATGCCGCGGCGCCGCTAGCGCGCCGTCACGCCGCCGTCGACCGCGATGATCTGCCCGGTGATGAACGCGCTCGCGTCCGACGCGAGCAGCGCGGCGACGCCTTTCAAATCCTCGGCGCCGCCGAGGCGCCGAAGCGGCGCCCTGCTAGCCGCCTCGTCGCCAAGGATCTCGATCAAACGACGCGTCATCTTCGTCGCGAACAATCCCGGTGCGATCGCGTTCACGTTGATGTTGTGGCGCCCCCATTCCACGGCCAGCGCGCGCGTGAAGTTCACGACGCCGGCCTTCGTCGTGTTGTACGCGAGCGTCGGCGTTCCCCCGTCGTTGCCCCCGCCGAGACCGCGAATCGATGCCACGTTGATTATCCTGCCGCGCCCGCGCGGGATCATCGAACGGCGTCCGACCTCCTGCGTGACGACGAACATGGCGGTGAGATTGAGGTCCACGACCTTGCGCCAGGCATCCAGTGGATGATCGACAGTCGGCGCGCCCCACGTCGTGCCGGCATTGTTTACGAGGATGTCGATCGCGCCGAGTTGCTCGAGCGTGCGCTCGACCATCGGAGGAATCGCGCCGGCATCCGCGAGATCGCACGCCATTGCGACCGCCTGCGTCCCGAATTGCGTTTGCAAATGGGTGATCGCCTCGTCGAGCTCGTCCGGCTTGCGCGCGACGAGCGCAACGCGGGCGCCCATCTCGGCAAGCGCCTCGGCGATCTGCAGCCCAAGCCCGCGCGAGCCGCCCGTCACCAGCGCGGTCCTCCCCGCGAGATCGAAAAGCTGTCGCACGCCCATTTAGGCGCCCCGGCCGACGCGGCGACGCCGCGAACGTTCCACGCTACCATTGGCGCTCGGCCATCGACAAGTGCGCGGAGCGCTGCGCGAGGCGCGTGCAATGGACATCCACTACTCGAGCGAGGAGCGCACGTTTCGCGACGAGGTGCGCGCGTGGCTCGCCGCGAACCTTCCAGCGGACCTGCGCGACAAGACGATCGGTTACCAGCCGTTCACAAAGGAGGACCTTGGTCGCTGGCATCAGATCCTCGCGCAGCAGGGCTGGGTTGCCCCGGCGTGGCCGCGCGAATGGGGCGGCACCGGCTGGAACGTCGTTCGCCGGTACATCTTCGAGGAGGCGTGCGGCTACGCCGGGGCGCCGCCGCTGCCGCCGTTCGGTGTCGTCATGTGCGGGCCGGTCCTGCTCGAGTTCGGAACCGATGCGCAGAAGCGGCGCTTCCTTCCGAGAATCTATCGCGGCGACGACTTCTGGTGTCAGGGATATTCGGAACCCGGATCCGGCTCGGACTTAGCGTCGCTTTCCACACGCGCCGAGCGCGACGGCGATGACTATGTCGTCCGCGGCCAGAAGACGTGGACGACGCACGCCCATATGGCGGACTGGATGTTCTGCCTGGTGCGCACCGGGGGCGGCGCACCGTCGAAGCAGGAGGGCATCTCGTTCCTTCTGATTGACATGACGTCACCTGGGATCACCGTGCGTCCCATTCGCTTGATGGACGGCGGACGCGAGGTGAACGAAGTGTTCTTCGATCGCGTGCGCGTCCCTGTCGGAAACCGCGTTCACGACGAAGGCAAGGGCTGGACCGTCGCGAAGTTCCTGCTCGGCTACGAGCGAATGAACACCGCGCGCGTCGGCACTTCGAAGCGCGAGCTCGCACAGTTGAAAAAGCTTGCGATGCGCGAGACCAAGGACGGCAAGCCGCTGCTGCGGGACACGCGCTTTCGCGATCGAGTGACGCGCGTCGAAGCGGAACTGATGGCGCTCGAGATCACCAATCTGCGCTTCGTCGATCAGCTCCGCGGCGGACGCACGCCCGGCGCGGAAGTGTCGATGCTGAAGATCGTGGGCACCGAGATCCAGCAGGCGCTGACGGAGCTGATGATGCAGGCGGCCGGCCCGCGCGCACAGGCTATTACGTCGATCGACGACGATTCAGCGTTCGATCGCTTCATCGCGGCGCTGGCGCCGCGTTACTGCAACTATCGCAAGACGACGATCTACGCCGGGTCCAACGAGATCCAGCGAAACATCATCGCGAAGCACGTGCTGGGACTTTAGCGCACTGCAGCGGGGAATCGACAGTGTCTGGCATGCCATCCTGGCCGATCGCTGCGTTGCCGCTGCTTGCAAGGAGCCCTACCCTTGCTGTCCAGCGGCGCCTCGCGATGGGTTCCGCTGGCGGCGCCATAGCACTGTCGTTCACTACCGCTTCCCCCGTTACAGTTCACTACTAGCAAGCGCTCCGCGGGCCGCCCAATGGATTTCAGCTACAGCGAGGAGCAGCGCCAGCTCGCCGACTCGATCGGGCGCTTCGTCGAGCGTTACTACGATTTCGAGGCGCGTCGGCGCATCGTCGAATCGCCGTCCGGGTGGAGTCGCGAGGTCTGGCGCGCGCTCGGGGAGCTTGGCGTGCTCGCGCTGCCGCTGCCCGTCGATCACGGCGGCTTCGGCGGCCGTGTCGTCGACGTCATGCCGTTCATGGACGCGGTCGGCGAGGCACTAATCGTTGAACCGTATGTTGCAACGCTCGTCGGGGCGCGCCTCGTCGGGCGCTCGCCGTCCGAGTCGATGCGCGAGGATCTGCTGCGAGCAGTCTCGCAGGGCCGGTTGAGGATGGCGTTCGCGCACGCCGAGCGCGGCGCGCGCTATGACGCCGGTCGTGTCGAGGCGCGCGCGCGCCACACCGAGGGCTGCTTTGTCATCGACGGCGAGAAGAGCGTCGTCGACGGTGCGCCGTGCGCAGACCGCATGATCGTGTCGGCGCGGCTTCACGGCGGTGTCGGTGATCCGGACGGAGTGGCGCTCTTCGTCGTCGACGCGGCGGCGCCCGGTATGTCGATGATCGGGTATCGCGCGCTCGACGGCAGGCGGTCGGCCGACGTGCGCTTCGACGGCGTGCGGGTTGCCGAAGCTGCGCGCGTCGACGCGGGTGCCGATGCACTCGGAATGATCGACGATGCACTTGATTACGCCACGGCGCTCGTCTGCGCCGAAGCGGTCGGCGCGCTTCGTTACGCAAAAGATGCGACGCTCGAATACACGAAGACCCGGCGGCAATTCGGCGTGCCGATCGCGTCGTTCCAGGCACTGCAGCATCGACTCGTCGACATGTTCATCGACTGCGAGCAGGCTACGTCGGTCGCGCTGCTTGCGTGCGCAGCCGTCGATGCCGAAGACGATGCTCTGCAGCGCAAACGCACCGTATCGGCCGCCAAGCTGCGCATCTCGGAGGCCTGCCGGCGCGTGAGCCAGGAAGCGGTCCAGCTCCACGGCGGCATGGGCATGAGCGACGAAATGAAGCTGAGCCACACCTTCCGGCGCCTCACGCTGATCGCACAGCAGTTCGGCGATGAGGACCATCATCTGGAACGCTTCGCGGCGTGCGACGATGCCCTGCTCGCCGGCGGACGCACGAATGCATGGGAGAGTGGGTCATGACTTTGATGAACCGTCAGGTGCTCCTCGCGAGCAGACCGTCCGGCGCCGTCACCGAGGCTAACTTCCGTATCGTCGACGCGCCGCTCGCGGCGCTCGGTGATGGCGAGGTGCTTGTGCGCAACCACTGGCTGTCGCTCGACCCCTACATGCGCGGCCGCATGAGCGACGCGAAGTCGTATGCGCCGTCAGTGCAGCTCGGCGAAGTCATGGTAGGACAAACGGTCGGCGAGGTGCTCGAATCAAGAGATCCGCGTTACGGGCCCGGCGATACGGTGTTGACGCCGCTCGGCTGGCAGCTCTACGGCATTGCGAAGGCGAACGAAATCACGGCGGTGGACGCGCGCACGCCCGCGTCGTATTACCTCGGCATCCTCGGCATGCCGGGCATCACGGCGTGGATTGGTTTGAACGAGATCGCGAAGCCGAACAGCGCCGAGACCGTCGTCGTATCCGCCGCCTCGGGCGCCGTCGGGAGCGTCGCCGGGCAACTCGCGAAGATCGCAGGCTGCCACGTCGTCGGCATCGCGGGCGGTCGCGCGAAATGCGACTACGTCGTGGGCTCGCTCGGCTTCGACGCCTGCATCGACCGCAAGCTGGATGCTTGGGAGCAGGCTCTCGAAGCCGCGTGCCCCAACGGCATCGACGTCGATTTCGAAAACGTCGGAGGTGCCGTGCTCGATGCGGTGCTGCGGTTGATGAACACCGCATCGCGGGTCGTGCTGTGCGGTCTCATCGCCGAATACAGCGCGGGCGCCCCGTACGTTCACAACCTGCGTCCGGTGCTCGTTAAGCGGATCCGAATGCAAGGCATGATCGTGTTCGACTGGAAGCACCGCTCCGCCGAAGCGGTTGACGCGCTTCGAGCGCATCTGGACACGGGACGGATCCACTACCGCGAATCGATCGTCGAGGGGCTCGACAACGCGCCCCGTGGATTGATCGCGCTTCTCAACGGCGAGAACTTCGGCAAGCAGGTCGTCAGGCTTGTCTAGCGAGCGCGTCGGGGATGGCGGTAATCCCTGATTCGTTGCGGCTCACCGGTTGAAGGCCGCCGTTCGGCATCATCGAACGCAGCCGATACACAGAGTTAGGGCCTGTCAACGCTATGGACGCGAACGCGAACGGGTGGCTTCAGGTGCCCATCAAGGCGGCCGACGAAGCGAGACCGGGCGTCTTCGCAACGAGAACAACGCAGAGTGGCGCCTGAAGCTCCCCGCTCCCGTCCGGTTGCTGCAGAAAGCGCCCATCCAGGCGGCACCTGGCAAGGGGCGCGAAGCGGTGCGGTTCGCGGGAATCAATCATCTGGTCTACGGCGCATTGACGATTGCCGTCCTCTTTCCCCGCGCCTCGACACGCCGAAGGACGACGTGATCATGACCGAGCTGGGCTGGTATTTCCTTGCCGCGCCCGGACCGGTGCGACAGACGCTGTTCCGCGAGGCGATCATGAAGCTGCGCCTGTTCCAGATATTCCGCGAACGTCTGGAGGCGCAGCCCGATGGCCGCATTACTGCCGATACGGTGCTCGAGGAACTGGCCGCACTGCTGCCTTACGATCAGCCTTCATTCAAGCCCGGGCGCGCCAAATACCAGCGTGGTATTCGGTGGATCGCCGTGGCGAACAGGTTCGAAGCGTACGCAAGTTACGGCAACCGCTTCGGCATGTCGTCCGACGGATGGTCGGCGATCATCGGCATCCGGATCGAGACCCCTGCATTTCTGCCGTAAAGGCCGATGACATCGACGGCGGTCCTGCCCTGCCGGACAGCGCGGAATTTCCATCCTCGAGTGGAGGATCTCCGGGTGAGCAGCGCGCCTTCTGCGAACGTGTCCGCGCTGAACACAGCGTCGTGCGTCACCACGGTGAGCACGCACGAGTAGGCTCTCTTGCGGACGCGCCACATATGCAAGTCGGCAATGCGCGTATCACCGAATCCGTTCCAGTCTCGATCGCGTTCCCGGCGCGTCGTGAACCACAGGATCATCCATTTCGCGATCGAGCGGCTTTCCGATCTTCCACGTGCCAAAGCAAGGCGACGATGACGTGCATATCGACGTGCGGTCGCACAGTCAATGGCGCTTAGCCCGATTGCCAAGGCATGCCAGCTCACATGCCAGCGGCCGTTGTGAGTTGTACCCAAACATCCTTGCAATGATTTCGACCACCATCATGGCCGCGGTAATCGACGCGACGCTCCGGGTGCGCCGCTCGGCAACTGCATCGGGTGCGTCGAGCGTGGGCGTGGGTCGGTTCGAACATGAAGTGATGACAAATGCCCTGCCCCTCGACCTAGATCACTCGGGCAGGGCGCCGAACAAGTACGCCGTCTCCATCAACGGTCCGGGTCGTCCGAGTGCGCCAAACCACCGATCGAAGATCTCCCTGATAGCACCGCTCCGGTAAATCTGGGCCAGCGCGCTATTCACCGCCAGCCGCATCTGCCAATCTCCGCGTGGCAGCCCTATGGCATACGGTTCGAAGGAAAGCGCATCAGCCAGCAATGCCAAGCCCTTTGGATCCTTCGACTTCCCGAAGAGGGCCATCAGCAGGACCCGATCGCTGGCAAAGGCGTCGATCGCCCCGCTCTCGACTTGCTCGAGTCCCTCCTCGCGCGATTTGACCGGCACGACTGTGGCATTCATGACACGGTTCTTCAGCGCATCGCTGAGCGCCCGTTCATTGCTCGTTCCGCTGATCACACCAATCTTCTTGCCGCCGAGGTCGCTAAGTGCATTCGCCACCAAGCTGGCCTTGACGATGAGGCCGGTGCCATCGATGAAGGTAAAGCTCGAGAAGTCAACGGTCTTCATGCGTCCGAGCGTCACGGTACTCGAGCCGCATTCCATATCCGCCTGTCCCTTCGCGATCGCTTCGAACCGGGTCTGCGCGCTTACGTGGACCCAGCGTATCTTGAGCTCGTTGATACCGAGCTGACGCTCGATCGCGCCCACCACGCGCCGGCACAGGTCGACGCTGTACCCGGTGATCTGCTCGTTCTCTTCAAACGAAAACGGAGCGGCATCGCTTCGGTAGGCGATTCCTATGGAATGTGACTCGCGGATCTTCTTCAGACGCCCATCGAGAGCATCAGCGTTTTGGGCAAGCGATGCAACGGGAAGCGACAGCAAGGCAACGAATGCGATGGCCAACAATTTCATGATCTTGTGTTCCACGGGGTGGTGATTGAAGCAGTGCATTCTGCCCGAGCTCGCTGACGATGGCGAGCGGTTCTGTCCTGATCGACGGCACGTTTACAATGTTTCCGAAACAGCCGAGTTGCGCGGTTTACGCTCCGATTAGTTCAATAGACACCAGAAGGATTCATCGGAAGATTAGCGAGAATGAGCCGAGCGGGAGAGCCGTGAGCTCCCTAGAGCGGCTTTGGCGACGATTGCATGATGAATGCCTAAACGGACGTCCGTTTCTGACTATCGAGCAGGCGCGCATCGCCGCTTCCGATTGGCGTCGTGGACGCTCGTCGACGTGCGGCGTACATTGCCCGCCCCCCGATTCGCATTGCCAAAGGGCCGCATGGCGAATACCTACGATCTTTCCGGCAAGTCCGCGCTGGTTACGGGAGGCGCGAAGGGCATCGGGCGCGCGATCGTGCAGCGCTTCCTGTCAAGTGGCGCTAACGTGTGCGTCTGGGATCAGTCGGAGGTGCGCATTGAGCGCGTACAAAGCGAGGTCGTCGACATTACACGGCCGGCAGAGATCGCCGCGGCGCTCCAGCGAACGTTCCCGCGGAATCGCATTGACATCGTCGTTAACGACGCCGGATACCTTAGCGTGGCTAACGCGTTCGAATCCCACGCGCCGGACGACTGGCAACGTATTGTCGCCGTCAACCTGATGGGTACGATGCAGGTCACGCACGCCGTGCTGCCGCGCCTGATTCGCGACGGTGGAGGCCGAATCATCAACTTGGGATCGCTTGCCGGTAAGGAGGGGTTGCCTGGTCTGGCCGCGTACTCGGCGGCCAGCGGCGGTGTGATCGCCTTCACGAAGGCATTAAGCCGCGAGGTCGTCGGCCGCAATGTCCTCGTGAACTGCATCGCTCCCGGTCCAATTGACACCGACATGATTCGCGCGCTGGGCGTGGATGTCGTCGAGAAAATGATCGCAGACAGCCCCATGAAGCGATTGGGCTCGACCGAGGAGGTGGCGGAACTCGCAGCGTGGCTTGCGAGCGACGCGGGCAGATTTAATGCCGGAGCTGTCTTTGACATGTCCGGCGGCCGGGCTAAGTACTAACTTCGAGCTTCGCAGTCCACGACGCGCCACAATTCAGCTCACCCGCCCAATCGCCGGCGATAGCGGGGCCGTAGAGCGATTTAATTCGGCCCGGAGAGTAGGACACCACGCCCGGCCAGCGTGGCGCAGCAGCAGGAAGGCCGGCCAGCAGCGCCCACCACAAATGCAAAGCGGGACCACGTCAATCCGCATCGCTGGAAGTGCTAAGAGGATCGTGGTCCCGCTTCCATTTGCGCGACGCGGTCGCCCGCGCCGTTGAACCGACTACTGACTAAAGCTGGACGGGACATTGTCATGACCAATGAAGGCGCGGACGCCGGTTTTGCTTCGGAGCTGCTCGGCGGGGTGCCGGAAGCCTTCGTGCAGACGGCTTTGCTTGCCGGCGGCGTGGGCCTCTGGGAGTGGCCGATCGTCGGCGACCGCATGGCGCTGTCGCCTTACCTCGAGACGCTCCTGGGTTACCCGCCCGGCGCATTCGAGAGCACCAAGTTGTCATTTCTGGCGCGGCTCATACCGATCGACCGGCCGCGCTTCGAGTCTGCGCTTTCCGATGCGATTGAACGTGGCGCCGAGTGCGATGCCGAGTTCCGTGTGCTAGACGTTCACGGAGCTTGTCGGTATTTCGTGGCAAAGGGGCGTGTAATGCGTGATTCGTCGGGCGCGGCGGTCCGCCTCGTCGGTACGATGCAGGAGATTCCGGTCGCGGTCGTCACCGAAAGGCGGATGCGCCGACAGCAGGGCGCGTTGCTCGCGCTGGTCTCCGACGAACGCGACGACAACCTGCCCCTCGACGATAAGCTGGCGCGCATCACTGAGGTCGCCGGCACTACCCTCGACGTGGAACGCACGAGCGTGTGGTTGTTCACGGAGGACCGCTCGAAACTCGTCTGCAGGAGTCTGTTTCGAAGAAGCCTCGGCCGTCAGATGGCCGGCCCGGACCTCGACGTTAGGGCGTTCCCCACCTATATCCTCGCGCTCGAGCAGAACCGCGCTCTGGATGCTTCCGATGCGCAGAACGATCCGCGGACCCGCGAGCTGACCGAGAGCTACCTCGTCCCGCTTGGCATCACGTCGATGCTCGAGGCGACGGTGCGCATGGACACCGGCGAGCTCGTCGGCGTCGTCTGCCACGAGCATGTCGGACCCGTTCGCCAATGGGTGCTCGATGAAAAAAGCTTCGCCGCCTCGATCGCAGACATGGTGACGGGTGCGCTTACCGACGATCGTCGCCGGCGCCTTACGGCTGCGCTCGCGCACAGCGAGGAGCGGTATCGGACCTACGTTTCGATCTCCACCGAGGCGATCCTGGAGGCGGAGTTCGATCCTCCAGTGAAGACGGATGTACCGCTGGCGCAGCAGGCGGACCAGGTGACGGCGCGCGCCGTCATCGTCGAATGCAATCAGGCGCTCGCGCGAATGCTGGGCGTGGGTTCCACGGATTTGTTGTGCGGTCGGGCGATCGCCGACTTGCTTCCCGAGGGCGTCGCGCACCGCATCGCAATCGAATGGGTGCGGGCGGGCTACCGCCTGAGCGAGCAAGAATTCCAAATTACCGCGACCGATGGCCGCTCGCGGTGGGTGCTAGGTTCGAATGTTGGCGTGATAAAGGATGGCGCCTTGACAGGACTGTGGTCCACATGGCGCGACGTCACAAGACGCAAGGGCGCGCTCGCCAAGCTCGAGTATCAGGCGCGGCACGATCCACTCACCGGTCTACCGAACCGCAAGTGGCTCGCTGAACAGCTCAGCGCACGGATCGCCGAGTCGGCGGCCAGCGGCGAGCGGCTCGCACTGCTGCTGATGGACCTCGACCGCTTCAAGGAAATCAACGACACGCTTGGGCATCACGCGGGCGACAAGCTGCTCAAGTTGATCGGGCCGCGCCTCAAGGCGCTGCTCGATGCGACGCGCGGAGAGATCGCGCGACTAGGTGGCGACGAGTTCGCCGTGATCATCCGACGTGCTGGGAGCGAAGATGCGATCCATGCAACCGCAGCCGAGCTCGTCGCAGCGCTGCGCGAACCGTTCGTGGTCGGGACGCTGCACCTCGGCATCGACGCGTCGATCGGCGCCGGGATCTTTCCGGTACATGGCAATGACGCCTCGACGCTGCTCCGATGCGCGGACGTTGCGATGTACGAGGCAAAGCGCAACGGTCTTCGCGCTCAACTCTATTCACCGGCGTTCGACCGCCATTCGCCGCGTCGCCTGGCGTTAGCGACAGCGCTCGGCGAAGCGATCCGGATCGGCCAGATCAAGGTGCACTACCAGCCCATCATCAACTTGCGCGAGCGGCGCATCGAAGGTGTCGAGGCCCTCGCCCGGTGGCAGCATCCGGAGTACGGGATGATCCATCCCGATGAGTTCATTCCAATTGCGGAGATGGGCGACCAGATACGCGATCTAACGCTGTACGTGCTGAACGAATCGGCGCAGCAGTGGGAAGCGTGGCGCCGCTCCGGCTTTTGCACGATCGTGTCGGTCAACCTTTCCGCGCGTGTGCTGATGGACAAGGGGTTCGTTACCGCCGTTCAGCGCATCCTGCAGGCCCACAGTATGCCCGGTGGGAACGTCCATTTCGAGATAACCGAAAGCGCGATGCTTGCCGACCCGGTGCGCGCCATCGAGACAATTACCGACATGAACACGCTCGGCATCTGCTTCTCGATGGACGACTTCGGCATCGGGTTCTCATCACTCTCGTCCCTCAGGCAACTGCCGCTTGCGAGCCTCAAGATCGACCGTTCATTCATTTTGCAGATGTCGTCGAGTGAGCGCGACACCTCGATCGTGCGCTCAACGATTAACCTCGCGCATGACCTCGGTCTCAAGGTGGTTGCCGAGGGCGTGGAGGCGGCTGATTCGCTCGCCATGGTCACGCGCATGGGCTGTGACCAGGCCCAAGGCTTCGTGATTGTCGCACCCGCCGAGGGCTCGGTGATCCTCGACTGGGTACGCTCGAACGGCTGGAACTAGCGGCAAGCCGAGTTCCCGCACTAAACGACGGGAGCGGGCGCCGCCTATTCCATTCTGTAGTCTCGTGCAATGCAACTATGAACGGCAGCCTCGGTCGATAGTGCCCACGAACGACTGCTCTCAGTGACTTACCGGTACGGCCGGTGCTGGCCGATCTCGGCCGGTCAAGCGAAGGATCCGACGTTACCTGTTGCATCAAATCATGGCTTTTACAAATTGGCGCCGATCACC
>Ga0105248_10002747_pt1 | contig 19548 bp, 22 predicted proteins | sample KBSS34metaG_FD_81524 | JGI IMG/M metagenome (GOLD analysis project Ga0105248, IMG submission 81524) | Switchgrass rhizosphere microbial communities from Kellogg Biological Station, Michigan, USA - KBS S3-4 metaG | ecosystem: Host-associated > Plants > Roots > Rhizosphere > Soil | place...
CCATCTCCTCATGCCGGGCCTGGATGAACCGCGGGCTGTCGTCGGCCCGGCCCCAGGCGGCCAACAGGCCGTTGATCCCGTCACCTGGATAGCCGAACACGTACTCGACGCCCCACTCGCGCAACCGGGCAAGAATCTCGTCGCCGACGGTCTGTCCCATGGCTCTGCGCCTCCGGTGCGCTCGACACTCGATGTCTAGGGTGCGGCCCGGGACGGGCGGTCCGGTCGACGGAGCCCTCGCGGCGACCGGCACCTGGGACGACGTGGCGGGCCGGCCGTCGGCGGGGTCGCAAAGTCCCTTGCCGCGACCGACCTACCCCTCCTCGCGCGCCGAAACCGATCGGTCGGCCGTGGGCTCGCGGTGCCGGCGCTCCGGCCGACCGACTCGGCTGGCGGGTAAGGCGCCGCGCTCGGGGCACGGCACCGACAGCCGCGAGGAAGCCGGCAGCCACGTTCCTCGGTGGCGGTTTCGCCGCGGGACCGCCGCGGACTCGACCCGGAGTAGCTCATGACCAGGACCAGCGCCGGCGGCGAGCGCCTCGACGCCCCGGACCGGCAGACCACCCCGACACGGCACGGACCGGGCGGCGGGCGCCTGCTGGGGATCTACCTCAACGATCATCTCGCCGGCGCGACCTGCGGTCTGCGCCTGGCGCACCGCGTCGCGAACGCGCATGGGGATCTGCCGATCGGCGCGACGCTGCGAGCGCTGCGGGACGAGATCGACAGCGATCGCGCCGCCCTGATCGCGATGATGCGGCGGCTCGGTGACGCGGAACGTCCGCGGGCTCGGCCTCGGCGAGTCACGGCGGTCGTTCTACAGTGGGCTGCACCGTGGCGCGCGGAGGAGGGCCAGGATTGGAGATCGACTTCGCCGATCCGGGGTTCCTGCGGGATCCGTATCCGACGCTCGCCCGGCTGCGGGAACACGCCGCGGTGAGCTGGCACGGCGGCATGGGCCGGTGGCTGGCGGCGAGCCACGCCGCGGTCGGCTCGGTGCTGCGCGACCGCCGCCTCGGTCGGCGCTGGCAGGACAAGGAGCCCGCGGCCTACTTCGCGCCCTTCAACCTGCTGCACCGCAACCAGATGATGGAGAACGAGCCGCCGGCGCACACCCGGCTGCGATCACTGGTCGCGCAGGCGTTCAGCCGCGGCCACGTCGAACGCCTGCGCCCGGCGGTCGCCGCCGAGGCCACGGCGCTGCTCACCGCGGCCGGCCCCGACTTCGACCTGCTCGCCGAGGTCGCCGAGCCGCTCGCCGTCACGGTCATCGCCGAACTGCTCGGCGTGCCCTCCGAGGACCGGCACCGGCTGCGGCCATGGTCCGCCGCGATCGTGCGGATGTACGAGGTCGCGCCGTCATCCGCCGCCGAGGCTGCGGCGGTCACGGCCGCCGGCGAGTTCGCCGACTACCTGCGCCGGCTCGCCGCGCGCCGCCGCGACGACCCGCGCGACGACCTGATCAGCCACCTGGTGGCCGCGCGCGACGGCACGGACCGGCTGTCCGCGGACGAGCTGGTCGCCTCGGCGATCCTGCTGCTCAACGCCGGCCACGAGGCCTCGGTGAACGCATTCGGCGGTGGCGTCGTGGCCCTGGTGCGCCATCCCGACCAGCTGGCCCGGCTGCGCGCCGACCGTACGCTCATCCCGGCCGCGGTCGAGGAGATGATCCGCTACGACCCGCCGCTGCACCTGTTCATCCGCACCGCCACCGCGGACGTGACGATCGCCGGCGTCCCGATCCCGGCCGGGGCCGAGGTGGCCGCCCTGCTCGGCGCCGCCAACCGCGACCCGGCGGTCTTCGCCGCCCCGGACTCCTTCGACGTCGGCCGCGTTCCCAACCCCCTTGTGGGCTTCGGTGCGGGCCTGCACTTCTGCCTCGGCGCACCGCTGGCCCGCATCGAGCTACAAGCAGCCCTGGCCGCGCTCCTCGACCACGCCCCGACCTGGACGCTGGCCGCCGAACCGGTCGGGCGTCCTACCTTCGTCCTACGCGGCTACACCGCCATCCCGCTCACCCGGCCACCAGCACACGCCTGAACCACCCGGGCGCCCAGTCAGGCATCCCGAGGGCCCTCACCGCGCTCGACGACGGCACCTACCGCGTGATCAACCCGTATGGTTGCTGCTTGGCGACGCCGACCACCTCTCATCGCAACCCGCGGTCCGTCGGGCTATCGAGGCCGAGATCGAGGTGCTGGGAGCGCGGCTACATACCGTCACAGCCCCCGGCACGGACCAGCGCTACGCCAAGCCATGGACGCCGCCCGGTGCGTGGCCGACGACGGCATGAGTCTTCCGCCGACAGAGGCTTCGCCGCCCTCCGTGCCCCACACGGCTCTATCGAACACGGGCTTCCGCGCGACACCCAGCCAATCCGCGATCGGTCGCGCCGCCGTGGCTTGGGTGACGCCCACCGTCGCGGCCGTCTCCGTCATACGCGCGGAAGCCGTAAGGTCCCTACGCGCGTGGTCGGTAGACACACAGGCCGTCGAGACAAATGCCATGCGTGCCAGCCGTCGCGTACCGGACACGTTCATCGCGGTCCGGCGATCGGCCCTCGGTAGCACCGAAGAAGCGGTCCGTCCCGGTGAACATGACCACGCCGTCCCAGAGTCATCTGGCGGCTTCAGGGACTGTCTCAAGATCGGTGTTTCCGGCCCGACACGCCGGGCCCTCGGGGTAGTCGGCGACCTCGTCGAGGTCGCGGGCGTGGCACTCGAACGCGGCGGCGAGTGTGGGGTGGTCGGACTCGACGTGTGAGGCCAGGATCGCTATGGCACGGCCGCTGAGCTGCTGGGCAATCGCGGACTGGTCGTGCTCCCGGTAGGCGACGGCGAGGTTGACCAGGGTCGGCGCGAGGTCCGGGTGGTCGAGGCCGAGCAGCCGCTGCTTGAGCTCCAACGCGTGACGATAGCCCTCGATCGCCTCGGCCGTCCTACCCCGGCGATGCCGCAGCGAGGCGAGATTGTGCACGGTCACCGCGATCTCGTAGTGGCACTCCCCGTAGGTTCGGCGGAACACCTCCAGCGCCTCGCGGAGGCGGGCCTCGGCCTCGTCGTACCGCCCCAGGCCGTCCAGCAGTGCGGCCCAGGCGCCCCGGTCGGCGGCCACCAGCACGCTGTCGGGGCCGTGCAGGTGGAGGCGGAGGTCGACGGCGCGTCGTGCCCACGGCTCCCCGGACACGTGGTCGCCGCGGGCGTGGGCCAGACCGCCGAGATTGTGGTAGATCGTCGCGACGCTGTCGTGCCACTCACCGTGAGCGGACCGCAGGATGTCCAGCGCCCGCAGGTAGGCGCGTTCGGCGCGGACGAACTGTCCGGTGTACTTGCCGACCACGCCGATCAGGTTGCACACCGCCGCCTCGATCTCGGCGGCCTGCTGGCGCCTGGCCTCGGCTGTTCCGGGCTGTCCTCCCGGCGGGTCGAGCAGGTCGTGTGACGCGTCCGGGGAGTCGGTTGGCGGCTCGACCGTGCTGCCCAGCGATTCGAGTGCGCCGAGGTTCAGCGCGAGCAGGAGGCCGGCGCGTCGGTAGTCACCCTGGTCAAGCCATCGGGAGGCGAGGGTGAACTGGTCCTCGAGCCGCGCCAGGATCGCGGTCGGGGTCCGTTTGTGGCGGCGGATGCGTTGCCGGAGGAGCGATTCGCTGTCATCGTCCGGCCTCGATGACCCGGTTTGGCGTGGTTCGGTCCGGTTGTCCATCATTCGTCGTTGGTCCTGTCGGGTGAGTGCGATCCAGTCGGAATGGTTCGGCCAGCCCGGAACTGGCGGGGTGGTCCGGCGCGGCGCCTGGGTGGTCCAGGGCGATGCTGGCGGGACGGTCCAGGCCGGCGGGAAGGGCGCGGCGCAGCCGGAAGACCGCCGGTGTCGCGGCCAGCAGGACGACGATGAGCAGCGGTAATAGCAGACCCGTCCCGCCGAAGCCGAGCAGGGCAGCGGCGGTGACCGTGCCGGCGAGCCAACCGCCCGTCCACGCCATCGTGTGGACGCCGTTGTAGCGACCGCGCAGCCCAGGGGGCGCCAGGTCGTTGACGGTGGCCGCCAGCACCGGGGACAGCACCACCTCGGCGATGGCGAAGATCGCGCCGACCGCCACGAAGATCGGGGTACCGCCCGCGACGGCGACCCGCAGCACCGTCCACGCGACGACAATCAGGCCGATCGCCACCAGCAGGCTCGAGGTGCGCCGGCTGGACGACGACAACCGCTGGACGGGGGTCTGGAAGACAACGATCGTGATCATGTTGGCCGCGAAGACCCAGCCCAGACCCGCCGTGTCGATGCCCTGATCAGCCGCGAACACCGGAAGGCCGACCTCTAGCTGGCTGTGGCCGCAGGAGACGAGGACAAAAATGATCACGGCGAGCCAGCGCAGTGCCGGATCGGCGAGGACGGCTCGGTACCCGGACGACCCGGCCCGTCGCGTCCCGGCGGCTGTCCTCTTACTCGTCACGTCCGTCGCGTCCGTCACGTCCGGCTCGACCATCGCGGCCGACTCGGCGACCGCGGGGCCGCGCGTCTCCGGCACGTGCGACTTCGGGTCGTGAGACTCCTGGCCGTGATGCGCCGGAGCCGGTCGCTTCGCCAGTACCAGGCGGGCCACCAGGATGCCGAACACCGCGAAGCTGGACGCGTCGACGGCGAACAGCGTCCGGTACGCGAGTGTGTCCGGCCAGACCGCTAGGAACAACGCGGCCAGTGTGGCGCCGCCAGCGCCGCCGAGGTTGGTCACCAGGTAGGCGCTGCTGAACGCCCGAGGCCGCTGCGCCACCGGGGTGACCTGCCCCAGGAGCGCGTCTCCGGCGGTGACCGCGGCCGCCATCGTCACGCCGAAGGCCGCCATGGCGGCCGCCGCCGACATCGGGTCGCCGATCAGGGCCAGCGCCCCGCTCGCCGTCGCCGCGGTACCGAGCCCCCACACCAGCGCGGGTTTCGCGCCGACCCGATCGGCGGCGGCGCCGGCGAGCGCGGCCCCCACGACCGCGCCGACCGCGCGCACGATCAACAGCGCCCCGACCAATCCGCCGGCCAGGCCGAGCTCCTGGTGCAGATAGACGAACAGGTAGGGGATCGTAATGCCCGATCCGACGGCGGAGAATAATTGTCCGACCAACAGAATTCGGACAGTCCTCGAAAACCGGGCGCCGTCGTTGGAAACGTCCGTCATCGGCGTCCTCGCGTTCGGCTCATTTCATGCGCCGTTCCGCGTCACATGATTCCGCTGCCGCCAGTTGCCTGACGCTTTGACCGTCTGTCGCGCTGGTCGCCCGCCGCGACTGCCGTCGATGGAATGTGGCAGAAAAGGCGGACAAGCCGCCGGACGCGGCATCTTCTCCACGTCCGGCGGCTTGGCAGTCGGCTATGTCAGCCTGCGATCACGATCTGGTTGTGGTTGGGGCTGACGCCCTTGGAGACCAGGATCTGGTTGTGGTTGGGGCTGACGCCCTTCGAGACCAGGATTTGGCTGTGCTGCATCGGGGTGCTGGATTCACGGCGATCGATCTTCCGCATGGCTCTGGGCCTTTCCTTGAGATGAGGTAATGAAACGCGACAGTGCGGGTTTCGGCCGTCGCCTGCTGTACCGAAACCAGTGCACCACCCACCGTGTGAACCACGCTGACGTGTCGCTGAAACGCCTCGCTGACGCGGCTCGTTGAGCCGCTTCGCTGCTCCGCTTCGCCGAGTCGCGTCGGTCGAAGTCGCCTCGTTGACATCCGTCCCGGGAGCCTGGTCCTGGGCATCGAAAGCGTCGGGTTCCGTCCGGCGGGCGCGGCACATTCGTCGGTCGGTCGAGCGGGCAGGCGGGACGACTCGGGACGTCGCCGGTAAACGGTCTTGGGGTCTTTAATCCGACATATCGCCTTGTCGCGAGCGCCCCGAAGCCCGGCAGGCGAGCGGTTACGTTGCTTCCCGTCGGCGACGACGTCGGCATACCGACGAACAGGCTGTGGGGAATCGTGTCGATCCTGGTTCGCCTGCTCGGTCCGGTCGACGTCACGGTGAGCGGGCACGGCCGGCCACTCGCGGGCCTGCGCCGCAAGGCCGTCCTGGCACGGCTGGCATTGCGGCCGGGTGAGGTCGTCAGCACCAGCCAACTGATCGAGGCGGTCTGGGACGGTGACCCGCCGGCCGCGGCGCTGAACTCACTGCAAAGTCACATCTCCTACCTGCGGCGGGTGCTCGGGACGACGACGGCGATTCGAGCCCAGGCTCCGGGTTACGTGCTCGTGGAAGTCCACACCGACCTGCGCAGGGCGGAGGAGCTGATCGAGCGGGGCCGCGCCGCGTCCGTGCCCGCGCAGCGGCTGGCGCTGTTCGAACAGGCGTTGCGACTGTGGCGGGGTGAGCCGCTCGCCGACGTGGCGCAACTATCCTGGTTCGCCCAGGAGGCCCGCCGGCTCGACCGGGTGCGCACGGCCGCCAGGCACGCGGTGGTCGACTGCCGGTTGACGCTCGGCCAGCATGCGGCGCTGATTCCGGACCTGACGAGACTGGCCGAGCTGGACCCGTTCGACGAGGATCGGCACAGCCAGCTGATGATCGCGCTCTACCGCGGTGGCCGGCAGGCCGAGGCGCTGGCGGTGTTCGCCCGGCTGCGCGACCGGCTCGCCGACGAACACGGCATCGATCCGAGCGGGTCGGTCCGTGAGCTGCATGCGGCGATGTTGCGCCAAGATCCCGGCCTCGACGCCATTCCGCTGCCGGCGCGTCAGGCCACGCCCAGCCCTGCCGCCGCCGGTCCGCTGATTGAACGGACGGCGGAGACCGAGCTTGTCGATCAGGTCCTCGAGGACACCCTCGACACTCGGACAGGACGGGTGCTGATCTTCGAGGGGCCGGCGGGGATCGGCAAGACCAGCTTGCTCGACCAGGCCAGGCGGCGGGCCTCGGTGCTGGGATTCACGGTGGTCTCGGCCCGGGGTACCGATCTCGAAACCGAATACGGCTGGGGGTGCGCCCGCCAGCTGCTCGGCCGGTACGCGGAGACCGGCTGCTTTCCATCACCGTTGCCGCCGATGGGTCAACCGCCGGGCGGTGAGTACCAGACGATCACCTCACTGTGCCAGTTGGTGAGCGACGCCGCCGCGCGCAACCCGATCGTCCTCGTCGTCGACGACGTGCAGTGGGCGGACCCGCCGTCCGTACGGTTGCTCGCGTTCCTGGCCGCGCGGCTCGACGCACAACCGGTGGTCCTGGTGCTGGGGCTGCGGCCAGGGCAGCAGCGAGTCAGCCGGTTCACCGCGGCCATCGCCAGTCTGCCGCACACGACCACCAGCGTGTTGCGACCACTGAGCGTCCAAGGATGCGGCGATCTGCTCGCCTACCTGACCGCTGCGGAGCCGGGCTCGGACCTGGCCGCGCGGTGCGAACAGCTCACCCGCGGCAACCCGTTCCTGCTGAAAGAGTTGGCGCAACGCCTGTCGCTGCTGGACGGCGACCTGACCGCCGTGCTGTCGGATGACTCGCCGAACGTCGACCGCTTTGTCGCCCGGGAGCTGAGCTACCTGCCGGCGGCCTCCGCCGAGGCGGCGCGGGGGCTCGCCGTCCTCGGCGGAGGTGCCGGCAGTGGCTGGCTGGCACAGCTGGCGGACAGTTCGCCGCAGGCGGTACTCGAGGCGCTGGCGCCGCTGGTGGCGAGCGGCCTGGTGGTCGCGGACGGCATCCCGGTCCGGTTCGCGTTCGGGCATCCGCTGGTGCGCGCGAGCATCTACGAGTCGATCCCGGCTGCTCGGCGCGCCGAGCTGCACCTGCGGGCCGCTCGCACGGCCACGGCGAGCCACGACCCGATCAAGGCCGCCACCCATTTGCTTCGGGTGCCCGGCGGCTTCGTCGCTGCCAACCCCGTCCCCGACGTCCGCGACGCCGACGATCCAGCCGACGGCGTCCCCCGCCTCCCCGCCGACGATCTGGTCAGCGTGCTCGTCGAGGCCGCGGACCTCAGCCAGGCCCGGGGGTCCGTTGACAGCGCGGTCGCGTTTCTGCGTCGGGCCGTCGAGGTCGACCTCGGTGACCGGCGGACGGAGATGCTGGTGCGTCTCGGTAACGCCGAGGCTCACGTCGACTGCGCCGCCGCGTCCACGCACCTGTCCGAGGCACTCGCCCGGGAGCGCGACCCGCGGCTGCGCGCGCAGATCGCCGGTGCTCTGGCGACAACGCTCTGGCTGGATCGGCAGCCGCGGGAAGCCGCCGGAGTCTGCCTCGCCTCGCTGGAGCACGACCGTGGCATGACCGACGACTGCCGTCAGTTCCTGCAGGGCTGCCTGGCGATGGTCGCCTACGGGGCACGGCAGGGCACCGACCTCATCGAGCTGATCGACGGCTACCGCGACGAGCCCACCGACACGTCGGTCGGTGGGCTCGTCCTCGAAGGCGGGATGGCCCTGCACGCGATGTACCGCAACTGCCGTGAGGAAGCCGAACGGCGGGCGCTGCGGGTGATCGCTGGCGACCGCCTGGTCGGCCAGCCGACCGCGGCGGTTCCGATGACCTCAGCCTGGTACGCCCTGTTGCCCTGCGACGCCCCGGAATTGTTGCCGGCGGTCGAGACCGCGCTCGACTACTCCCGCCGCTCAGGCTCGCTGGTCAGCCTGGCGCCGTCGCTGTACTACCGTTCGGAGATCAGGTACGCCCGTGGTCAGCTGCCCGACGCGCTGCGCGACGCACGCGACGCCGAGGAAGCCGGTGGCTACGCGGCTATCAGCATCGGCGAGACCTTCGCTGCGAACGTGCGGTTGCGGGCGATGCTGGCCGTCGGCGAGACCGATCAAGCGCGTGAGGTGCTGCGTCAGATGAAGGCCCGGGACGCCCCGGGCGTCACGCCGACTCTGTACGCGTCCGGGGAGATCGCGGTGTGTCTCGCGACCGGACAAACCCGGCTGGCCCTCGCGGCCGCGATCGCGACCCGGGACGAGTGTGCGGCACGGTCCGTCGTCAATCCGCTGGCCTGCGACTGGCGCGGCCCGATGGTGCGCTGTCTGCGGCTGCTCGGTCAGCATGAGCAGGCGCGGGCGGTGGCCGACGAGCTGCTGGCCGCCTCGACGGAGTGGGGCACGCCCCGGGCTGTCGGACGCGCGCTGCGGTACGCGGCCCTGGTCGAATCGGGACCACGCGAGCTGGACCTGCTCGAGGAATCCGTGCGGCTGCTGGAACCCACGTTGGCGAATCTGGAACGAGCGCAGTCCCGCTACGCCTTCGGACGGGCGCTGCTGCGGTCCGGCCGGCCGGTCGACGCACTGTCCCAGCTCGGCACGGCGGCCGAGCTCGCGGCGTTTTGCGGCGCCCGCCCGCTGCGGGACGCCGCCACCGCCGCCGCACGCGGCGCCGGTCGGTTGCCTCGCCCTTCGATGGACGCGGCTACCCGAGCCGCCGAGCAGCTGCACACGCGCTGACCAGCCACCTGTACTCGCGGGTGCCACGCCGTCGCTCGAGGCCGACCTCGTTCTTCCCGACTGGAAGCACGGTGGCAGCCGAGGAGCGGCGTCGTGCCACTGCCCGGCCGCGTGCCGTCGCTCGACGTATGCAGGGTCGGCCGGCACGGACCACGCCGCGCTTCCTACCTGCCGGGCGGGGTCGGTCATTCTTCGGCGGGTTCGGAGGCGGCGGGCGCGTGGGCCGCCGAGTCGGTCAACCTGAAGACGTCCGGTGCCGTGGACAGGTCTCCCGGCGGCTCGGGGCCGGGCTCGAGGCGCGCGGGGCTGGACCAGGACAGGGGAGAGGGCCCGGGACGCCCAGACGCTGCGGAAGAGGCTTGGGCTGAGTAGCGGCAGGAAGACGTCGCACCGCTCCAGCTCGCGGACGAGGGTCTCGTTCCAGGCGGTTCCGGTGGAATGCTCCGCCGAATCCGCAAAGAGGATCATCCCCGCCGTCGAATGGCCGGAGACCTGGACCAGGGACCGCTGGAGATCGGTCAGGAACGCCCGTATCTCGCCCCGGCTGTCGTCCGCGGCCGAGTAGCTGACGAAGATCCGTGGCGGGTAAGCGCGGTTCGGATCCCTACGGTGCGTGTGTACAACCCGGCTTGCAACGATCAGTGACATTTTATGCACGTAGAGTCGCGTGACGGTCGGGCTGTGTGGGTGCGGCTAGGGCATGCCTCTGATGTCATCGAGTCCAGATGAGGATTGCTGCCGGGACGAGGGCGCCGCGGTAGGTCAGGGCGTGCTTGTCGTACCTGGTGGCGACGGTGCCAAGGGCACAATATGATCCGATTCAAGAAGGTCTTGCCTCGGACGATCTGACCTCGTAGCATCTCACTATGGTGTCCTTGTGGAACGAACCGCTGCCCCCTGCTCGCCCTCCTGCAGAGCTGGAGGTGTACCGCCTCCCGACAGGGACGTACCGGACACGGGCCGCCTTCGCGTTCTCGGGTGGCTCGATGTTCGACAAGCGCCACTTCGCCGCGACCGCCGTGCTGGTGCGCCACCCGAAGGGCGACCTCCTGATCGATGCGGGCTTCGGCGCCAAACTCGACGAGCACATCGCGATGCTGCGTCGGTTGGAGCGCGCGCCGTATAAGCGGGCGAAGACGGTACGTGAGCAGATGGACGCGTCTGGTTACGACTTCTCCCGCCTGCTTGGCGTCGTCGTGACGCACGTGCACTGGGACCACGTCAGCGGGCTCGACTCCCTGGACGTCCCTGTGTGGATGAACAACGACGAGGTGGGCTACGGCGCCGACGACGTGCACGGCGCGGTCTTCCGTGCCGTGTCGGCGGGTATGCAGATCCGCCACTACGACCTGGACGACGGGCCCTATCTGGGCTTCCCGGCGAGCTGGGACGTCCACGGCGACGGGTCCGTCGTCATCGCCCACGCCGGCGGTCACACACCGGGCTCAGTGGTGGTGTTCGTGGCTCTTCCCTCGGGTGAGCGCTACGGCTTCATCGGCGACCTCACCTGGCAGTGCGACGGCATCACGCGTCACAAGCAGCGGCCGTGGTTCCTGCGCGGCATGACCGACGTCGATCCTGCGGAGGTCCGCGCGGGGCTCGAGCGCTGCATCGCGCTACGGGACGTGGTGCACCTTGTGCCCGCGCACGACGTCTCCGCTTACGACCCGATTCCGCCGTTGCCGGCCGTAGCGGTGTCTGCCGGCTCGAGCTCATGACCGGGCTCGAGGGCGCGGCGCTGCACGGCTCCTCCGACGGCGACGCCCCGATGCTTGCCCAACCGACGATGGGCCCTGGCGCCGACTCCGAGCTCACGTGGCTGCTGCACCGGGCCGCGCAGCGAATGCGTTCGGCGACCGGTGAAGCAGCTGCTCAGCACGGGCTGACCCTTCGCCACCACATCGTGCTGAGCGCCCTGCATCTCTCGCCCGGCATGACGCAGGTCGAGCTCGGCAGGGCGGTAGGGATGGACAAGACCACGCTCACTAGTGAGCTGGACCGGTTGGAGCGACTCGACCTGCTCAAGCGCAGCATCGATCCGCGCGACCGGCGGGCGCGCACGCTTGCCATCACCGAACAGGGCGAGCACCTGCGTCGGCTGGTGTCGGCGGAGACCGAGCGGGCCGAGCGGGCCGCTCTCGGCGCCTTCAGCGATGCCGACGTCGCCCGGCTGCGGCGCATGCTCTACGACCTCATCGGCGGCACGCACGACCAAGGGACGTGCCTGTGAGCGCTGCAGAGTGGGTTGAGACGGCGCAGACAGTGGAGGAGCGCGCGGCACGCGGACGCCGTGTCTATGCGCGCAACCTCGGACTGGGCGAGTCCGGGATGGAGTTCGCAATGAGCGGTCTCGCCGGCCGCACCTTCGTCCGGGAGGCGTACCTCGCCGCTGGCGGCCCGGACTGGCACGGCCAGGACCTCAGCGACCGGGACAGGGCGCTGGTCGTCATTGCGGCCCTTGTGGGTCAGCACGTCACCGACGAACGCCTGGAGCCCGGACACGATGCGGGCGGTGGGTCGGTTGTAGGTGCGGCGGCCGAGGTAGGTCTGCTGCGGAGCCTCACCCCTGGGACCGGTGGATCACCCGCGTGATCCACGAACACCGAGTGCTGACCACCCACCAGATCGTCGAACTCGGCTGGATCACCCGCCGATCGGCGAACCTGTGCCTGCTGGAGCTCTACCGCTGGCGGGTCCTCGACCGCTTCCAGCCGCTGGCCGTCAGCGGCCTGTCCCCGATGCACTACGTCCTCGATGTCGCCGGAGCGGCGGTGCTGGCCCACGAGGACGGTCTGGATCCGAAGAAGATCGGCTACCAGCATGACCGGGCGATGGGCATCGCCCACTCGTTGCACCTGGCTCATCGGGTGGCGGTCAACGGGATGTTCACCCGGCTGGTCCATCACGCCCGCCAGCCCAATGCCACCGGCCGGCTGGCGGCCTGGTGGTCGGAGGAACGGTGCGCCCGGTCGTTCGGGGACATCGTGCGGCCCGACGCCTACGGAAAGTGGAAGCAGGGCCGCGCCGAGATCGAATGGTTCCTCGAACTCGACTTCGGCACCGAAGCGCTCCGCCGCCTCACCTTCAAGATCGACGCCTACGACCGGCTCGCCAAGGCGACCCGGATCATCACTCCGGTCCTGATCTGGACTACCACCCTGCGCCGCGAAGCCCGCCTGCGCGAGGTCCTCGCAGAGGCGCTACGCAACCTTGATGACGCGGCGCGGGTACCGGTCGCGACCACGGCCGCGGACCTCGCCGAACCCGACCAGCACCTGGACGCCACCCTGACCGCTGGCTACCCCTCACCCGGCCCGGGACCGGCCGCCTCAGCCTCGGCCAGCTGGCCAGCCTCTGGCCCCCCACCGCCAAACCCCTGACGGACAACTCCGCAGCCGACAGCGACCTCGGCCGTCCGACACGACTCCACCCGCCCCAGCCGATGCCACCCGCAGGCCCTGATCCCCAGCAGCGCGCAGCCTGACCGCAGCTCCGCAAGCCCGAGGGGTCCTGTCACCTGGCGCGGTGCCCAGGTGACAGGACCCCTCGGCTCGAACGGACATGGCTGCTGCGACAGGCAGGGCGGCCGATCCCGTCGATCTCCGGTGGCCGGACGGTCATGGGACCGGCATCGACACCTGCGGGCCCGGTGTCCGCAGCGGCGGCTACCTGCTTGCGCCCGGTTCCCAGGTCGCCGAAGCCACGCACCGGCACCGTGGGCTCCTGGCACCGCAGCGCCTCGACCGTCGGGATACCGATGCCCGCACCGGGCTCGCGACCGAGCAGGGATGGCTGTGGGGCGAGACCGGTGAATATCGTAGCGGCTGTGACTAACAAGACGCAGCCGACGGAGGTGTCGGTGGCGGCGTTCCTCGCCTCGGTCGCGGACGAGCGCCAGCGAGTGGACAGCGAGCGCCTCATCGTGCTGATGAGCGAGGCGACGGGGGAGCCGGCGGCGATGTGGGGGCCGTCGATCGTCGGTTTCGGTTCCTACCACTACCGCTATGCCAGCGGGCGGGAGGGCGACGCCCCGCTGGTCGGCTTCTCGCCTCGCAAGGCCGCCCTGACGCTGTACACCGCCGCGGACGATGACAGACGGGCGGAGCTGCTGGCGCGGCTCGGCCCGCACAAGGTCGGCAAGGGCTGCGTGTACGTCAGGCGGCTGTCCGACGTCGACGAGCACGTCCTGGTCGAGCTGATCCAGGCTGGTGTGGCGTTCTCCCGCGCCCAGCACACAAGCTCCTGACCGCGCGGCCGGGGCGCCGCTGGCCGCCCCGGTGGCCGCGGTAGCAACGGCTTGGTCGCGTGGCGGCGCAGTGTCTCCTCCAGGGGCAGCGCGAAGTAGTAGACGTGGGCCGGCCCCGGGTGCGCGGCGATGACCGCCCGCAGTGCGGCGCCCTAGCGGGAGGCGTCGAGGATGCCTTCGAGGATCACGTCGTAGTCGGCGGCGAGGCACCGCGTCACGATCAGTGTGATCAGGTCGATGTTCAGTGCGCCCGGCTGGTCGCGCTCCCTGAGCAGCTCCCGACGGATCACGTCCTGCTGCACCTTACCGACCGCCGAAGGGTGTCGCACAGTCTCTGAGCTGGGCATACACGTCATGAACATGTTCGTGACGTCAGCTGTCACGCACCAGGTCCAGGTCGGACTGACATGGGCGAAGTGCTGGAGTTCTGAGCCGAGACGTTCGACCAGGAACGCGTGGCGTTGTTCTAATCGAGGAGCGCGGTGACGGCCTGTTCGACCAGGTCGGCCGCGTCGGTTGGGATGGGCTTTCCGGCGGACAGGTAGCGGCGCACCGTCGCGTAGGGAAGATCCACCAGGGCGATTAGGAGCCGGTTCGGCTCGCGGACCACTGGGTCACCCAGGCGTTCGCCCAGGCCGCGGAGGGCGGCCTCCAGCTTCTTCTGGGCCTGCTCGGACGCGCGGGCTGCGGCGGGCGGCCAGGTGGCGGCGCCGAACTCGCGGGCTCCGGCGAGCAGTATCCGGGCCTCGGCTGGGTGATCACGTGACCATTCGACCACGTGCCGGGCTGCGGCGATCGCCGCCCGATGGGGCGGGTCGGTGTCCATGGCGGCGATTAGGCCGGCCTGGAAACGGGTGAGTGTCCGTGTCCACAGGGCGGCTTGGAGGGCCGGCCTGTCGGGGAAGCGATGGTAGACCGAGCCGCTGGAGGCGGACGCGGCCCGGGCGACCGCGGACATCGTCACTCCGGCGGGGCCGCGCTCGGCGACGAGCTGGACGGCGGCGTCGAGCAGGGTGTCGAGGTCGTGAATCGCTGGCCTGCCCACGTTGTAGAGGCTACTCTCTAGCTAGTAATAGAGACGTCTCGCCACAACGGAGGAGGCGGGTTCACGGCCGTCCCTGAACGCGCTCGTTACCAGATCGCCCTGATTCCGGATCGGAGTCGACGTCCGATCCGGTCGTTACGAACCCGCATCGCTGCACTTGATCTCACTAGCACGGTTCATTTCAGTCGGTCCGCCTTCTGCACAGTCGTGGCGTGTGGCAGCGGTGCCACGATCCCCAGCGCACGGCGCCGCCGGCCTGCATTTCAACCGTGGCCACACCGGGCCGGCTGCCGCTTCCCTCGGCGTCTTCGAGGTCCTCCGACCCGCCGTCCAAAGATATCGCCGCAGCCACCGCCGGCGGCGGCTTGACCTGTCTGCCAACCGACGAGCAGCCCCGCCGTCGGAGAAACCGCCGCCGACTGGCCTGAGTACCCAGTGGCCTCCTCTACCTAGAGGGGACTCCCATGCGAATGCCTGGAAGGGATTTCATGCGAAAGCGAAGTGCAGGTTCCAGCCGTCCTCGCGTGCGGCGCAGGGCGACATCCGCCCTTGCTGTCATCGCCATGGTGGCCGCCATGGCGATCGGCCTCTTCGGCCTCGCGTCCCCGGCACAAGCCGCCGGGATCTGCGGCGGCGGCCTTCCCTTCGGCTTCCCCCTCTGGCAATACGTTAATCTCGCCGAATCCAACGGTTCACAGATCCAGATTTTCCGAGGTGGCACCAGTAACAACCAGTTCATCGTCCGCTTCGCCAAAGGTCCGGGGGCAAATTTCACCGTTCTTGGCTCCGAGGTCGGTGTAGACGAGCAACACCACACTACCTACGGATCGACAACTGACTGGGGCAGCTATCCGAACGGCTGGTGCTCAAACGCCTCCCAGGGCACACAGATCAGGATTTCGGTTACATATGTGACTAATCAATCGAGATACTGGGTTGTGGGCTGGTGTAACACCGACGACTGCCACTGGTCCAGTCAAAGATTTCCCAAGTAGATCCGATTCGGATTCTCGGCCTGCTCAGGGGGTCGGCGGCAGTGTCCGCCGGGCCCCTGAACGGTCTCCTGGTGACTGAGTTTCGTGGTGCGATGTTCGGGGCTGGGCCATTCCCGACTGTTTCTGTCACCGGTCAGTGACTGGGCGGGCGCTAGTGACCGTGGAACCAGGTGTAGCTGACGGCGTGAGTGCCACGCGGGTTCTTGTAGCCGCGGGGGAACATCGCCATGGCCGCGCGTTCCTGCGATGTCGGGGTCCGCGCGTAGCGCTGCTCGAAACGGGTGATGGTCGTGCGTTGCCGTTCCCGCAGCCGCTCGTGTGCATGTGTTCGTAGCCTTCCCTTCACCGCTCGCCGCCCTCGGGCGTCGACGAGCGTCCACGGCCCGTCGGGCGTCCGCATCGTTATCTCGATCAAGGCGTTGTCTGCCTCGATGACGCTCGGATCCCTGACGGCGAGGTACGGCTGAGGCGACTCGGGCTGGCCGAACCCGAAAGGTACGCCCGTGTCGGTGAGGGCGACCGCGAGGAGCAGTTCGGCGCGCGTGGGCCGAAGAGTCGGCCTTTACCGATCTTGCCGACGGCGAAGGAAGTCGAGGCGCCCCAGTCGCGCGCTTTCAGGAATCTTCGTCGCCTGGGTCTTTGGGGGACCGCACTTCAAGTACGTCGACGAGGGCCGAGGCGACGAGGGCGACAGCGGGGTCGTCATCGTGGGTCAGTTGGCGTAGGACCTGATGCACGGCGGCCCCCGCCAGCTCTATCAGCGCCTGGGCGAGGCGTATCCGTACCGCGGAGTCGGCGGTGTGCGCGGTGAGTTCGTCGACCAGTGCGGTGATGATCTGATCCTCGCATCCGGGATCCTGGGACAGCGTTCCCAGGACCTCCGCGGCGTCGACGTCGCCGGCGCCCTCGACCACCATGCCGACGAGTGTCGGCACGGCTGCGGTCACACCACGCCGGCCCAACGCCAGAGCGGCATGCCTGCGCACCGTCTTGTCCGGGTCCCCGAGCGCGTCCGCGAGCACCGCCGTCGCGCCCGGGGCCTCGGACATCACTGCGATCGCCAGCACTGCGCGCCGCCGGATGTCGACGTCCCCGGAGCGCATGCCGGCGGCCAGCGTCGCCACGCCGTCACCGCTCGATTGGGCGAGCGCCCAGCGCAGGGCGCCAGCGACGTTGGGGTCGGATTCGGCGAGGACCGCCCCGGCCAGCAGTTCGGCGGGGACCGATACGCCCTCCGGCCGTGCCAAGGCGGCCTGCTGCCGGCGCGCGGCGCTCGTCGAGTCAAGTCCCTGCATGAGTTCGACGATGCGCAGGACACCCTGCCAGCCGGCGGGCGCCGACGCATCGATCGCACGGAGCCGCCTGAGCAACTCCTGTTCCCGCTCCAACCGGTCTTCCGTCCACTGGATGAGGTCGCTGACCAGAGCGGACGGCGTGAAGGCCGGGTCCTCCAGCGCGCGCCCGATCTGCCTGAGTGAGAGCCCGAGGGACCGCAGGCTCTCCACATGGAAGATCCTGCGGATGTCCTCGGCGGAGTACTCGCGATAGCCGCCCACGGTGCGACCACTCGGTCGCACCAGCCCAAGGGCGTCGTAGTGCCGAAGCATCCGGGTGCTCACCCCCGAGCGGCGGGCCACATCACCGATCAGCAATCCGCGGTCTCCGCAGCTTTGGCAGCCTCCGCGGGCTCGGCGGTCTCCGCGACGTCGGCGGTCTCCGCGGTCGCGGCGACTCTCGACGCAGCAGCCGCCGCCGTGGCGGCGGCGGCAGCGGCTCGTTCCGGGCCAAGTGTGACGACTCGCTTCGCCTCAGCGATGGCCGCATTGAAACCGATCTCCGGGTCCTGCCGGAGCAACGCGGTGGCACGGGCGTGCGCGGCCACAGCCGGGTCGGGGTTCGCCGCGGCCTTCTCCAGAGCAGGCTCGATCACGTCGCCGAGGTCGACAAGGGCCCGGCTCAGACTCAGTTGCACATTGCCGTCACCGCGGCCAAGTTCCACGGCCAGGTCGTCGACGAGATCTTTCTTCTCGTCCTCGGGTACGAGGGCGACCGCGACGCGCCACGCGGTCCGCGCGACCTCGTCATCGGCGTCGTGCAGCAGGTCGCGCGTGATCCACGCCCACGCGCCCCTATAACGGATCTTGGACAGCGTGTGCAACGCCTGGCCTCGGGCCAGAGGGCGCTCGGAGTCGAGTTCCTGGCGGATACGAGGCAGGGTGATCTCCGGCGAGAGGCGGGTCAGCGCCCAGGACAGCATGTCTCGCACGAAGAAGTCCGGCTCGACCGCGCACCGCTCGACGAGCGTCTCCAGAAGGCCGGGGTCGGGGTTCGAGCCGACCGCCAGGGCCGCCTGAAGCCGGACCGACGAGTCGCCGGCGCTCAGGGCGTTGAGGACGTGGGTGCTCTGCGGGGTTCCGGTTGTCGTGTTGATCGGGACCACCTCCGGTACCCAGTGGACACCTTGACATCGTGTCAAGGTAAAGCCCGTGACCGGCGAATCAAGAGATCGTCTGGTCCACGAGGCAGGCCAACACGAGCAGCAGGACGCTTGCGTTGAAAGCGGTCGCGCGCGGCAGCAGGTGGAGTCCGCTCGGGTGGCTATGAGCGCGAGTTTTGGATCTGGATCTGTCGCAGATCGTGTGACACGTGTTCTGCGCTCATGCGAGCAGGACGCGTTTGCGCATTCTCTGAACTAGTGATCTTGACGGTCCGGCTGATGCGATCGAGCCAGCCTTCACGTTCAGCCTCGGTGATGCGAGCGATGAGGTTGTCGCGGATCTCGAGGATGCGGGGGCGTTGAGCGGGGTCGGGCCAGTGTATCGAGCACCTCAGGCACGCATCCGCTGCCCCATGCTCCGCGTCGACCCCGCCCAGCGGCATCGTGACCTGCCGAACCCATGACTATGAGCGTGCCATCCGCAGCAGCGGTCACATCCTGGCTACCGCGCTCGTCATCGAGCTCGATCCGGTGGGCATGGCAGACGCGACGCGTTACCTCACCCAGGGCCGTCCCGCGTTCGACTGCCGGTGGGCTCCTGTCGTCTCCCGGTGCCAGACAGTGCCAGCCGGCCCTCTTGCGAGCACGTTCACGATGCCGCTCATGGTCTGGCTGGCCCGCGTCGTCTACACCGAACCGGCGACGAATCCGGCCGAACTGATCGACGAATCCCGGTTCAACGACCGAGCCAGCCTGGAACGCCACCTGATCGAACGGTTCCTGCCAGCCGTCTACCCCCGCCGGCCACGGCCGCGGCAACGCGCGGATCGGAGGCCAGTACTCGACCACCCAGACGCAGCACTGGCTGGCCTACCTGGCGCGCGACCTCCAGCGCAGCCAGACCGCGGATCTGGCCTGGTGGCGAATGCGCGAGAGCCTTTCCCGGACCGTCAGAACGGTCTTGGGCCTCTTCATCTCGGCATTGGCGTGCGGCGGCTTCATCCTGCTGCTGCGGCTCGTGTCGGGCTGGGGCGCCTCGACCCGACAGTAGGGATCGGTCGAACAAGAGCACTCAGTCCTCGCGATTCGCAGCTACATGAGCAGATCTGCGCGCCGCGCGGCCGAGGTAGGTGAGCAGTTGTCGCTGTCGCCGAGGCGCGAGTGAAGGTTCGACACTGGACACGCAGCGTTACCGAGCCGGGGACCGTCAGGCCAGGCGCCGCACCGCAAGAAGTGCTCCACATCGTCACCGCCAGCGGCAGACTGCTCAGTGGCGTCCTGGCCGCGATAGCCAGCATTCCATGGCGGCGTCCAGCCAGCGCGTGCCGTGGGAGAATCGCGCTGATGGGGTGCACCGGTGCTCGGGACGGGCGGGAGCTGTGAGGATCGAACCGGCGGACGACGCCATGTTCCGCGAACGCGACGCCTGGCGTTAC
>Ga0105248_10002751_pt1 | contig 19538 bp, 16 predicted proteins | sample KBSS34metaG_FD_81524 | JGI IMG/M metagenome (GOLD analysis project Ga0105248, IMG submission 81524) | Switchgrass rhizosphere microbial communities from Kellogg Biological Station, Michigan, USA - KBS S3-4 metaG | ecosystem: Host-associated > Plants > Roots > Rhizosphere > Soil | place...
AGGCAGTTTCACATAGTCTTTGCCGTCCCAGGCTTTGAAAGGCTCAAGCAACTGCAGGCGCTCGGAGTCTTTGGCTACTTTGACCTGGACCTTCGATCCGTCGGCGGCCGGTTCTTGATAGCTCAACTCTTTGCAGAGGAAACCCTTGGATGGCAGTTCGGGAGCTACGGGCGGAATCAGTTTGAAATCAACGCCGTCGGCGCCTTTGATGGCGTCGGTGAGAGGATTGAATGTCAGTTTTCCGGCCAGAGCGAAGGCCGTGACTATCTCGGGTGAACCGATGAACGCCAGCGTCGCTGCGTTGCCGTCATTGCGCTTCTGGAAGTTGCGGTTAAAGGAAGTGATGATGGAGTTAGGTCCACCGGCCGCCTGGTCGTCGCGCTTCCATTGTCCGATGCAGGGACCGCAGGCATTGGCGAGCACGGTGCCGCCGATTTTTTCCAGGGTCTGCAATTGGCCGTCGCGTTCGATTGTTTCGAAAATCTGCTCAGAGCCTGGCGAGATCAAGAAGCCGCAATGAGCCATATTGCCATGCACGGATCCTTGCTGGGCGACGTTGGCCGCACGACTCATATCTTCATAAGAGGAATTGGTGCAGCTGCCGATCAAAGCGTAGGAGAGATCGGCGGGATAGCCCTTCTCTGCTACTTCAGCGGCAAAGGCTGAAATCGGTCTGGCCAGGTCGGGGGTGTGGGGGCCGACTACATAAGGCTCAAGTGTATCGAGATCGATTTCAACAATCTGGTCGTAATACTTGGTCGGTTCTTGTTCTGTTTCTGGGTCAGCCACGAGGCAGGCTGCGTATTCATCGGCCAATTTGGCGATGTCGGCGCGGCTGGTGATCTTGAGATAGTTGCCCATGCGATCGTCGTAGGGGAAAATCGAAGTGGTGGCACCGAGTTCGGCGCCCATGTTTGTGATGGTGGCTTTGCCGGTGCAGCTTATCGATTTTGTACCGGGACCAAAATATTCAATGATGGCGCCTGTGCCGCCGGCTACGGTAAGGATACCGGCCAGCTTGAGGATCACATCTTTGGGGGATGTCCAGCCGTTCAGTTTGCCTTTGAGGTGCACACCGATGAGCTTGGGCCAACGTACGCCCCACGCTTCTCCAGCCATGACGTCGACTGCGTCGGCGCCGCCTACACCAATAGCTACCATGCCCAGGCCGCCGGCGTTAGGAGTGTGGGAGTCGGTGCCGATCATCATGCCGCCCGGGAAGGCGTAATTTTCCAGAACGACCTGGTGGATGATGCCTGCGCCTGGCTTCCAGAAGCCTATGCCGTGCTTTTCGCTGGCGGAGGAGAGGAAATCAAAAACTTCTTTGTTGTCTTCCAGAGCCACTACCATGTCTTTTTCCACACCCACGCGGGCCAGGATCAAGTGATCGCAGTGCACCGTGGTTGGTACCGCTACAGTGGGCAGCTGCGCTTGCATAAACTGCAAAATGGCCATCTGGGCTGTGGCGTCCTGCATTGCCACTCTATCGGGGCGCAGGAAGGCGTAGGTATCGCCTCGAGTAATACCGCCTTCGGGCCAGTGATCGAGGTGCGAGGTCAGTACTTTCTCTGCCAGTGTTAGGGGGCGGCCAAGTTTCTCTCTGGCTTCCTTATGCTTTGCGGGCAGGGCGCTATATATTTTTTTGATGTCTTCGGCAGTTAGTTGCGACATGGCTATCTCTCTTGCTTTAGTTGTGCGGTTGCAAGACAGAGCATCATGTAAAGTAGGCGAAAATGCTTAAGCCAGGCCACTCCAGATACTTCTGCGCGTCTTGCGCGACCACATTAATTGTACTAGTTTTGGCTCGCCAAACGCTTTTCAAGCGCTTCAATTGCCGTGCTTAGTTGTGTTCCGTAACCTAATTGGTCGTGCGTGGTGTTGATCTGGACAATGTCAGGAGCCACGCCCATACCCTCCAATCTCATCAGCCGCTTCAATTGCTTGTCTTTTAGACTGATGTCGATGACAGCCAGATAGAGCGCACATTTGTTGTCGATCGGTGTGAGGCGGCCGGCTACTACATAACCGGCGGTATTTTCGCCCACGAGCAGTGCTCTTCCCGAGTTTTTCAAACCGTAGGCCAGCAGTTCTTTGCCGCTGCGCGAGCCCGAATTGATCAGAACTACCATCGGCTTATCGAAGAATTGACGCTCGATGGTAATTTTGTGCGCTTTGTCTGTGCTGATGCAATCGGGGAAAGCCGCAGCCGGTCTGAAGAAAATATCGAGGTCTTGCATCGAGGCGCCGCCGTAGCCGTCACGCAGATCATAGATAAGCCCGTCGACGTCTCTAAATTCATCGGCAATGACTTCGTTTACAGCCTCTGCACCCAATGGGCCGCCGGCCCAGAGATGGACATAGCCAAAGACAGATTTGCCCCGGGTGATTTTGCGGTAGCTGGCCCGTGTCGCATCTACATATAAGGAGTACAGATCTTTTTTGACGGGGGTGAGAGTCGTTTCCTGTGTCTTGCCCTGGCTTGATATAGAGAGCTTGAGCGGCTTGCCTTCCTGGCCAAGGAAATCGAGATAGCCGCTGTACGGCTTGCCCGCCACAGTCAAAATCTTATCGCCGATAGTTAGACCGGCTTTGTCGGCGGGGCTGCCGTCAAGCACGTAGCGCACTTGATTGATTTCAAATCCGCAGCCGCCCGTGGCCATGCCGGTACAGGCTATCGGTCGAGCCCAGGCATGAGGCCGTGTGCGATTGGACTTATTGAGACTGCCAAATAAGGAATGTAGAAAATAAAATGCCTCATCGTTTTGGGTGACGAATTGGCAATGACTGGTTTTGAGTGCGCTCAGTGCCCCATTCATTTTTTGCCCGAAGGCGGCAAGCGTTAGCTGTTGGGTCTTTTTGTCGGCCAGCTCTGATTTCAAACTCTGATATGCCGGAGCCCAGGCTGAGTTTACAAGGCCTTGATCGAAAAAATCAGCGCGTACCAAATCGTCCACTTTAGCGGCAATGGTTCGACAATATGAATTGCTTACAGTGCAGTTCTTTGCGTGGCTGCTCTCGGTGCTGCTCTCGGCTTCGGAACTGAGGGGAGCTGCTAGAAGGCAAAGAGCAGCGACCGCTCTCAAAAATTTTGCACTCGTAGAAGCGGCCATACGCCCTCTCAAATTTTGGCAATAGTTTCTATCTTTATGGTTACAATGCTAATGCATTTACCAGGCAGAAGATTGAAACCACTTAAACCGGCCGTCTATATACCGACCCTTTACTTTCTTGAGGGGCTGCCCTACGCGCTGGTCGTCTATGCCTCTGTTGTTTTTTATAAAAATCTTGGTGAATCCCTGCAATTCATCGGTCAGGTGACCAGTCTCTTTTACCTGCCCTGGGTGCTCAAATTTGCCTGGGCGCCAATGGTTGATCTGTTTGGCACCAAGCGTGGTTGGATTGTGGTGGCGCAGGTGGTGTTGGCAGCAATCTGTTTTTTGTTTGCTCTGACCGTCGGTACGTTACCTACCGCGTCTGTGATTTATTTCACACTGGCCGGATTCTCGGTCATGGCCTTGATTTCAGCAACTCATGATGTTTCCATCGACGGATTTTATCTGGAAACACTGGACAAAGAACAACAATCGTATTTCGTTGGTGTGCGCAACGCTGTTTATAAAGTGGCAATACTTTTTGGTCAGAGTTTGCTTGTTTTTCTTGTCGGTCTGCTGCAAAAAAATATGGGCATGTCGCTGGCAGCAGGATGGGCACTGTCTTTTGGGCTATGTGCCGTTATTTGTCTGGGGGCCGCGGCCCTTCACTATTTTGGCCTGCCTAAACCGGCGGCCGCCGCCGCTCAAGTTGACGGTGAGGCGAAAGCTAAGGAGCCCGCCACATTCAAGTCCTTTCTCACAGTGTTCAAAACTTATTTTGATCAGGACAAAATACTCTGGATTGTCATCTATATATTGATATTCCGTCTCGGTGATGCCCTCGTTCTAAAGATGGCTTACCCATTCTTGCTTGATGACGCGGCCAAGGGCGGCATGGCATACAGCAATGAGCAGCTTGGTCTGATCACGGGTGTAGGCATAGGTTTCCTTCTACTGGGCGGCATACTAGGCGGTATTGTTGTCAGCAAGTTCGGACTTAAACGCACATTAATGCCGACCGCGATATTTCAAAATCTCTCGATTGTGCTCTATTACTTCCTGGCGCAATACCGCCCGGACATAGGCGTGGTCTACATTTTCAATTCTATTGAGCAATTTGGCTACGGTCTCGGAACCGCTGCTTATACGGTTTTCCTTCTCAGCACGGTGAAGAGCAATTACAAAGCCGGACACTATGCCGTGGCCACGGCGATGATGGCGCTTGGCATAATGTTGCCCGGTTATTGGAGCGGAAACCTGGCTGCCATGCTCGGATATAAAACCTTCTTCCTTGTTTCCTTCTTGGCGGCTATCCCTGGTATGATGGTCATCCTTTTGCTACCCATGGAAGATAAGTAACCGGGGTCGGCAATACTCATTAGCGACTATTTACCAGGACATATATGCATTTTCGACGGTTAGGCAGAAGCGGTGTCAGAGTTTCTGAAGTGGCACTCGGCAGTTGGCTTACCTACGGCGGATCTGTTGACGAAAAAAATTCGATCAAACAAATCCACCACGCCTTTGACGCGGGCATCAATTTTTTTGATACTGCAAACGTTTATGCCCACGGTACCGCCGAACAAGTAGTAGGCAAGGCCCTGGCCGCGCATAAGCGTGACTCGAGCTTCGTTGCCACCAAAGTCTTTTTCCCTATGGGTGAAGGTCCGAACGATAAGGGCCTGTCGCGCAAACATGTTTATGAACAGTGCCATGCCAGTCTTAAACGGCTGAAGATGGACTACATCGATCTGTATCAGTGCCACCGCTTCGATCCAGAAACTCCGCTTGAGGAGCTGGTTTCCACTATGGATATTTTGACCCGTCAGGGCAAGATACTCTATTGGGGCGTGAGCGAATGGAGCGGTTCGCAAATCGAAGAGGCCTGTCGCATTGCTCAAGAGATGAACGCTCAACCTCCTGTTTCCAATCAGCCTTGCTACAACATGCTCACACGCAATATTGAAAGCACGGTCATACCAAACTGTGAGCGCCTCGGAGTGGGCCAGGTAGTCTTCAGTCCGCTGGCACAGGGCGTTTTGACCGGTAAGTATGTACCGGAAAAACCGCTGCCGACAGATTCTCGCGCCGCCGATAGTCGCGCCAATGTTTTTATGATGGGTCGCAATTTGATGGCTAACGAAACATTAGAGAAGGTGCAGCGTTTGTCCAAATTGGCTCAAGAGGCCGATCTCAGTATGACCCAATTTGCTCTAGCCTGGTGTCTGCGTCAGCAGAACGTATCCAGTGTCATCATCGGCGCCACCAAAAATGCGCAAATAGATGAAAACATCAAGGCCGCCGGTATAAAACTCCCGGCTGAGTTGCTGGAGCGTGCCGAAACAATTTTGGGTGTTAATGTAAATAGTGTGAGAGCCTGACCATTGGGCAGAGTACGCTTAGATTAAAAGCGGCCCTCCTGGGCACATAACCTTTGTTCGATGGATTTTAAGCCCTGTGGTGGAAAATTATGCGCAGCGGACGATACTGTAAAGCGGCAACCTGTCTGACTCTGACACTTATTTCGGCAATGGCCCCGGTCATCCCCGCCGATGGTCAGGTGATAAACGACTATTATCCTAAAAACGTCGACAATCCTTTTGGACCGGGCGTTAAACCGTCAAATTCTGCACCCACAATGCCCCCCGGCATTCCTGTGCCGATGACCCCTCCTGCTGGCACAGCGGTCGAGACTCCTGCCGCCGCTGCCGATTCGGGCCAGTCGCCGGTCTGGACGCCTGGCGGGACAAACTCCGGTACGGCTGCGACGACTGCTTCGCCGGCCTCCGCAAATTCGGCTACTACACCAGCGCCCTCGACCTCATCAGCTGCTCCTGCTCAATCAACTCAAGCCGCAGCCCCCAGTCAGCCTTTCAGCAGCGTTAAGGATCCTCTGGTCACCCATCCCGGTGTCAGCGATGCCCAGGCTGCCGTCCTGCCCAATGCGGGCAATGCTATTCCCGGTATGTTGGCTCCCGTATTCAAGCCAGGCTCCACAGCCGCAGTAGAGCAAGCAAAAGCGGCGGCGGCGGCCAAAGCGGCAGCCAACCAGCCGAAAAAACTTTATGGACGTATTGAACAATTGACGGCCACAACCGGCGCCAATTTCCCCATTGTTCTCAAATCAATGACGGCTCAGATGGACAACACACCGTCGTCCAAACTGAGCGGCAAGGTAGGATCGGATCCGACTTTGTTCTCCGGCACCATTGCCAAAAGCTTCCCCTCCGATTATCGCGGCAACTGGGGCGGCACCCTCAAAGTATGGACTGTGGTGCAGGATCCGATTTGCTACAAAATCGATCCTGTAGAAGCATCCAAGCTGGCCAAAATTTTCAAAAGCGGAGCTGAGGGCCAGGTCAACTTTCAATTTGCAAATGATGTAAAAGGCGGCATTTATCTGGCGCCTGCTCAGGTGATGTTTCAGGAATCCGGTGCTGATGCCGGTCTTGGCCAGCAAATGTCTCAGATGATGGGCGGTCAGAGTCTTTCATCTATGGGTCCCATGGGAGCCATGATGCAGCAGATGGCAGCCAATATGCCGGTGCCGGTTATATTTTCTTTTGGCGATATCCAATCAAGCAGCATGGCCAAAGGCTTGTCGGGCAATGAATTTGTCCAGCGCACCCTGCGCAATACCACCAGGCAACTGGCGGCCAATGTGCTGGAGCAGGATGTGGTGGCACAAAGCAATGAAATCATGAAGGCCACAGGTCAGCCTCGCACACGTTATTCCGAATCGGTGCTGCGCTTCACCAAAATCAACGCGCAGCAGATGTATGTGCAGGCCGCGGCCGTGACTTACGGACCTGATAAGAAGTTTCAAGACAAAATCATTATGTACGGCTATGTCACCAAGGGGCAGCAGGCCCAGACTAATCCCTATGCCGGTATTATGGGCGGCGGCATGCCTGGGGCTGGACAGATTCCCGGCGCCGGCTCTATATTTGGCGGCGGCGGCAATGGGCAGATGCCTCAGTTGCCGGGCGGAATGGGTGGAGCAGGCGGCATGGAAGACATGCTCAAAAAAATGTTTGGTGGCCAGTAGGTAATATGAGTATTTCGCATCCTTCCAGTGATCCCGGTGTAGAACTGGCGCAGTTTGTTGACGACATGATCATTCAGCATGATTATCCGGGCTTCGAACCACGCGCTTTTAAAATTGGCTTACCAGAGCACCTTGTGCAGGCACCAAGTCGACTTTTTGGTGATGCCCTGGGTCATGAAAGCATTTATGTTCGCATTGCCTCCCTGCGATGGTTTCAAGAAAAAACCGGCGCCATCAAACCGTACATCAGAGCGATCCGCGGACTGACTGAGCATGCCGATCCCTGGGTGCGTTATGAGGCCGCTCAAACGCTGGAACGTTATCATCATCCGACTGTGGAGATTGCCACCACAATCTCGGCATTGCTCAAAGATGACGAGGCCTTTGTAAGGCGTGGCGCGGCCCGAGGCTTGGCCAAAGTTTTGCCGCGTTTGAAAGAGCAGAAAGTCAAGGACGAAGATCTGGAAGGTGTTGTTGGGGCTCTCAAAGAAGCGCTGGCCGACAGTGATGCCAATGTCAGGCAGAAGGCCGAGAAGGCCCTGCGTCGTGGCGGGACTTTTGCAGGCTGACGTTGCAGTTTAGCCGTGTCGCTCTTGCGTTAGTCATACATGTGGCAATGTCTTAGAGCAACTTTTTGAATTGATCAAGCAATCCTTGCGAATCCTCAAGGAAAGTTTCTTCATTTGTCAGCTTGCCGTAGTAATTGAATTCGAAATATTGCTCGACGTAATTGAGGTTGTGACGCAGTCCTTTGAGTAATTCGTCAATCGAAGTCTCGATGCGCATAAGAAGCTGATCAAAATTTTCGCAAGTGTCTTTGATCTGATCCGTATTTATTGTGCATTTAAATCCACTGTGACCGCTTTGTGAGGTCGATAAAGGGGCCTTTGGATATGCGCTAGTATCTGTCGACCCTATGGGGGGATTTTCTCCCTTGGGCGTGGTCGCAGCGGCCAGAGCCCGATTGTATAGAGCCTGCAGTTCCAGCAAGTTGGCGCTGACTTGATGGAAGTAGGATCGAATCATCTTTTCTTCGAGCGTTACCCGCTTTTCGGACAGGCGCCCAACCACTTCGTCAATTTTCAGCGCCAGCTGGAGGTTCTTGTCCAGGACCTCCAGGATGCGCTTCATGCGGGCTTCTTCTTCAATGTTGTGGAGCATGGTTAATAAAAAACCGTCCCGGCGAAGGCAGGACGGTCCCAGAGAGGAGAGATTTAAAGCTTAGGTGGAGCTGGTCGTGCTGCCGGCGCTTACATAGTTTTCGCTCAGTTCAAGAGTGCTTACTGAGAGGTGGTTTCCTTGTTGCCTTCTGAAATTATCGAGATAGCGGCGAAGGGCTTCTCTTATCAGGTCGGATCTGGTGCGGTGTTCGCACTGGGCAATAAAATCGACTTGCTCTAGCATGGCAGGAGGCAGGGCAATCAGGACCTTTTTGGGCATATTCGATTCCTCGTAGAGACAAAAGGGGACCAGCAAAATTGCAACTCAAGTAGACCGCGCAAGTTCAGACTTCTTGAGATGTCTTATGTATGGAAAAACTTCCAAACGGTTCTTAACATTAGGTAAACCGCTTTCAGGTGGCGGGTGGATTTCTCAACCACCTTCAACACATTCAATTTACACATGAAAGTCGATATCGTAAAGGTCTAAAACGGGCATAAATACAGAAGTTCCTGATTATTGACTTAAAAGGTTTTTCTTAAACTCGCAATCCCAATGCAGGCAAGAGTCGCGCCGCATTTTGACGAAAACCGTATAGACACTAGTGTCTCCAATCGACATATACGCCTATTGCAAAGGCTGAAATTTATGGTAGGGCTTCGGCTGTTTCTGACCATATATGCGCAAGATCCGCTTATGCCGCCACTTTCAGATATATGCATTTTCGATTTATCTGGCCTGTGAGTACCTGGTTGCATGTCTTGAAGAAGTGAGATATTGAAGCAATGTCTACAACGCAAGCCGGACGGCATCTGCTTATCATTAAATAGTATCGCTAGTGGTATCACGCTCGGATATGCAATCGACGTATGCCCCGCCTGAGGGTTGTCTCCTGCCTTGAACGTAGAGCTGATGCCGTTTTAGCTGAAATGCTGATGCTATAAAGGTTAGCCCGGTCACGGCTGCCTGACTTTTCTACAGGTTTTGAACTGATCAGTATTTCGGCGGAGTTCTTTTGGCTACAAAAAAGTCAAGTCTTGTTGCAACAATAAGTACATTGCAAAAAGTGCTTGGAAAAGGGCTCAAATAGTGGTTTATTGATGTTTTGCACAGAGCGAAATACCCACAGTTTTAAGCATTTGGAGTTGCTCATGATTGTTGCCAGTTGGAACGTTAACTCGATCGGTGTGCGCCTGCCGCATGTGCTGGGATTTTTGGAAACGGTAAGTCCCGATTTCCTCTGCCTGCAAGAACTCAAGTGTGTTGATGAGAAATTCCCTCGGGCTCAAATCGAGGCCCTGGGCTACAACTGCCTTATTAACGGTGAAAAGACTTACAACGGTGTGGCCATCCTTTCTAAAACGGGCCAAACTACAGAGCTGGTGGCAAAAGTTTTGCCGGGCTCTCCGGAGCCCGTACAAGCCCGTTTAATTGAAGGCAAGGTAGGAGATATCCACCTGCTCAATTTATACGTCCCTAACGGCTCAGAAGTTGGCTCTGCTAAATACGAGTACAAGCTTGTTTGGTTTGAAGCACTTCTTAAATACATAAATGAAAATCACAAGCCCACAGATAAGTTGATTGTGGTAGGCGATTTCAATATTGCGCCCGAAGATCGTGATGTACACAAACCTGAAGAATGGTTGGGTCAAGTTTTGGTAAGTGACAAGGAGCGCGATCTATTTAAGAGATTGGCCGGCTTCCCCTTGATCGATAGCTTCAGAGTTTTTGAACAGGAGAAAGGATTTTATTCCTGGTGGGACTATCGCATGATGGCCTTCCGTCGTAACGATGGTTTGCGCATTGACCATATCCTCATAACAGAACCGCTCCAGGCGAGCCTGAAGCGGTCTTGGATTGATAAAGAACCGAGAAAGTTGGAGAAGCCTTCGGATCACGCTCCGGTGCTTATCGAACTCGCTCTCTAGCCTACTCAGCTATTTGGTTGCTTCCACTTTTGGGGCTTTCTCAGCCTTTTCGTACTTGAAGAGAATTTCGGCGGTGTCGATGTCCGACAGGCCGGGGAATTTGCCGTCAAGAACCATATCGGCGAGTTTGCTGCATGAACGGAAGTAAGTGTCCGACGGGCGTTCGCCTGTCAGGCGGCGACGCAGATCTTGACAGAGTATGTCGGCCGAGGCCTCCAGTACCGGATCTTTTTGCGCGTGTGCATACATGGCAGTAACGAGCATGATGATGGCATCCTGCACGCGCTGCGACATGTCGGCGATGCGACACTGACGGTCGGCCAATTTGAGCTGGTGCTTAACCATGTTCTGACTGAGTTCCAGCGGAGATTCGGAGAGAAACTCGGTGGCAAAGTCAATATGGTTTTTCAAAACTTGGGTCATATTCGGCACTTCGTGCTGATCGACACCTTCCAGCTGTTTGCCCATCCACCAGACGGCGTAAGGCACAAGTTCATTGCGCAAGGCAAAGGCATGAACGGGATTAACAGGTTGGAAATTTTTGATTTTGTTTTTGGCCAGCGACTTGGCGATTGGTTCGAAGAAGTGTGAACCGTGATTTTTGGCCAATGATTTGAAGAAAGCCATGCCCAGCATCTCGCCTTCGCCTTCATAAATACAAGGAGCGAGGAAGTCATGGATGTTGTCGCCCAGGATATGCCCTTCTAAGAAAGAGCGGCCGCCGTGCGTTTTCATGAAAAGCTCGATGGCGCATTCTTTTTCCGCTTCCGAACCAAAGATCTTGGCGATGATGCATTCCAGCTCACCGCGGAATCCCTGGTCCAGTAGCCACGAACCCCAGGCTACAAGCGCATCGGCACCGGTGATCAGGGCGGCGGCGCGAGCAATGCGGCGCTTCACCAGTTCTCTGGTTTCGATGGCGTTGCCGTAGGTTTCTCTAAATTTTACCCAGGGCATCATATTGGCCAGCATCACACGCATGACACCGGAAGCACCAGCGCAGAGCGCCAGGCGACCCATGTTCAAACCATGATAAGCAACTGTCAGGCCGTCGCCGGCAGCACAGTGCAGGAGATTTTCTTTGGGCACTTTGAAGTTCTTGAAACGCAGGCCATTGTTGAAGGCATGTTTAAGAGCGTGCAGTTTGTAAGGAACGATTTGAAACTCGTCGTTTTCTTCCTTGGGCAGATCGGCTATCAGAGCGGCCGGTTTGCCGTCGACCAGGCAGACCAGACCGATGGTGCGGCCGGGAATGGCGTTGGTGATGAAGAGCTTGTCGCCGTTAACTACATAATGATCGCCTTTCAGTTCAGCCACTGTCTTCAGGGCTGTCAGGTCGGAACCGGCTTGAGGCTCCGTCAAAGCGAAGGCTGAAAGCGACTGACCGGAGGAAAGTGCCGGCAGCAGGCGTTTCTTTTGTTCATCTGAACCGAAGGCTCTGAGCGGGTCAACGGCACCGATACAACCGTGTACGGAAGCCAGACCGGCGCAGGTGGGCTCGATGGTGGCAACCTGGGTGAGGAAGGTCATGAATTGTCTGACATTGGCTCCCTGACCGCCATATTCTTTTTCAATCAGCATGCCCCAGTAGCCGGTTTTGGCCAGGTCGGCCAGGACTTCGTCGGTGATTTTGCCGCGCTCGTCCATCATTGTGCCGCCGCGCTTGTGCTTGCGCAGGACTTCCAGAGATTTGGACATGGCGGGCAGGGTCAGTGAATCGACCGTGGCAGCCGGAGTGGCGAAGAGTTCAAGAGGTACCTTGGCGTCCCAGACAGCTTTATGCACCGGGCTGTTAGAAGTCTTGTACTGCTCGGCAAACAGAGACTCCACCTGGTCATCGGCGCGATCTACGGCGCCTGTACGCGAGGCTTCCTCAGCGGTTTTGCCTGCCAAGGTCATGGCTGTTTCGGCAAAACTGGCTTCTGTATTGGGATCTTTAACGGATGTCATAAACAATGTACCTGCAAGAAGTGCAATTTAAATTCACCTCATATTTTAGTACATTTTGAGGCCAAATCCGCTGTACAAGAGGATTGCAAAGTACTTGGCCTTTTCTAATCTTTCTCAACCGACAGTCGGACTGGGCTTTCGGAGTTGGCGGCCACAGTCAACGAAATTTTCTCTCCGTCAAGAATCCTTAGCAATTGGCTGCCAACCAGGTCGAAACGCCATCCGTTTAAGAGTGGATGGTCTGATTCTTCCGATTCTTTTTCAGCGGACGCAGAGCTCAGGCGAGCTTTGCCCAGTCGGACAAAACTTTGCAATTCTTCCCGTGTGGAAATAAGCTCCGGGGCAATGGCCAGATCCTGAGAGCCCAGTTTGAGCACCATATAAAGAACGTCGGCAATCAATACATCGCTCTTGGAAGGCGCCCGGCCTGCCGGCCAGTGAGGTAGCTCGGTTTCGGTCAGGAGCTTCGCTTCTTCCACTACTTTTATTATGTGTTTGCCCCAGCCCTGCAACTGATCCGGTCGCACGCCTCTAATTCTCTGGATGTCGCTCAGATCTTCCGGTGGTTTGCGAGCCAGTTCCAACATGATGTTGTCGGAGAGGACAGAACGGGCCGGACGATCCTTGCGTTTAGCTTCGGCGTCACGCCAGAGACAGAGCGCTTGCAAAACGGCCAATTTGCGGCGATGCAAACCCTGGGCACCCTTTACCCGCAAAAATTCGCGTCCCGATTCTTTAATGTAATAGTAGGGTTGTTCATAAAGTCGGCACTCTTCAATTACCCACTCCAGGCGCTTGCGTTCAATCAATTCATCTTTTATGCGGTGGTAAAGCGGCAACAAATGCAGGGCATCGTCGATGGCATAATCAATTTGCGATTGGCTCAGGGGGCGAGCTTGCCAGTCTGTGAAAGACTCAGTCTTGGAGAGGATGATGTCAAAGAGACTGGATAGTAGTTTGCCATAACCGGCAGGGTGACCCAGTCCCAGGAATCCCGCGGCAATTTGGGTGTCAAAAATATTTTGGGGTATGAGATTGGAGCGTTGAAAAATTATGCTCAAATCCTGGCTGGCTGCATGCACGACTTTGACTATCGATGGATCTGCAACCCTCTGCCAGAGCAGGTTTAAGTCCTGAAGCTTTATTGGATCAACGAGATAGACTTTTTCCTGTACGTTGATTTGCACAAGACAAATAATGGGATAGTAGGTGCGCTCGGGGATAAATTCCAGGTCCAGGCCGAACTCTTTGCTTTCGTCTATTTGATTGAGCACGACTTCCAGATCGGAGGCGTCAACGATCAGTTTGCCCGGTCGCTCATGAGCTTTTTTACCCGAGCCTGAATTCGCTGAAGGCGCTGTGTTCTCTGTGGATCTGATATTGCCGTCCAAGCCGGATCTCCCTTTTACTGTAGTGCTTCTGTCGTGCTCGGGCAAAGATGATTATGGCACCAGCGCAGGGCTCCACGGCGACCCATAACAACTGTTGTATCGTGCATTATCTCAGGCAAAGGGAAAACCAGGTTACCGCCGCCATCTTCCAGTACGCCTACTTCCAGTCCGGCTCCCAGCGCAATAGCCGCCGGCCCGGCCGTATCCCAGATTTTTAGTTTGCGCGATAGATGGGCGAATACATCGGCTTCACCATCGAGGATGCGACCGACTTTAAGGCCGATGCTGCCGGTTTTCACCAGCGAAACATTTTGCAGGTTCATCACCCAGGGGTGAGCTTTGCGATCGCGTGAGCCCATCAATAATCTGGCATCGCCGCTGGGATCCATGGCTTCCAGCGGAGAATACTCAAATGTTTTGCCATCGCTTCTGCGGCCGCTTGCACCATAGTCAGGTCCGCCAAAATATAGCTTGGTGGACGTGGGCGCATAGACCCAGCCAAAGTAAGGCTCTCTGTTAATCATAAAACCGACCATGACGCAATACTGACCGTCATCGAGGATGTAATTTTGGGTGCCGTCGATGGGATCGATGATCCATACACGGCTATCGCGGCTACCATCGCTACTAACGCTGAGACCACACGAGTCTTTGGTGAAAAGATGTTGACTATCTTCTTCCGATACGACGCAATCTGCGGGAAAGCGTTCGGACAAACTGGAGGATATAAGCTTGGAAAGGGCAATATCAGCGGCTGTGACGTTATCGTCCGGTTCGCCTTTGCGATTGATTTCCACGCCTTCGCGCATGGACATCGCCAGACGGCCGGCCTCTATTACAAGAGAACATACATAATCAATGTCGGCTTCTGTCAGTTGCTCTTGTGACACCGGCTAGCCAGAATACATGCGGCAACCGAATTGTTCCGCCAGTTTGTTATCAAGTTGGTCGGCCACATAAGCGACATGCCAAACCAGATCATCCAGTTCTTCCTGAACCAGTCCAAAAGTTGGTCGTTGCGCCACTACCAGCACGATGTTTTCATGGGTGGAAAGTGCACAGCTGCTGAGCGAACCGTTGAGGTCCAGGAGGTGGCGATAAAAACCTTCGAGGTTGGTTTTCGGCAACTCGACTATGGGTGAAGTTATACGCAGGGTTGCGCCCTGGTTGGCTTCCGTTACATAGATGTATATTTTGGCGCTGCCTTCCAGCAGCCACCAACCCAGTCCTTGTGCATCTTTGAGCGCATGCTCGTGGGCGTCCAGATTGCGCCGCGTAAAATATGCTTCCACCATTGTCTTGGCTTCGCTGGTCAGACCATGACTGTATTTTTCAGTACCAAAAAGTCCCATTCGGACAGTCCTCAAAACAGGTGAATTGAATGACCCCCAAGAAGACAAAGTACAAGTTTTGCACTTTGTTGCAATGCTGGAGGAAGCTCACAGTATACAAAATAGAGGCTTTCAGGCCATTATTAAATGCTGCTAATAATGATCCCTGCCGGGCTGAGTAAACCGCGGATCAACTAGAGAAATGGCATGCTAGTATTGTTTTTACGGAACGGGAGGACACTCTCGCGCCGTGTTGCCTATTCCCGAGTAGCGCAGCGGTAGCGCAGGTGACTGTTAATCACTTGGTCGCTGGTTCGAATCCAGCCTCGGGAGCATATAAAAAAGAGCGGTCCCTGCCTGGCAGAGACCGCTCTTTTGATTTATCGAGACTTTACTTAGGCTTGCTTATCGCCTGCTGCCGCTGCGGCTGCTTTCTTCTCTTTGACAGTTTTCATCAGTTTGGCCAACTTGATGATAATTACCGGCATTATGATAATCCCGGCAAAGACAATGCCCATCGGGGCAAAATTTTCCATATCCATCTCACACTCCTCGCTGCTAACACATCACATCAAAACATTAACCTGAACTCTCGGACTCATTATAGTATTGCCCCGGCAACATCAAGAAATAAATTACACCCGCCATGATTGCCAAGAGTCATTACTTAATTGGTTTGTTCCAAATATCGGCTGATATTGGGTCAAAATTGTCGATTTTCCAGTATCCGTTTTCGAATACCAGGGTAACGCTGTAATACTGGCCGTCCTGGAAAAGCTGCACGCCATCAAGCAAAATCGTCATTTTGCCTGATGAAATCTCCGTGACTTTCATGCTCCAGGGGGTGATAGTGCCGGCGGTAAAGTCCGGTCTGAAATGCGGCTCCACTTCAAATTTCTCTTTGAATTTATCTGCCGAACCCGGTTTTTTCCAGGCCGAGCTCATCAAGGATTCAAAAGGGGTTTTGAGGGCGGTGGGGCCGGTGGTGTTGCGGCTGGAAACCTGAATCAGGAATTTTTCTACGACGTCGCGGGCTGGAGATATTTGACCGTCACTGTCATCCATGGGCATGCCGTTCTTCATAATGAGCGAATTGTTGGGACCGCGGTCGCCGCGCACTGTCCAGCGGTTGCCGATGGCCAGGTCCCTCTGATTTTCGCGGGCGCTATAGTCGACAATATTGACCTGGTCCAGGTTAACCGGCAGTATGTGCGGATTGGGTGCGGCCGTGCGGATAAAGAGAAAGCCCGGAGTGTGGGTGTCTGTGCGCGAATCAGTTGATTCTGGCCTGTAATACCAGATTACGCCGACATATTTTTTCTCCAGAGCAAATGGATTATCATTGCCCATGCTCTGGAAATACATGACAAGGCCTGTAAGCGCCGCCGGCACGGTAACGGCCAGGGCCGCGAAGATCAATACTTTGATCGTGATGATGGATTTGAGCTTATCTAAGATCGGCGGAAATTCGGCCTTGGCCTTGCGCTCAGTCACCGGTTTGCGCACGCCGGTCTTGCGGCCGCTGTCCGGGGGCGCTGCCGGCGGCCTGACGCCGCGCTGGGTGGGGCTGAGGTTGGCGGTGCGTCTTTGACCTTCACTGCCCGATATATAAGGACTGGAGCCTGTGTCTCGACTCATCGTCGTGCGTTGCACGGGCGGTGGATCATTGCCGAACAAGCCGCCCGAGAGGTCGAGATCGTCGAGGTCGTCGTGCCGTATGGGCGCTTGTGACGTGGTGGAATAGCCCATCATAGGCGGTGCGCTGATGAGCGAGGGCACGCTTCCGGTTTCATATTGCTGGCGCATGGCGCCGTCCAGGGCGTCGCGAAACTCTTGCATCGTCTGGAAGCGTTGCTCAGGCTTCTTGGCCAGGGCTTTGAAGGCGATACGCTCAACTGCTTCCGGGATTTTCAGATCGGCGCGGGCCTTGGAGAAGGACTCCGGCATCTGCGAGACGTGCATTTTCATAGTGGCATATATAGTGTCACCCATGAGTGGCGGCAAACCGCTCAGGGCCTCGTACATCATGGCGCCCATCGAATAAATATCGGAGCGTGAGTCGAGGTTTTGACCGAGACATTGCTCGGGGCTCATGTAAATGGGGCTGCCGAAAATTTCACCTGTCTGGGTTAGATTTTGCGCCACCTTACCCGAGGCATTAGTCAACTTGGCGATACCGAAGTCCACTACTTTGACGAAATCTTTTTTGCCTTCCACTTCCACCAGCATGATGTTGCTGGACTTAAGATCGCGGTGGATGACGCCTTTCTGGTGCGCGTGCTCAAGGGCTTCGCAGGCCTGGATGAAGATAGGCACAACACGCTGGTAGGTGAGATGGTTGCCCGACTTGATTATGTCGGTCAAGCTATCGCCTTCAAGGAAGTCCATAACGATATACGGCTGACCCGTAGCCACGACGCCGCAGTCGTAAACGGTGATGATGTTGGGGTGCTGCAGGTGCGAGGCGGCCTGGGCTTCTTGCTGGAAGCGTTTGATACTGAGCTGATCGGTGACGTGCTGCGATTGCAGCATTTTGATGGCCACGGTGCGGTCCATCATTTCGTGCACGCCCTTGTAGACGATGCTCATGCCACCACGGCCGACTTCCACCAGCACGCGGTAACGGTCGTTTAAGACCGTGCCTATCAGCTCGTCCTTTTGAACATACATGAGCATGCTCTTGTCTGTCGGACACACTGCTTGCGTTGCCGGAAACTCGCGCTTACAGACAGGACAAACTTTCTTCTTTATGTTCGGATCTTCGAAAGTCATCTTGTCAGGAGGTGCTTCTTTCTATTGGAGGTCGTAGATACTGAACATAATATCAAAGAAGATTCTAATGGAACTATCAAGCCATAGCTACCTTCAAATCTTCACAAATTGCCATCGCCGCACGTCGACCAGAGGCCAGAGCGCCGTTAATGGAGGCATTGTCACGATGATCGCCGCAAACGTAGATGCTATTGTCCTGCGCCGCCGACAGGCGCACGCTGCGGCTGGGCTCCTCCAGCCAGGGCGGGGTTTGATCGGGCTGGGCGTGATGGATGCGATAAATCCTGAGCAATTTCCAGTCATTTACCTGGTCGCCGAACCAACTATGCATTTGTTTCAAAACCGCTTCGGTCAGATGGGCGTCGTCTTTTGCGCCTTCTTTTGCTTCGGTTTCGCCCAGAACAGTCAGTGAAATCAGACTCTGGCCCTGGGGAGCATATGCACTAGATACGTTGGACATAACCGCCAGGTTATTAACTGGGCCTTCCCCGTCGCCGTTCAGTACCAGTATGGATTCGTTTACCGGCGCCCTAGGGGCGGCGAAATAAAGACAGGTGGCATGGCGCGATTTTGGCTTTTCAATTTCGGGTAGCAGGCGGTGGGCCTCGGGCCCTTCGGTGGCGACGACGACGGCTCTGGTTTTGATGATTTCACCCGACTCCAGCTCCACGTGTGTCTCAGTGCGGTTGATAGATTTAACACGGCACTCGAGTCTGATGTCGTTTACACCTTCTGCCAGTTGCTCGGTGATGCGACCGATGCCCTGGCGCGGCACAACTACCGAACCTTCGGCCATCATTTTGTAGACAAATTCAAACATACGACTGGAGCCGGAGAGAGTTTTGTCGAGGGTGATGCCGCCAAAAAATGGACGGAAGAAACGCTCGATGATCGTATTAGAAAAGCCGCAATCGTCTGAGAGCTCTTTCTCAATCGACCGGTCGCGCTCTTTGAAGATCTGCTGCACCGAAGTACTGATCAGGCGCTGGCGAAGAAAAGCAATTTTTACTTTGTCGGTGAGCGGGGCCAGGTCGCTGGCTAACATGGGCACAAATGCCAGGGGTTCACGGAAAGGATCGGTCAGGCGAATAAATCGGCCTTCACTGCGAATCAAGGCACCGCTCAAAAATGGTTGCAGTTCCAGGCTCCTGTAATCGAGTCTGCGTGCGGCCTCGGGATAAGCTGTGAGAAAGACCTGAAAGCCGCGGTCGAGGAGGAAGCCATCCATTTCATCGGTGCGCACCCGGCCGCCCACCCCGTCTTGAGCTTCCAGCACCAGGGGGCTGAAACCGCGGTCCTGCAAGGTCAGCGCGCAGTTCAGTCCCGCCAAACCGGCTCCCACGATGACGGCATCATAGAGCTTGGCGGGCTTTGGCGATGGCGATGAATCAGATGAACTCTGCAAAGACTATTCCTCGAACGGTGCCATGATTTCAATTGTGTTTTGGGCCGGATCGTTAATATATACCGAGCGAGTGCCGTCGCGATGCAGTTTTAATTGACCAAATTCTTCGGCGCGGGGCGAGACGAATGCAACATGTGGCGGATGTTGATCCGGTACGACAAAAGCCAGCTTGATATTGCCGAAGCGCAAAAAGGCCCAGCTGTCGTCGCGATAAATTGTCGAACAACTGAAATTTTTCAGATAAAACTCGACTGTCCCATCCAGAGTGTCGCTGGTCACGGGTATGGCAATGTGATCGATTTGGTCGAGAGTTTCAGTTGCTTTTTCTTGGCTCTTCATCAATATTTCCTTAAATGAGCGCCGTACGCAGACTCCAGAGATCCGGGAAGCAGCGCTTATGCAGGGTGCTGCGCAGATAACCGACGCCTTCACTACCGCCGGTGCCGCGTTTGAAGCCGAT
>Ga0105248_10002752_pt1 | contig 19532 bp, 12 predicted proteins | sample KBSS34metaG_FD_81524 | JGI IMG/M metagenome (GOLD analysis project Ga0105248, IMG submission 81524) | Switchgrass rhizosphere microbial communities from Kellogg Biological Station, Michigan, USA - KBS S3-4 metaG | ecosystem: Host-associated > Plants > Roots > Rhizosphere > Soil | place...
GGACGGTACGCCCACATGGGCAGTACACGGCTTCTTTAGCGCCATCTTCGATCTAATCGAACGACAAAAACCGGACATGCTGGCTGTTTGTTTCGACCTTTCCGAGCCGACATTTCGCCACAAAGAGTTTGCCTATTACAAGGCCAATCGTGACGCCATGCCCGATGATCTGGCCGTGCAATGGCCGATCATCAAAGAAGGCGTCAAGGCTCTGGAGATACCCTTATATGAAATGGCCGGCTACGAAGCCGATGACGTCATAGGTACACTGGCCAAGCTGGCCGAACGCAATGGTCACCGCGCCCTTATCCTCACCGGCGACCAGGACGCCTTTCAGTTATTGGAAGGCGAATCACAGCGCGTGCAAGTGCTGATGCCCAAGGACGGAGAGCTGCTTAACTACGACCGCCAAAAGGTGTTCGAAAAACTAGCCGTCTGGCCCGAACAAATAATCGACTACAAGGGACTTTCCGGCGACAGCTCGGACAACATCCCCGGGGTCAAAGGCATAGGTCCCAAAACAGCCTCGCAACTTCTAGCCAGCTACGGCACCATAGATGGTATCTACGAACACATCGACGAAATCAAGTCGGCGTCGGTCAGACAGAAGCTCACCGATGGGCGTCAAAATGCCATCGATAGCCGCCGTCTGGCCACTATAAAACTCGACGTGCCTATGGAATTCGACTTTGATCATTGTCATCTGACCATGCCCAATCTCGCCAATGTCAAAGGTTATTTTGTCGGTCTCAATTTCCGCCAGTTGGTAGGAAGACTACCGCGCGTACTGGCAAAATTTGACCCGGAGGGCAAGGAGCCGGATCTGGCTGCCGTCGAAGCAGCTGCGATGATCGTCTCTAGAGCCACAGCTAGCGTGGACAAAGTGGCCAAATCCGCCACTTCCATCGCCGGCACAGTCGCCGCCCTGGCCGCCGAAGCGGTACAAGGAGCCGTAGAAGGAACAGCACAAGTAGCAGCACAAGTAGCAGCACAAGCCGCGGTAGAAACGCCATTAGAACTCGCCGCTCTGGCCGAAGGACAACTCAAAATCAACTTCGCCCAGGCATCGACGGCAACGACCGGCACCAATGGCGGTGCACTGACCTCAGTCGCCTTTGCAGCCACGGCTACTCTGACGCGGACAGAGGCGGCTCTCCAACCTATTGGAAGTGCCACTCTAATAGACACAAAAGAGAAACTGGACGAGCTTATAAAAGAACTCTCGCAACAATCTCTTATATCGGTGGACCTTGAAACAACCGGTCTCAATTCGCTCGATACAGAAATAGTCGGCTACGCACTGGCTTATGATCCGACAATGGTCGTCAGCGAAGACGGTCACCTGAAAAATAACGGCGGCAAGTACGGCAACGAGTCTCTCAAGGCTGTCTATATACCGGTGCGGCACGCAGGACTGAGCGAGAGTGAACAACTCGCCCCCGATTATGTCAGTGCCAAACTGAAGCCTATTTTGGAAGATCCCAAAATAGGCAAAGTAGCCCAGAACGGCAAGTATGAAATGAATGTACTGTCCCTCGACGGAATCGACTTTGGCCCCCTGCGTTTCGACACAATGCTGGCCAGCTACATCGTCAATCCCGATAACAAGCACGGTCTCAAAGATCAGGCCGAGCGAATACTCGGCTATCAGATGACACGCATCGACGAGCTTATTGGCACCGGGCGCAAACAGATAACAATCAACTTCGCCCCACTCGATAAAGTAGCCATGTACGCAGCCGACGATGCTCGTATAACACTAGAGCTGGCTCGCTTCTATACAAGTGTATTTGACGACGAACAGTTCTATCTGATGCACGATATGGATCTGCCCCTCTCACGTGTCCTGGCTAAAATGGAACAGACTGGAGTGGGTCTTGATCTGCCCTATCTGGCCGAATTTTCTGTCGAGCTATCAACAGACCTGGCCCGACTGGAGACCGAAATATACGCCCTGGCCGGACATGGCTTCAATATCAACAGCACCCAGCAATTGCAAAAGGTGCTGTTTGAAGAACTTGGTCTGAAAACAGCAGGCAAGGTCAAGAAAAATTCCACTGATGCCTCCGTACTGGAATCGCTAAAAACAGAGCATGAAATCATTCCCAAGCTTCTCGAATACAGGCATCTATCTAAGCTGCGCTCCACCTATGTCGACAGCCTGCCAAAAGAAGTACTCAAAAGAGACGGTCGCCTGCACGGCAAATTCAACCAGACCGTAGCCGCTACCGGTCGTCTGTCCAGCTCGGACCCCAACCTGCAAAATATCCCAATAAAGACCGAAGTTGGCCGCCGCATAAGAAGAGCCTTCATACCTGCTGAGCACGACGCCTCCCTCATATCTGCCGACTATTCACAAATTGAACTGCGTTTATTGGCTCATATGTCGGGTGATGAATTGCTGATCGATGCTTTTGAAAAAAATCAAGACATCCACGCCCGCACCGCCGGTGAAATCTTTGATGTGCCTATCGAGCAAGTAACCTCTGATATGCGCCGCATCGGCAAGACTATCAACTTTGCTCTCGTATACCGCCAGGGGGCCTACTCTACTGGGGTCGACCTGGGTATCACCACTAAAGAAGCTCAGGCCTTTATCGACAAATATTTCAGCCGCTACCCCAAGGTACAGGGCTTTTTGCAGAGCACCATCGATGATGCCAAACGCAATAAATATTCCAAAACAGTTTGGGGTCGTCGCCGCTACTACAACAACATAAACGACTCCAACGGCATGCTGCGCAGCATGGACGAACGCGCCGCCTGCAACGCGCCCATACAGGGCAGCGCCGCCGATCTGGTCAAGCTGGCAATGGTACAGCTCGACAAAGATCTGACCGCGGCCAAATCACGAGCAAAAGTAATACTTCAAGTGCACGACGAACTCGTGCTGGAGGTACCCGACGCAGACATTGAGGCAACCAAGGTCCTGGTCGAAAAAGCAATGACTTTAAATCAGCCCCTGAAAGTGCCGCTAAAAGTAGACTTTGGCGTATCCAAAAACTGGCGCGACGCGAAGTAGCTCAATATTGAAATCGCCCGGGCCCGGCCCTTATTTCTTGTCGCCCCACAACTCTTCCAGGGTAGTCTGGGTATCGTCGGACAGCAACACTTCCATCTTGTTGGGACTAAGCTTGTAGTCGGTAGGGTAGGCAAAAAAGGAAGCTGGTTTGCTCGTCACTCCTTTAGACATGGTGCGAAACTGATAGACCGCTGAACCGTCGGTGTAGTGGGTGGTAGCCTCTACCGGTAAGCCAGGAAAAGCATGTTCGTTGTAGATCCAGTAGAGAAAATTTTGAATCTCAGTCTTGATCGGGCCGATATCGGCAATTCTGAACACAACGTCTTTCATCACTCTGTGTTTGCGTTGTTGAAATATAAATGGATCGTTGGTGGAGTTTGGTTGTTTTTTTCCATCTACATATAGACGCAGGCAACGACATTTCAAAATCGCATCCGTCTCCGTAGTTTTCTCAGCACGACCGATCTCCACCGGTACGGTAAACAAGCCAAAATTCTGCTTGCCGGCCTGTTTGTTTGTTATCTTGTGGGCTTGCTTTTTACTCTTAGAATAGAGCAATACGTCCCAGGTAGGTGGGCAGGCGCAGATTATTATGTCGCCATTTCTGCCAATGAAGCGCGCACCAGCCTCACTCAAATAGAGCTCAGTATCACCCATCATCGATGTTTTTTGGTGGAAGACCTGTACATGTGTGACCATCAAATCAAAAGCGGGCTTAGTCGGGCCACGCTTAGCCGGCTCCGCTTTGGCAGGCAGTGACTTGGGCTGCGCCGACGTCGATAAAAAAGGTTCGGATAAAATTGGCTTGGCCTCACTCGACGGCACACCCAGCTGAAGCGCAAGACACGATAGTGCCGCCCGTAACAGTGTCATTTTCGACCTGGCCAAATTCATTTCAGTCCTTGCCGGGGGCCTAGAATTCTTCCAGTGTAATATAAGTGTCTTCCGAATTGGGCAATTTCATTTTATCCTGACTGCGTTTATGGCTCATAAGGTGCCTTAGCCTATAATTGATTTGCCGTCAGAAGCTCTCGCTCTTCTGGCCGGTGGCATTCAACAAGGCGCTCGGTTTGGCAGGCACGAACGACGAAGACATAGATAATTTTGAAACGCTGCCCACCATAGGCACCGGCGCCACTGCGTCCGATGCCATGACCGGCGCAATCACTGATGCGCGGCCAGGCTCCTTCGCCGGCAGCAGGGGCGAACAGGGCCAATCCGGGCAAAGCCGATCTGGACATAGCCAATCTGGGCATGACAACTTATCCGGATCGCACAGTGGTCAAACGACACAAATACCAGGTATTTCAGGCAAAAACATCAGCTATTTGCCCGGGGATATCATCGACAATGCCTATCAACTCACCAAGTTAATAGGTCGCGGCGGCATGGGCGCAGTTTTTTCCTGTAGGCACCTGGCCCTCAATCAGGAATACGCGCTAAAGCTTCTTTCCGGTCAAGAATTGACGAGCGACGCCTGGTCCAGATTTCAGGCCGAGGCCAAGGCGCTGGCCCGTCTCAATCATCCGGGCATCATTGCGGTCTACAACATGGGCGTGGACAAAAGCCAATGCCCATACTACGTCATGGATCTTTTACATGGCGAAGCACTGAATACGACCATCGCTCGAGAAGGACAATTGCCATACGAGCGCACTATCGATATTTTCATTCAAGTGGCCGACGCTCTCAGCTCAGCGCACGGACAGGGCATCATCCACCGTGACATCAAACCGTCCAACTTGATGCTTGTCCCCGATCAAAAAACAGGTGCCATAAAAGTCAAACTAGTAGACTTCGGTATCGCCAGACTGACAAATAAGGGATCGGACACACAGAGTCAAACCGCAACCGGTCTTGTTTTTGGCACACCATATTATATGAGCCCTGAGCAGTGCGACGGACAAAGAGTGGACGAAAGATCCGACATTTATTCTCTGGGCTGCGCAATGTTTGAGACACTAACAGGCAACCCACCCTTTGTCGGTGGAAGCACGGTGGAAACACTTTTGCTGCACGGCACTAAACCTGCTCCCACGCTGAAAAGCCGCTCAAGCAAACAAGAGTTTCCGCAGGCACTGGAAACAGCCGTTCAAAAGATGCTGAGTAAGAAACCGGCCGATCGCTATCAAGCGATGTCGCAGCTCAAGCACGATCTGGAGCGGATCAAATCAGGCAAAGAAATCCTCTCACAAGGACTGACTGCGCCACAGTCTTCCCTGAAAATCTTGGCGGAACCGGTAAAACGTGCCGAAGTCGGTCCAGAGACAGGCACCACCATCAGTACTACAAAAAAAGTAGCGCTGATAGCGGCGATTGTCACTGTTATCGCTGCGGCAGCGGCCATCAGTATACATCTCAGTGGTAGCGCCGCCAGGAAGCAAGCGCTTCGACCTGCCGCCCCGACAACCACGAAGGCCAAGCGCGACCTGGTACCGCAAATCTCCCCCTACAGCGAATCTCTAGAATACTTAACCGGAGACGAATTAAAATCCGGTGGTCCCAGCTATTTTGCCACTCCAATACCAGAACTACGCAAACTTGGCGCTTCCGAAGCGGAAATAAAACGCATTGATACGAGAGCAATATCTCCGCTACAACACGACTGTGACATTGCAAAACGTCGATTTGAGAAACACCTGGAAGACACAAACTGGGCAAAAGCTATGTTTAAGGTCGGTGGTGTTTATCATTTCCCGGACGATGTCAGCCTGGGCAAAATACAATTCGGCACCGGCCCCCTTATAGATGCCTCCGGCCCGGTACCGGCTCCTGCCAATGTTCGAGCCTGCCTCTATCTTGTTACTTCTACAAAATCGTACCTCAATCTTCTCGACAAATTTGGGCCCGATGATTTGACCGGCTTAGCCTTAGTTTTTGATGCCAGCGACTTGACTATAAACAAGTTGGCAACATGGAACAAGCTTGATGATCTCTGGTTTTTCAATCCCATTCTCAAAACTCTTCCTGCCCACGAAGAATGGGAAGAATCAGATTTTAGCGATCAATACTTGTACAAACTCGAGCTGCTCAAGCATCTAAAATCGCTTGGATTAGCCAGGCCTGTGTCGGGCGAAGCCATAGTTAAAATGCCGATATTGAGACGGCTGGAGTGCCTGCGCATCTCACGCATTTACAGACCTGAAAATCTCTATAACAATCTAGCTCATTTTGACAATATCAAAGAGTTGTATATCTCCTCGCAAAACACGCAAGACGCCGAACTTGAATATTTCGTGGAGATGAAAAACTTGCAGCGCCTGACTATAAAGCGAAGTGCTCTAACATTTAAATCAAGCGAATATTTCAAACGCATGCCGGCTCTGAAGTATCTGTGTCTGGACCGCAACGACTGGACCGCCAAGCAAAAGGCACAACTAAAAACTATGATGCCGCGTTGCCAAATAGTTTTTGACACCGTAATTGACAATAACAACTGGAACACTCTTCCCAAGGCGCGCTAAAATACTGGTCCCAAACAGGTTCGAAATTGTCCGACAGAGACCACAACGATACTAATCAGCCACCGAATGAGCAAAACACGCTAATTGCGGGTATTTCGGGCTCCAATGTTTCATACCTGCCCGGCGATACGATAGACGGTGCCTACAAACTGCTAAAGCTCCTTGGTCGCGGCGGCATGGGCGCGGTATTTTCCTGTGTGCATCTAACCCTCAACAATAACTACGCTATCAAAGTTTTGTCCGCCGAAAATCTCACAGGTGAGGCCTGGGCACGCTTCCAGCAGGAAGCCAAAACACTGGCAAAACTCAATCATCCTGGTATTGTCGGCATTCACAATATGGGAATAGACAAGGAACAATGTCCTTACTATGTAATGGACCTGCTCCCCGGCGAAACTCTGGATGCCACAATTAAGAAGCACGGACGACTCCCGGTTAATCGCTCTCTGGAAATTTTTATACATGTGGCAGAGGCTCTGGGCTCTGCCCACGCGCAGGGCGTAGTACATCGAGATATCAAACCTTCAAATCTAATATTGACAAACGACCCTGTAACCAACCGCACAGTCGTAAAATTAGTCGATTTCGGCATCGCCCGTGTGCAAAAACGGGATTCGGCTGGTCAAAGCCAGACAGCCACAGGACTGATTTTTGGCACGCCTTATTACATGAGTCCGGAACAGTGCGAGGGGGAAAGAGCCGATGAGCGTTCCGACGTCTATTCTTTTGGATGCGCACTCTTTGAGGCCCTGACAGGCCGCCCACCTTTTGTAGGCGACAGCGCCTTCCAGACATTTATGCTGCATCAAACGCAACCGGCACCGACACTAGCCTCGGTGGCACCGGATCAGGAGTTTCCCGCGGCGTTGGAAACAGCTGTGCAAAAAATGTTGAAAAAGAAGCGCGAGGCGCGCTACCAATCTATGAGTCAGGTGAAGCACGACCTGGAGCGCATTCACGCAGGCAAGTCGATTATGGGGCAGACAAATGCACAATTGACACCTTTCACACCGGAGACGCGCTACAAGCCAGAAGGTGGATCTGCACACGGTGACGATTCGCATCACGAAAAGGAAGTGAAAGATAAAAACACGCGATTATTGGTCAGCCTGTCGATCGCTGCTATTGCCTTTGTACTTGTGGCGGCCGGCATTGGCAGTTACATAATGTTCTCGGACATGATCAAGAAATCGGCAAAAAAAAGCATTGTTGCGGCACCACTGGAACCAGCAAAAACACCAGTAAAATTGCCGGTCAAGACTGTAGACGACGATGACTCCGAGGAGTCTTCAGTTGAACCTGGGTCATTGTCTAATTCGGACCCTAACCTGTATCGGCGCCTCAGGAACATGGGTGCAACCGAGAAGGAGACCTCAGTTATAAATTTGGCCACCAATACCAAGGTAGTGTCAGAAAAGATGGAATTTGAGGAAAAATTGAAGGCGCTTGTAAGCGATTCTACCTGGATGGCCCAAACATTCAAATCAAACGGTGTTTTCCATTTTCCCAAGGACTTTATCATTGGCCACATAAGTATCGACGGCAAACCACCGGTACCGGCCTGCGGCGACATCAGCGCCGGCTCCGGCAGAAGTGCGATCTTCTACTTCCTCACGCCCAACAGACCATACCCTCAGCTACTGGGAAAATTTGGCCCAAATGATTTGACCGGCGTCTCTATGGTTTTCGACAACGCGGCGAAGACGATCGGCACACTCTCAAATTGGCAGCGACTGGAAGAAGTCGACTATTTCAATCCGATCCTAAAGTCGATGCCGGACGGGACCGAAGACTGGGATGAATCCTTGATGAATGATGCAGATGCGGTCGCCCTGAATCGCCTGAAAACAGTAAAGACACTCGGCCTCTGCCTGCCTGTGAGTGCCGACGCCATACTGAAGTTGCCGATTGTGGCGCGGATCAACTGCCTGAAAGTCAAACGCATTGCGAATATTGAGACTCTTTTGAAACGGCTAAAATACTACGACAACCTGACCGAACTCTGGCTGGTACACCAGGATACCGAAGACTATCAGGTTGGATACCTGGCGAGAATGAACAATTTGAAACGCCTGGTGATCAGACGAAGCCACCTTACACCGGATTGCTACAAAGAGTTTTCGCAGATGGACAAGCTAAGATACCTGCGCCTGGACCGCAATGACTGGACCAAGGCGCAGAAGGATAGGTTGCAAAAGAACCTGCCCAATTGCACAATAGAATACGAGCCTGTAGTCGAGATCAAATACTGGGGCATGTTTCCAGCGAACCATACGCTCAAGCATCCAAATTTCCGATTAGGTCCTGATTTTTGAAAACATTCCAAATTTCGACCGGACCTGTTAATCTAGGCACAGGTGACCATTTCGCAATATTAGACTCATAGGTACGGTTGTGCGTCGTCAGCTGTCTATTTTAGTTGCACTTGCAGCCCTACCAATTGGGCTGGTACTAACACCGGCAGCCGTACGGTGCTTTGACCATCAGGCCAATCAAGTGCAGAATACTAAACCGGCAGCGGCCACGTCCGTCACAGTCTGCGATGTCTTCATGTGGAACGGCTCATTGGTGGCTAAATACGCCGACCAATTTTTCCGACTGGACCCGCTTAAGGGGACCTCGCAAAAACTGGAGCTACCACTCTTTCCCACAGTCCTTGCACTCGGTCGCTGGGAGGACCGCCCCCTGGCCATGGGCAAAGATGGCGACCGCTTCAAAGTCTTCGATAAACGCGGCGACTCCTGGCACGAGCTTATCCTGCCCAAACGAGCCCACGCCATGGGCGATAAAGTGCGCATCTGCTCTTACAAAAAAGCATTTGTAATCGTCGGCGAGCACTCGGCATTTTTCCGAGAGGACAATTCCTGGCAAGAAATAAATTATCACCGCATGCCCGATTGTCTCTTTGACAAAGTAAAAAACTGTCAGATAAGACACTATTACGCTCTAAGCGACGACCTGATCTGGCGTGCCTACGGCAGCCTGGACAGAGGAGGCCTTTGCAAAATCTCTCTCAGCGACGGCGTCTGGACCGACGTGCCTCTTGATGGTCCGATGGCAACATTGCCGGTAACAGGCATGAAGTACAGCAGTCAGGGCAAATTGTATTTGTCTCAGGGCTCCAAGGGACCAGCCGGAACACCCGGCCAGGGGCTAGTGCGCACGCTGGAGAACGGCTGCTGGAAGACTGTTTACACATCACCCACTTCATCCATCCAGGCAATCAGCTTCGATAAAGACGACAATCTCTGCATCGCCACCGGAGACAAAGGCATTCTCTGTCGTTCGAAGAGTGGTCAGATAAGCCAGCTTACAAACAACTCCAATTGGCCCAAGGATCTGGTGCCGGTGACGGTGTTGCGCCAGAACGACGCAGTGATCTCAGGGACCGACAAAGGCAGCGTGCTTGTAGAGTGCGGCAGCGGGCCGGTTAAGACGATTCCGCTTTAGCAGGCGTTAGTCCCACCAGAACGAAACATGTTTGGATTGTCTCAGATTGTGCGCAAATTCACGCACTCGGTAAGTGTTATTGTCAAACCCATCATCATGCAGCACGTCCAGATCGGTGCAAAACATCATTATTTCGCTACAGAGCATTCGCAAATCATTGGGCAACTTTTTGAAGGTAACGCCAACGCTGTCGCTAGAGGCATCGGTAATTTCCAGGTCATACAGTTCGTCCCAGGCCTTCAATTGATCGAGTATTGCGTCGGGCCCCAAACCAGCATTCGGAGCTGAAGTGCCTGAATCTATGACCAGCTGAAACTTACTCTTTCTTTTCCGACCAGTTTTTACCATTATGACAATTTGCAGGTGGGTCGAAACACGATAGCAAGGTTTTTGAACTACAAGGTATTTATCGGGACCGATTTTTTCAATTGCCTGCTCAGCGGAAAACAACCGCTTGCTATTGTCCTCACCACCTATTTCATAAGATAAGCCCTTCAACGTTATAACTTTTAAGCCTGGCAATTCAGGATGTTCCGCCATAAACAGCCTGGCTTCTTCAAGCGTCGTAAAATCCTTGCTCGTGCCAAAATTCGCGCAATCATCCAGGCGATACCCTTTTTCTGAAAGTTGCTTTTGAATAGTAGTACGCATTGATTTCCAGGGAAAATATTCAGCCCAGAAATACATCCCAACTAGCGGCTTTGCGGCTTTCGCAGCCTTGGGTTCAGGCATCGAGTCAAAATAGGTCCTCATCTGATCCAACCGGGCTTCTACTGTTTGACCGTTATCCATCCAGAAATGCGGCATGGAAAAAGAGCCACTTTGAGCCTCTTTATAGATGCGCGCACTTTCGGCGGCGATGTAATTTTTGTATGGCTCAGCCTTCTTCCAAAATTCCTGATTGCGTTTATCGGCTTCGCGCGCTTCTAAAATTTTTGGATCAGAAGGATTCTTCAATGTTTCAATCCAACCATCGATCAGCTCGTGTGCATCGGGGCTGCGGCCCCTTATGCTGGTCAATATTTCGATTTGTTTTCCAATGCCGGCCTCACTCCAGTGTATGCCCGGGCCACGTGGATCCTTATTTGGATTCTCTTCATCTCCGGGTTTGTATTCGCGCAACGGCACGCCAACAGTGGCCTTGACGAGCTTTACCACGTCAAGATCAAATCCTAGCTTATCGGCTAAGGCCAGTTCGTCTGCACTTAATTTAGACATGCGAGTATGCTAACATTTTTCGCACATTTCGAGATTGACAAGTGCCCAGGCCGCTACATCCTGACTCCTTACCTCTGATCAGCGGCACCAGCAGCATGCCCGGCTGGTACTACGACTGCCAGGAAGATTTTCGACTGCCCCTTCCGGTCGAATACGAGCTGGCGTACATCGATAAAACCGGTCGCAGGGTCATTGAAGCGCCTCTTCGCACTGGCTCGTCTTTTGCCCATGGCCGAGCCGTCGTTTCCATTTACTCTCAACGAATACACAGAGACCGCTGGTACTGCGAAATAACACCTCATGCTCAAGCGCCCTATCGAATTCTCAATGAAAGCGGTGGCTATGCTAATGAAATAAACTATGACTATATGGCGCCTTTCTACGATCAGATGACTATCGCCAGGTCGCAGAATCAATCATTCCTTTTAGACAGCGACGGCAATGTGATGCAAACCTTTGCGCATGCCAATATGCTGAGTGTATCTGAGGGTCTCATACGCGCAAAAAATAGTCAGTATCAAGACCGAGATTTCTACGATCTGGAAGGCAAATTATTGTTTTCAGCAGACTGCGACGAAGCATGCGATTTTCGCGAGGGGCTGGCTCGGATCAAATCATATACTTCCGGCGTTATTGGTTACATCAATAAGAGTGGGGTTCGCGCCATCACCTGCGACTATGATAGTGCGCGCGATTTTCATCACGGGCATGCGGCAGCAAAAAGCGGCGGAGCATGGGGCCTGATTGATTCCAGCGGCGCCATCGTAATACCGTTCAAATATGACTATGTAGGCGACTATGACAGCGAGACGAAGCTCCTACCGGTCAGAAAAGGCGAATACTACGGCTTTGTTGACCTGAAAAACAAACTCCTAATCGAGCACGAATATGCTGGAGCTAAAGGCTTCAACGAGGGTTTGGCAGCGGCAACTCTTGATGGTTTAAAATGGGGATATATAAACCCAAGTGGCAAGTTTGTAATTAAACCCACCTTTCAACACGCAATGCCCTTTGCCGGTGATCGGGCACTAGTTTACTGCGACGTCGAACAACTGGGTCATATCGCGGAAACATCCGCAGCTTACCCTGTAATCGTGCTGAAAGAAGCACGGCGTTTGCGCGAAGAAGGACAGTATGAAGCTGCACGTAAAGTTGCTGAAGAAGTTATAGCTCTCAGCCCGGATTCTGAAGCGGCTAAAAGAGCGGAAGCCTTTATTCGCACCGAACTGCCACTTCATCCAGTGCCAGATGAAGTTGTAGCTTGGTATTTACAGGCTATAGAAGAGGCTAACTCACAGAACTTGAAGGTAGCCGAGACACTATATCAGAAGTGCATCATGACCTGTCCTACTTTCGAATTGCCCTATGGTGCTTTGGCCTATGTGTACTTTCGCAACCAAAATCTCGATGGAATTGAACAAATCTGTCGCAAAGTTTTGGAATTCAACCCAAACTATTTGCGGGCCCATGAGCGTCTAATCTTGGTGTACAAAGTAAAGGGACTTAGTCAAAAGGTCGAAGAAGCTACTAAACGTTTAGATGAAATCAATCCATATCGCGAATAGTAAAACGGAAGGATGACATCCTCGTCATCTAATACCGCTCTCACCGGTCTTTTTCAAATCATTTGTACTTTCAACTGTCTTGCCCAGCTTGGCATAAGCCTCCGCCCGCAATGAATAATTTTCGGCTATTTCGGGCTTATCTGCAATCGCCTGGCTCAGAGCTTTTACGGCCGCATCATACTTTTGCTCTTTCAGATAACATTTGCCCAATAGTTTATTTACCATCGAAGAATATGTCACTTTATCCACGAGAACGGCGCTGGCACGCCATTTTTTCTTCTCAGCCGCCTCTTGTGGAATGAAGTGCAGGACATTCAAGCACAAGAATTCCGCTTCCTTGTAGTTATGATTTTCAAACATGCTCAAAGCCTTGGCAAAAGCAACTTCGGTACCGCTTAGATTGAAAAAGCTCTTCTGAATGACTTGCTGTGGATTGTCCGACACGTTCAGCTTTGTTTCGTCTATTCCGTAATGGAAGCGCTCAAACTGACCTTCCGTAATTTTTGAATCTTCCGGACCGACATGAACAGTGCTCATAGCCGCCTGTTTGGGCTGAAGTCGATCAAAGGAATTCCAACAGACGCAGGCAATTGCGCCAGTGACGAGCACTATGGCTAAAACGAACAGGACATTGAGTAGTTTTGATTTCTGCATTCTGTCCTGACGGTAGCCGCCTATTGATTCGATATCACAAGGGTGTCGCCGGACTTTTCAGCTAACGCTTTTCCATCGTGGCCACCGCCGATGATTGCATACGTGCGCTTATCAGGGAACAGCGTGTACTCAAGAGTACCGGGCGTCATTTGTTTGGGGGGACTTTTGCGAGCTTCAGCCACATTTGTGATGGAGCCTTCCACCGGCCACTGCAAAGGTATAGTTGTTATGCCGGCCTTTGGGGTATCGTATTTAAAAGCAAAGGGATTGCGCAAGCCTTCGCCCTCAAAAACTATAATTGGGTCGGCAGGCGGTTGTTTCGGCATCCACGCTTTGAGCTGGCTCAGACTGGGAATATCACCGCCGTGGTCTATTGAGTACAAATCCGCAGCCCGGGCTACTTCTTTCATATTTGCTTTGACTGTAGCATCAGTTATCTCATGATTGCCTGAGAGCATCTGCAAACATCCGGACAATGCGGTGGCCGCAAAAACAAATACGAATATCGCGCCGAAACGACTATGCATGAGTACCTCTCTTTTTTTTATCAATGCTTAGCCTTCTCATCACTACCCATTTTTCCGCCGAGATTTAAGTCATCCAGGACACTTTCAGCCTGCTTCTTTTGCGCTCGGGAAGTGTAGATGTCCTCGCCGCCAACGACCTTGAATCCTTTTGGACATTCGAAATCGGTCGGGTTGAATTTGACTCGTTTAACCTCAGTAGTGAGCACCAGGTCTTTGTTTGACGTTTCACCACTGATCACACTGTTTTGCCAGGACTCTACACCAGGCCTGGTTCGGAGGTGTGGAGCATTCTCCCGGTGATTGCGATAAACTACGCCTCTGGTCGGCCCCATTCGATAGTATGCACACAAAAGATCGCTTACCTGAGGTGCCACCGCAGGTGATTCCGCAACATACAAATCAAGCATATTGCCCGGGCCTTCTTCCTTACGGTAGCGTACTATCTCTAAACCGTCTTTCTTTATTGTTTCAAGCTTTAGCGCTCCGACTTTAGCACTGTCAGCCTTGCGCGGATCATAAGGGTATCGCCGGAAAAACTCGGCCAGTGTCGAAGTTCTGTAGACCTTGTCGTCGGTTCGGTATGCGTAGATTTTGTAATCTGGTCCGTGCATAACCAACGAATAACCCTGCGTCTCGCACACGATTTTTATAGCGGTCGGTGTCCAGTAGATTTTGTGCAAACCGCTAAAGGCCTGTTTTTGGACAAAGAGATATTCAAAATCCGTGGACTTTGGACTAGCCCCCACGCGTATGACTCCAGTCACAACGCCAGAGGACGTCAATGCAAAGGCAAGAGCAATTTTCCAAACATTCCGGGCACCTTTAATCACAGGCACCTCTTAGCTGGGGCTGACTTCCGGTTCGGAACTGGGGGCAATGGCAGTAGTCGATCTACCCAGGCGGCTATGTTTAAATCCATAGAGGAAATAGATAACCAGGCCGACCGGCAAGGTAATTGAATACACTTTCAAAACCAGGGGGTTGAGGAAAGTAATCAGAGCAATGCACGATAGACCGCTGACGATCGATATGACCGGATTGACGAGCTTCAACTTGAACGCGCCGTAGGAAACGAATACGAATGCAACAAGAGTGCCCAGTACCATCATGTCGGCAATTTCGCCGAAGGGCACCAGACCTGCAATCGATGCCACGATGACGCCGTTCAAAACTATGCCCCAGACGGGGTTGCCTTTATTGACCTTCTGAAAAACAGGAGGCAGCAAACCGTCTTCAGACATGTTTTTGAAGATGCGCGGACCGCCCATGCAAAATACCAGAAGCACGTTGAAGATACCGAGTACGGCACCAAAAGAAATGAACTTCGAAGTCCAACCTTCACCAGCATTGGCGAGCAGCTTGGCCAGCGGCGCGGCGGCCTCGGATCCGACAAAGAGCGGGTTAGGCTGATGGTCGATGAAGCAAGGAGCCAGACCGGTAGCGACAGCCATCACTGTCACGTAGAGAAAGGCAACGATACCGACGCACCAGTAAGTAGCCAGTCTCGTGTCTTTCAAACTTTTCGATTCGCGGGCAAATGTGTACAGTGCGTCAAAGCCAACATAAGGGAAAACCGCTGTGGCGGCGCCTTGCATCACCCCTGTAAAACCAAGGGGCATGAAGTCGCCCCAGTTAGCAGGATTGACATGGCGAAAACCGACAGCCAAAAAGGTGACCAGTAGTGTCAACTTCAGCAGCACCAGCAAAAAATTCAGCTTGGCTGATTTACTTACGCCACCAAGAATTAGTATCGTGCAAACAACTAGAATCACACCGACCGCAACGATATTCAGCCCTGGCTCGTAGATGCCATTTTTGAGAGTGGGACCAGCGAAAAAGCCGGATACGGATAGTCCGGTCGCGTTTTTTAAATACTCGCCCCAGGCAATCGACACCGCCGATGCACCGAAGCTGTATTCGAGGAATAGACCGAAAGCGACTATCCATGCAAATAGTTCGCCCATCGAGTGATAGACATAGCTATAGGCCGACACGCCGTTTGGTACGCGGATAGAAAATTTCTCGTAGCAAAATGCCACCAGCATAATGACAAAACCGGTGATGATGAAGGACAAAATCCCAGCCGGTCCAGCCTTGCCGGCGATGATGCCGGGCATGGCGAAAATCCCTGCGCCGATGGTGGCACCGATGCCGAGCGCTGTGAGCATCACCCAGCCGAGGTGCTTAGGCGTGTCTTCGCCGCCCCCAAGTCCTTCCGGTGTTTTTCTCATTAGCGATGTCAGTAGGGACATAAACTAATCCTTTTATTGTGGCTGGGTGATTGGAAAACTAAAGATGCTAGCATAGCCCCATGGTCAGTGTAACTAAACAATAGAGGGCTTTGTATGAGAGTGCAGAGAGCAGCGGTTATTGGTGCGGGAGCAATGGGCAGCGGCATAGCATGCGTGCTGGCTCAGTGCGGCATCGAGGTACTTCTCAAGGATATCGAACAGTCTTTTGTCGACAAGGGACTTGGAAACATCAAGCGCATGTTTGAGTCGCGTGTCAAAAAAGGAACGCTGACCGAAGCCGAAGCGCAAAATCTCATGGCGCTTGTAAAAGGCACCACCTCTTATGATGATTTCAAGGGAGTGGATTTCGTTATCGAAGCCGCCTTTGAAGAAATTTCAGTCAAACTCGACATCTTCAAAACCATTGATGCCATTTGCCCGAGCAAAACAATTTTCGCCACCAACACTTCGGCCCTTTCGGTCTCCGAAATAGCCAGTGCCACCGGCCGCCCCGAAAAATTCGTGGGCATGCACTTCTTCAACCCCGCCCAGTTTATGAAACTGGTCGAAGTCATCCCCGGTGTCAAAACATCGGACGAGACAATCAAGTTTGCCACCGAGCTCTGCAAAGAAATGGGCAAGACTCCTGTCAGAGTCGAAGAATGCCCGGGATTTCTGGTCAACCGCCTGCTCTTCACTTATATGAATGAAGCTCTGTACGTTTTGCAAGAAGGCTTGGCAACACCCGAAGAATTGGACGCTCAGGTCGTGGCCTGGGGCTTGCCAATGGGCCCTCTGGCGCTCTTCGACCTCACCGGTCTGGATGTCTGCGCCCATGTCAATAAGTTTCTCTACAGCCAGTACGGCGAGCGCTTCAAGCCCAGCCCCCTCTTGACCAAAATGGTCGAAGCCGGATGCCTCGGACAAAAATCCGGCGCTGGCTTCTTCTTGCACGACAAGGGCGTACCGGTTAAGGGCGAAGCGAAGAAGATCAATCCTAAACTCGCTGAGCTGATCGAAGCCGCTAACAAAGAGACAAAGTTGTCCAAAGCCAACAAGAAATTCGACGCTTACCGCGTAATACTGCCGATGTTCAATGAAGGCGTCTATGCCATTCAAGAAGGCGTCGTCGATGCCGCCGACGTTGATGTAGCCATGCAAAATGGCTGCGGCTTCAAGCGCGGACTGATGACCATCGCTGATGAGAAAGGCCTTGATTGGGTGTTGAATGAGCTCAATGGGTATCTCTACGCCGACAAGACCCAGCCAAACGAGCGCTTCCGCGCTTCCTGGTTGATCAGCAAACTGGTCGGCGCAAAAGTCAAAGACTTTAGCGCTCACGGTAAAAAGCCGGTCGCAGTCGGATAAATTGGCCGGCTAAATCAGCCAGTTGATTCAAATAAGCTAGTTCGAGAGAGGCAGGACGCAGGATATGTTCAAGTTACTGACCGTACTTTTGGTGCTGTGGTTTCTCTACCTAATTAGAGAAGTCTTCCCACCATTTATCGTCGGCGGTATTTTTGCCTACCTGCTCCTGCCTCTCGTCAATCAAATTGTCACCAGGCTAAAAGTGCCGCCGGCAGCGGCTGTAGCTATCATCTATATAGGCGCGCTGCTACTGCTAATCTCCGCCAGCATCTTTGGCGGTGGCACCATGGCTGAACAATTCAACGCACTGGTCGCCCAGCGCAATGAAATCGTAGTCAGCCTGGTGCAACAAATGTCCGACCAGTTTCACTGGCAATTGGATGTTGAGCATACCGCCCAGGATATGATCACCAGCCTGGAAAACACTTTCGGTTCACCTGGTGAAATCGTTCACCTCGGTGGGCTACTTTCCAAAAGCTTGCTGGCAGTCTTAGTCTGCATCGTCTCATCCATTTATCTGATGATCGACAGTAAAAATGTGGGCAGATTCCTCCTGCGCTTCGTGCCTAAACAGCACCATGCCAATATCAAGCAACTCTCTTCGCGCATGAACGTAATGCTCTCCAACTATGTGCGCGGCCAGATCTTCTTGATCGCGCTCATGTCCTGCGTGGCCTATTGCTTCCTCCACTTTGTATTTCAACTCAAATTCGCGTTGCCCATCGCTGTCCTGAGCGGATTCCTGGAAATCATTCCGGTGCTCGGCCCGGCTTTTGCAATTGCCATAGCCGCCACCATCGGTGTGGCACAAAAAGGCGTCAGCGTCGCCGTCTGGATCATCTTGTCGTACTGGATCGCCCGCCTTGTCGAAGACTACGTCATTGTGCCGCGCTTCATCGGTCACGCAGTAAAACTGCATCCACTGGCGATCATATTTGCTGTATTGTGCGGAGAAACGATGGCCGGTGCCCTGGGCATGCTGATTGCTATCCCCGTAGCAGCTTCCATCAAAGAAGTGCTCGACTTCCTCTATCCGGCTGACGGCGAACGACCGCACGGCGATCCCCAGACACCACCGGCCGTGGCCAATGTGCCCCTGACCGGCGCGTCCGGACAAATACCGGAACCCGAACCAACTGTGCACGATGTGAGCGTAGATAGCGTCAACGTGGTATCCGACTTAACTGACACGCCAGTTACAAAACAGGACGATGCTTAAGGGCAAAGCTGGAAAGCTCACCGGAGTATTCACGAGAGTGTTCGCTGGAACCTGGCGATGAAACAGTCTCTTTCGCTGTCGCAAAAAGGCATACTGGTAATGGCCGCCGTGCTCTCCATGGAGATGGTCTTTGTCGCGTTTTTGCTTGGTCTTTTGCACGAGGCGGACAACCAATTGAAGCGCGAACAGCACGCGCAGGCGGTAATCTATCATCTCAATCGTCAGGCCAACCTGATGCAAAATCTTACGATTGAATCTATCCGCTATGTGATCACGAAAAATCCCGTCGTTTCCTCGCAACAGAAAAATCTGATTCAGGGAAGCAGCAACGAATTTCGCATACTCAAAAATTTGCTAGCTGATGACCTTATACAAAGTCAGGCCGTTGAAAGACTAGAAGCAATGATGGCCCAGGGTCTCATTCTTATCGATAAGTGTCGCGAAGCCTACTTCGCCGAAAATCAAATGCTTCACTGGCAGCTGGCGGCCAACTTGCATTCTGTTTCGGATCACTGCACGGAGATGTCGGACAAAATACTCGATGACTTCGTCAAACTGGAAAAAGAAACACGGCAAGAACACGACGAACTGACCAGTCGGGTGGAATCGGTTCTTATCGTCGGCCTGGCCTTGAATGTGCTGGTCTGCGCCGTCCTGGCGCTACTTTTTACCCGAGGCATCACCCGCAGGTTGGGCGTGATTGCTGAAAACGCCGCTAACCTGACTATCGACAAACCCCTCAATCCAGTGCTTCAGGGTGACGATGAACTGGCCCGAGTGGACCAGACATTCCACCGCATGGCGCGCGAACTGA
>Ga0105248_10002753_pt1 | contig 19530 bp, 31 predicted proteins | sample KBSS34metaG_FD_81524 | JGI IMG/M metagenome (GOLD analysis project Ga0105248, IMG submission 81524) | Switchgrass rhizosphere microbial communities from Kellogg Biological Station, Michigan, USA - KBS S3-4 metaG | ecosystem: Host-associated > Plants > Roots > Rhizosphere > Soil | place...
CACGCTCTACTATACCGTCATCGGCCTGACCTTCCTCGCCCTCTATACCGGCGGATGGCTCCCGTGAGATGGACGAACCAAAGCCCACGGCCCGCCCGAGTTGGCTTACCATCGGCGTCATTGGCGCCGCGCTCTCCGTGGCCGTCTACGTCTTCGTCATCGGCGCCGAGATCGGCACGATGAAGCAGAAGGTCGCCAGCAACGAACTACGCATCACCGCGCTGGAGGTCCACGGCAGCGGGCCGGTGCAAGCGACAGCCGAGAAGGTTAACGCGGTGACCCAGCGCGCCGACCGCATCCTCACCGAGGTGTTGCTGATGCAGAAACTCGTCAGCGACCTCGCGGCCAACCAACAGGCGCAGGGCGTCGTGCTCGATCGCCTGCGCGAAGACGTCGCCAAGGGCCGCTCGCCATGAGCGAGTTCGACCGCGAGGGCGGCAGCCGCGCACCACGCACCGAGGCGCCGCCATTCATCCACGCGCTCTATGCCGAAGTCGTGGACATGCTCAACGCCACCCGCGACCGATCGGCCCGCGAGGCCATCGCCACGCTCTACGCCTGGACGTTGCAGAACTACGCGATCTTCCACCCCGGCAGCGAGGCGCACTGATGCAGCACTCCATCACCCTGCCGTATCGCCGCACGTCGCCGGTCCATGTGCCCCGCAGCGACCTAGTGCTGTCATCCGCCGATAGCCTGCTGTTGACCGTCATCGTGGTCGAAAGCGACCATCCATCCGCCCAGGCGATCGTGCTGCACACCGACGCGGACGGCCCGGCGATGCAACTGGTGCTGTGGGACGACGCCGACTACGGCTACGCCTGGGGCGACTACCAGCGGGCCTGGACGCCCGGCCTGACGCTGCGATCCACCCCAGGCACGCCCGGCAGCGCGGCGGGCAGCTGGGACTTCCATATCCCGACCGGGACGTTCAAGGACTTCCCGCGACGCTGCGGCTGGGCAATCCTGCTGCTGTGGAACAACGGCGCGAAGTCCTCGGTGCTGGCCCAAGGTATCGCCAGCTTCTTGCGGCCGTTCTTCATCGGCACACCGCTCTCCGCCATCCCGATCGAGCCGCCGCCAGTGATCATCCCGCCTGGCGCACAGGCAGGTCTGATACTGACGACCGACAACTTCGTCCCGATCATCACCTCCGACACATCCCGCCAACTGGAGACGTCATAATGTCCGGCAGCATCCGCGTCATCGACCTCCCAGACATGGGCACCGTCACCGATGCCAGCAGCTTTGTCGTCGACAAGGGCACCGCCACCGGGCGGTTCATGGCGACGGCAATCAAGACCTATTGCGCCACGACCACATTGCCGGAAGCGCCATCAACGAATACCCCCTACGGCAGAATGAACGGCGCCTGGACGCCGGTGCTGGGGGATGCACCGAGCAATTCGCTGCCCTACGCGCGGATGAATGCCGCCTGGACGGCCGTGGTGCCCGAGGCGCCGCTCACCGGCTCGATCTACGGCCGCGGCAGCGCGGGCTGGACGCCGGTGATGCCGGCAACTGGGGGGACGATCAGCGGCAATCTCGGCACCACCGGCAACATCACGGTCGGCGGCAACCTCTACGCACAGGAAATGCTGCTATCGGCGGCAGTCGGCTACGAATGGTCCTGGCAGGTCATCGCGGGCACCGGCGATCACTACATGACGCACCGCGCCGGCTGGAATGATATCTGGGTTGCGGCCACCGGCATGCGGAACTGGGTGGGATCTTCCGGGCTACAGATGTCGCTCGATGGCGTGGGCGTGCTCACCGCGGTCGGCGGGGTCTGGCAATCGACGGGCGTGTTCGGCTTCGGCCCAGGCGGGCAGGGGCGCAAGTTCCTCTTCAGCCCGACCTACTACTGGGAATGGAATGCATCGCCTACCGGCGCGCAAGCCGGCCAGCTGACCTACATAAGCAACGGCACGCCGATGTGGAACATGCGCGCATCGGACGGCCTGTGCTTTAACTCGGTGGCCGCCGTGGGCGGCGTTGGCGCCTATGTCAACAGCAGCGACCGGCGCGGCAAAACCGGCATTGCGCCGACCACCAGGGGCCTCGCCGAGGTGCTGCAACTCCAGCCGGTGGCATTCAGCCGCGCCGATCCCACCACCGGATCACATGAGGAAATCGGGTTCGTCGCCCAGGACGTGCAGCCGATCGTTCCCGAGGCAGTGTGGCAAATGGGCATTCCGCTGGCGGACGGCAGCGGCGGGCTGGAGTCGGCCGAACCGACGCTGGGCCTGTCTGAGGCCACGATCTCCGCCATCAGCGTCAACGCGATCAAGGAGCTGAACGACATCATAACGGCGCTCACGGCACGCATTGCGGCGCTGGAGAACCCCGCCTGATGTCCGACGCGCTATCCGCACTACGGTCGGCGCTCAGCCCGAAGGCGGGGATGCGCCGCATTCCGTTCCCGCTGGAGAGCTACCAGCACCCGTCGCTGCCGCTGTCGGCAAAACGCTTATTAAATCTTATGGCCGAACAAGCGCCGGCCGACGCACGCACCGCTGCCGCGCTGGTGTCCACGCCAACGCTCCAGCCCTACCTCACCGTGGGCACCGGGCCGATCCTGGCCATGTGCGACGACGTGCCAGGCGTTATCTACGTCGTGAGCGGCACCAAGGCATATCGCATCACCTTCTCGCCCGCAGGCGTGCCCACCACCGAGCTGCTCGCCGATGTCGGCACCGCCAACGCGGGAACTAGCCCGTGGAACAACTTCGTCACCATCGCCGCCGGGCCAACGGCCTGCGTGATCTGCGTCCCGCCGCGGGCCTATACCTGCGCCAACCTGCCCGCCTCGCCGCTCAACCAGATCACCGATCCCGATTTCCCCGGCGCATCGAGCGTCTGCTACGTCGATGGGTATTTCGCGTTCAGCTCGCTCGGCGATAGCGCGCAGTGGTTCATCTCGCTGTTGCTCAACCCGGCCAGCTTTAGCGCGCTCGACTTCGCATTCAGCGATGCGGTGCCTAACGTCATCCGCCGGGTGATCGCGCATAGGGGGCAAGTCTGGACGATCGGGGAGTCCGGCTTCGAGGTCTGGTATGACGCGGGCAAGGCCGACTTCCCGTTCCGGCGGGCCAGCGGCGGCGTGATCCCGATCGGCACCGGCTCGCCCATGTCCGTCTGCAAGGCGGACCAATCGGTGTGGTGGGTCGGGCTGGACGGCCTGGTGTGGCGTTCGGAAGGCTACGCGCCCAAACGGGTCAGCACCCATGCCATAGAGGCGATCATCGGCCCCAACATGGTCGGCCTCACCGCGCAGGCCCATCCCTATCGCGGGCACTGGTTCTACTGCCTGACGACGATCGACAACCGCACCGTCTGCTATGACGTCACCACCGGCGCCTGGCATGAGCGCAGCACCAGCACGGACGGCACCGGGCCATGGAAGGCGGGCACCGCGGCGGCGGACAACAACAGCCTGCACCTCATGGGTGACCGCACCACGGGCGATCTCTACACCCTGTCGATGTGGCACGCCGAGGCGGGCGTGGATGTCATCCGCCAGGCGACCCTGCCGACGATCTGGGCGGCGACGAACAGGGGCTTCTGCGCCCGGCTGGAGATCGAGATGGAGAGCGGCGGCACCTCCACGCCGGGGGCGGTGCAGCTTGAATGGAGCGACGACGGGGCGCGCACATGGAAGGCGCCGCGCACCATGTCGGCCGGCGTGTCGGGCGATTACACGCACCGGGTCTACACCACGCGGCTGGGGTCGTTCCGGCAACGCACGTTCAGGATCACGACCCACGGGGTCACCCGCTTATTCGCCGTAGACGCGGACATCTCCGTGCATCCGCAGGGCGGCGAGTGATGGCAACCGCACCCACCCCGCGCCTGATCGAGCCGCCGTTCTACGACCCGCCGCTGGCGCCGTCCGGATCGGGCCAGCAGCACTCGCAGGCGTGGACGGAATACCACCAGGCGGTGGCCGACCGGCTGGCCGCGATCAATGCCGGGGTAACGGACGGCTCCAATGCAGCCCCTGGCGACGTGGGCGAATACATGACCGCCACCGGCAGCGCAGTCGGGCTCGTCACCACCGCAGTCACCAACCTCGCATCGCTCGCGCTCACGCCGGGCGACTGGGACGTGTCCGGCTCCGTGCTGTTCAATGCCAGCGCGGGGACGCATAGCTTCTTCGGCGTTGGCATCGGCACCATCGATACCAGCAGCTTCGCGACCTATGCCGCCGGGGCGTTCACCCAGACAATGCCGACGACGATGCACCGGATGAACATCAGCGCGGCCACGACCGTGTGGGTGGTGGGCCAGGCCGCCTTTACCGGCACGGTGTTCGCCACCGGCACGATCAACGCTAGGCGCGCCCGGTGAGGCGCTTCCTCAAGATCTCGGACGGCGTCGAGCCGCTGCCGCTGCGGCTGGAGCTGGCGCGCAACGAGCACCTGTGGGATGCGCGGCCCGACCGGCGCCTCTACGCCGGAACACCGCACGCCGCGATGACAGACATCACGGTACGCTACATGCCCGAGGCCGACCTGACCGACCTTGAGGTCCGGCGGCGCGAGCATCGCAACGTCTTCTGGCCCGCCTGGCACGCGCTGCCGTCGCTGCGGCCGGTGGTGTTCGGCCTGATGGCGCGGGTTATGGCGGTGGAGCTGGGTTCGATCCTCATCACGCGCCTGCCGCCCGGCAAGAGCATCGAGCCGCACAGCGACGCCGGAAGCTGGGCGCCGGAATACTACAACACGAAGGCGCATTGGACGGTGCAGGGCTCGGCGTTGGTGACGTGCGAGGACGAAGCGTGCTGGTTTCATACCGGCGCGATCTGGACATTCAATAACCTGCTAGTCCATAGCGTCGAGAACCAGGGCGACGAGGATAGAATATCGGTCATCGTCAGCATGAGGGCAGAGACATGAAGGCGGCAACGCATCAGCCGGACACCATCAGCGTCACGATCTACGGCGGGATCTATTACAAGGTCTGGTACGTGCGGGACGCGAATACCATCGTTCCAACCCACGCCCACGAATACGACCACATCACCGCCCTGCTGTCCGGCGTGGTAGCGGTATCGCGGGACGGCGGCGAGCCGGTGGAATACAAGGCGCCGGCAACGATCGAGATCCCGGCGGGCTGCAAGCATTCGTTCACCACGAGGCACGCGCACACCGTTTTCGCATGTATCCACAACGCCGACCGGCTGGACGACGAGGGCGAGCCGGCGGTGCGGGATGAACATCACCTTGCGCTAGAGGAGGACTGAGCGATGCCGTGGGCATTGGCGGCCGCAGGCGTCTCCGTCGCAGGCGGATTGATCACCAGCAAGATGCAGTCGGACACCGCGCACGACGCGCAGGACGCTGCACAGCAGCAATACCAACAGCAGCGCACGGACGTCGCACCCTGGCGCACGACCGGGGCGCAGGCGCTGCCGGCTACGGCGGATCTGCTCGGCCTGAACGGGCCGCAGGCGGCGCAGGCGGCCATGGGCAACTTCCAGACCTCGCCGGGCTACCAGTTCCAGCTTGAGCAGGGCTTGCGCGCGGTGGATGCGGGCGCGGCGGCGCAAGGCATGCTGCGGAGCGGCGCCACGCTCAAGGCCGAGCAGGCATTCGGCGCAGACCTGGCCAATCAGGATTTCACCAATTATTATCAACGACTCGCGGGACTTTCCACGCTTGGCCAAAACGCCGCGGTGGGTGGGGCGGCGAATGCGGCCAATGCGGCGAATACCGCGATCGGCGGCGCCAATGCTCAGAACAGCATCACCGGCAACACCTTCCAAGGGCTGTCGTCGGGCGCCAATACGCTGCTGAATAATCCGAATTTCCAGGACTGGTCGAAGGGGTTGTTCGGCGGTAGCCCCGTGTCGCAGTCCGTTGCCAACCAAAATGCGCTCTACCAGCAAGGAGCCTTCGCCTCCCAGCCGGCCGGCACCTACGGGCCGTTTAGCTAGGCCCTAGAGTCCCGTTCGCTTGTTCCCGTAGGTTGTAAATCGCTCCGGAGAAAGAACAACATCGAGTGGCCTGCCGACCTTCAGCCGATAGAGAATTGTTCCCGTAGATATGCCGACCCAACGTGCCCAGTCGCTAACTGTTCCTGACCGACCATTGTGCGAGATGATAAGGGAGTCCCGGCGATTTCTCTGTTGTTCACTACGACTGGCCCAGCGGCAGTTGTCCTTGGAATAGGGGCCGCTGTTGTCGATGCGGTCGATCGAATGCTCCGGTGGGCACTCGCCCATGTCGGAGATGAACTGCGCCAATCCTGTCGACCCCTGCCACTCATCGCAAACCGCAATGCCTCGACCTCCATAATCGGCATACTGTCTGTTCGTCGTGTCATTGCAGCGGTCGAGCATGTTGTACCAACAGTGATACAATGGGTGGTCAGTAAGACCATGAGTTCGCGGCTTTTCGCGTTGCAGACAACCACAAGACTGCACGCCACCTCTCCGGAGGACGGTGCCGGATGCTTCATGGAGTTTGCCGCACGAGCACATGCAGGTGAAGCGAGCGTCAGTGCTGTTCTTCCGCGTCGGCGCTCGGTGGAGCACGGTCAGCCTTCCGAAGGTCATCCCAGACATATCCTTGAACCCCGGCATTTTGTCTCCGCGCGAAACCGACTAGCACACCTTATGGCATAAACAATGTCCGGCGCACAGACTTCCGGCTTTCCCGATCAGAACAAGCTGCTGGAGGCCAACGCGCAGCAGCTCGCGAACTACTACGCGCCCGAGCGCAACCGGCTGTTCGTGCAGCAGGCCACGCAGGAGGCCGGCGGGCGCGAGATGGAGGCGATGGCGCGGGTTTCGGCCGGTCTGATGAGCCTGGACGAGAGCAAGCGCGCCGACGCTTACCCTGGAGCGGTTCAATATCTGCAATCGCTGGGCTACGCGAAGAACGCGCCGCCGGTCTATCCCGGCCACGACAGGATTGCGCAACTCGCCAGCATGGGCGTCCCGGCGGAGAAGCAGTGGGAACAACAGGGCGTGCGGACTGCTGCCGATCGGTTCAGGGAAAGCCTCATCGGCAGCACGCCAGCGGCAGGCAGCACCCCAGCGGGCGACGGTGGCCCGGCCGTCCCGCGCGATCCCAGCAAGCCCACCATTGGCGAGCAGGCCAACAACCCCGGCAACCTCAGCGCCGGGGTGCCCGGCAGCACCGGCTACATCGTGGCGGCGGACGGGCAGAGGGTGGGGGTCTTCCCGGACGTGCAGACCGGCGTGGCGGCGCACGCTTGGCAGCTTGCCCGCTATGGTGAGCAGGGCATCAAGACGGTGCAGGACGCGGTCAACAAATGGGTGGGCGTGCCAGGCAAAGACAACACCGCCTATGTCAACGCCGTCGCGGCAAAGCTCGGCGTCAAGCCGGGCGATCCGATCAACCTGGCCGACCCGGCGGTGCAGAAGGCTTTCATCCTCGCGCAACAACCCAACGAGAGCGGGCGGCAGTGGCTTACTCCGGAGCAAGTCGATGCGGGGATCGTGCTCGCGAGCAAGCCGAACTTCGGCAAGGGCGGTAGCGGCACCCCCGTGGCGGCCACGACGGCACCAGCCGTTCCAGTCGTTCCAGCGGCGCCGCCCAACCGGCTATTACCCCCAGTCGGCGGCGGGCCGCCCGGCGGTGGCATGGTGGGTATCGACAAGCCTATGTCTGGCGGCAACGCTGACGTGCTCGGGGCGCTGGAGCCAGCGCAGCCCGCGCCGACCCAGTTCGCCGGACCGGGGGTGCCGCTTCCGCCGCCACCGGCGACGACCGGCGGTTTCGTCGGGCCGGGTCTGGAAGGTGGATCGGCCGGCAACGTGCTGGGCGGCTTGGTACCGGTAGCGCCGGCTGCGCCCGCCCCAGCCCCGGCCCCGGCGCCGGTTGCGCCCGCCCCCGCGCCATCCGTGCTGCCGCCGCTGCCGACCGCACCGAAGCCGCTGATCGGCAACTCAGGGCTGACCGCCGATCAGATCCAAACGCTTCACGGTGAATCCCTCAACGCGAGAACACCCCAGCAAGTCGCGAAGCTTTACGCGGATAGGCAAACCTATCTTCAACAGAACGACACGGCGAGGAAGGAATACGAGGCGGCAGTCTATGCCAGAGCAGAGAAGGCCGAAGCCGATAAAGCGCGCGCGGTGACCCAGCAACTGGCCATGGAAACCAATATGCGGGGGTGGAAGCTGGATCAGCGCGAGGAGGAAAAGGCCGACCGCGAGCGGGTCGCTGCCAACCTGCCGTTCCCCGGCAAAGATCCACTATCAGCGAACAAGAACATCCTGTGGAAAGGCAGCCAGCCCGGCGGCGATACCTCAACGCCGGAATACCGGGATGCTTACCAGGCGGTGAAATATCAGGCGGCGCCGAACGGGAGCGTCATCCAGCGCGATATGCCATGGGCACCGCCCACGGGCAAAGGCGCCGAAACCATGAAGCCGCCGTCGTTCATCGCGCAACCCAGCGACACGGCGCGCAACGAGGTCCGCAAGGCCGACAACGACGCCATCATCATCTCGCAGGCGATCGATCACTACGTGGATGTGTTCAACCAGTCCGGCAAAAATTCCTGGGATGCCTACTGGGCCAATCCGCAATCGCCCGAGGCGCAGCGGCTGCTTGGCGCGTTCGACGCCATGAAAACCACCCTTCGCAGCCCGGTCTATTACAACACGGGCGTGCTGCAGCCAGCCGAAATGAAGATGCTACAGGACGATCTGGTATCACCGTCGACGCTGCGGGGTATGTTCGCCACGCCGCAGGCAATGGCGGCACGCCTGCATGAGATCAAAATGGCGGTGGTTACCCGGCAGGATAGGGAACTGCGCTCGATCGGACTGCCCGGCTCCATCGTCCGCAACGATAAGGAACGTGACGCGCTTCCGGCAGGCGCGAGCTACTATGACAAAGACGGAAACCATCGGCAAAAGCCGGAGGCCGAGTGATGGCGAAATGGGAGAACGATCCGATCATCCGGCCGGCAACGCCAGCGGCCACGGAAGGCCAACAGCAGCAACCGCCACCCGCCTCCGGCGGCGGGATCGTCCGCAACGTCGGCGCGGGCGTGCTGGAGGGCGAGGGCGGTGTCGGCAACATGCTGACCAACCTGTCCGGCAACCTCGTTGGTAAGCCGCTGGCGAGCGCGATCATCTTCGCGCATGACGCGCTGGCGCCGGTGTTCGGCTACGAGCGATTTCCCGACAAGGTGCGGGAGTTCCTGCAAGGCAACGAGGGCGAGCAAAACCTTGGCAGCAAGGCGATCGACACCGTTGCCGATGTCACGGGTTCGCCGAAGCCTTCGGACGTGCCGGCAACAACCGCTCCAGAGCAGATCGCCCGCAAGGTTGCGGCGGCAGGCACAGCGGCCGCAACGCTGGGCGCTGGTGCGGGGCCTGCCCTGTCCACCGCCGGGCCTGCCCTGGTCGGCGCCGGGGGAGCGCTGGTCGGCGACATAGCCGGGCGCATGGTGCCGGCCTGGGCCAAGGATTTCACCGAGCAGGTCGGCAATGTAGCGGGCAGCGCCGCGACTAGCCGGGCAGTCACGCCGGTTCGCACCGTGACAACGCCCGAGCGGCAGCGGCTGGTCGGTGTCGCGGAAAATGAAGGAATACCGCTGACCGCAGGCGAGAGAACCGGCAGCAAGCCGCTGCAAAAGACCGAGCAGATACTGGGCCAGCTTCCCGGCTCGGCCGGCGGGGTCGCGTCGGATGTCGCGACACAAAATGCTGCCGTTAACCGGGCTGTGGCGCGGCGGGCGGGCCTCGATACCGACACGCTCACAACCGACGTGGTGAACGCGCATCTCGACCGGGTGGGCGGCGAGATCGGGCAACTTGCTACTAATAACAACATGCAGTTGCCGACCGGATTCTTACAGCAAGCGGGGCAACTCAGACAAAACCTGCGCTACATGAAAACTGACGTGGGGCAGGAACTCGGAGCCAGGTTAGATCAACTGCGTGATATGATAACGATAGATCCTAATGGCAATCCGATTATTGCTGGTCCTCATTATCAGACGCTAATAAGCGACTTGAACGACGCCATCAGGGGGGCGGAGGGCACCGCGCAAACCAAACTGCTGCAATTCCGCGACATGATGCGGCAGCAGATGGAAGCCTCGATGAACCCGGCGGACGCCGCGCGTTGGCGCGAGCTTAATCGCCAGTATGCGAACACGCACGTCATACGGGACGCGATGGGCGCAGCGGGCGCCGGGGCGGCCGAGGGCAACATCTCGCTGCTGCAACTGCGTGGCGCTCTCAACCGCTCGGCTAAGGATGCTTACGCCACCGGTTTCGGCGATCTGAATGAACTGGCGAGGGTCGGCCAGAGCGTGCTGCGAAAGCCGCCCGATAGCGGATCGCCACAAGGGATCGCGATTACCGGCCTGATAAATAAGCTGTCGGCTCTAGGTTCGGCGGGCGGGGCTGCGGCTGGATCACATTACGGCGGGGTCGAGGGTGCGGCGCTGGGCGCCATTGCGCCATGGGCCGCACCATTGGCCGTGGGCGCCGTCATGCGAGGTCGCGTTCCGCTCACCGACTTCAGTCCTGGGCAGGCTTATCTGTCGAACCGACTGGCGGCTGACGTGAACCCGGCGCTGACGGCGGCGATCATCCGCGCATCACAACAGCAACAGCCGCCCGATCAGAACCGGCTTATGGGACCGCCGCCTCGCTAGTCCGGCCCGAAGATGAAGTGCACAAGACTGCCGAAGATGTAACCGAACACCATCGCGATCAGGATACCGCCGAGGCTCATTTCGCACCGAGCAGGTGTACAATGAGCGCCATCACGCCGACTGCCGCAGTAAGCGTTGCCGCGCCCGCCGCGAAGCCAGTCGCGAGCACCTTCCCTGGCTCCCATTTGGCGAGGCCATCTTCGCCGCTCATGGCTTCGGCATCGGTGCATCCATATGCACGTTGATCGTCTGCACCGGCGGCGGCCTGCCCAGGCTCGACACCGCCAGCACGGACCCCGCGAAGACCGCTGACGCGGCGACCATGGCGGCGAGGGCTTTCCATGGCTCCCACCGGAGCTGCGCACGGTAAAGTTCGACTTGTGTCTGCATCAGCATGATTCTCAGTGCCTCATCAGAGGCGGGAATGTCGCTCACCGCCGGGCTTTCTTCGCGGGCCGTTCCGCCAGCTTCTGCTCCAGCGCCTCGTCCAGTAGCGCGCGGATTGCGGCCGAACGGCTCGGTAGCCGTTCCCGATGCCAGTAAATGTCGATTGCCTCGGCCAGTGTTGCCGGGACGCGCAGGGTCATGATGTTTTCGGTTGCCATGGCGCCGATGTAATCATGTCTTACGGCGCTGTCAAGGCTTACGGCGCGGCGTATCCCTTGCGACGTTTAGCCTGCTCGATGCGCGCCAGCCAGGCGGCTGCGGCGGCGGGGCTGTCATGGACGTCCACACGCACTTTGCCCGCCTGCCCGATGCGGCCCCACTCGCGGATGACGGTGGCATTGCCGAACAGGTCGTCGCCGAACCACAGCCGGTAAAAGCGGGCCATGCGGCGTTCGGCGTCGCGGCGTTGCAGCAGGGTCATCCGCGAATCTAAGCAGCGGCGAGTCGCGCCAGCAAGGTGTAAAGCGCGCTTTACACTGCCGATAGACGGCCGCTCTAGGCGCTTGATCCGCCTATCCGGTGCGCCGCTTGCATGGATTCGATCGGCTCGCCGAAGGGAGGATCGAATGCGGACGCATCTCGTCACCGGCATAATCGCAGCAGCGGCGTCCATGGCCGTCTTCGCGCTCGGGCCGAACCCGGCGCACGCCACGCTCCAGATCAGCGCCGACTTCAACGGCACGATCTTCACCTGCGTGGACAACAACGCGAGCTGCGACACCAACCTGTCGACGGGGACCATCCAGCTCGCCGACCAAACGCTGGGCGGCATCGAGATCAACGGCAGCATCCAGACTTCCCGAGGCACGCCTGCCAACCCGAACCCGCTGGACATCCTCAATGCGTCCAGCCTGTCGGTCATCAACACGCTGGGGACATCAGTGACATATATTGTCACCGTCTCGGATACGTCATTCGCCGCCCCGGTGGCGCAGTTCAACACCAGCAGCGCCGCGACCTGGGAGAACGCCGCGGGCAGCACGGCGACCGTCAAGTTCTGGGCGGATGCGGCCAACACGCAGGGCGCCACCACGCCCACGACTACGCCTGGCACGCTGATCGACAGCTTCACCAGCACCGCAGTCGGGCCAGCGGACAGCTTCTCGCATAACGGCGCTGGCCCGATCAGCCTACTGTCGCCGTTCTCGATGACGGAGCAGATTGCGGGCACGCTGACGCCTGGTGCTACCCTGCTGAACCGGGGGCAGACCGAGATTCTGACGCCCGCGCCGGAACCGGCCTCGATGCTGTTGCTGGGGGCCGGGTTGCTCGGACTGGGAGCATTCGTGCGCCGCCGCCGATAGCGTTGCTGATCACGACGCGTTATCGCCAGTTCGCGTGGACGCGGCGCCTGCGGATACCGGCACCGCGCTTCCCGCGCCGCAAGCCGCGCCGGGTGATCGTGGCGGAGGGACCGCGCAATGCGCCGATCCAGTTCGTGGCCGTCGAATACATGCAGCCAACGGCCGAATGGAAAGCCCTGCGCCGCCCCGAGGTGGACGACGTGGTGCGGGTCTGGATCGCCACGCATCAGGCGCTGGTCGCGTATGTCATCGCGGGCGAGGACGGCGAGATCACGGGGTAGCATCGCTCAGATCTCCGGCGCGCCAAGCATGGGCACCGGCAGGCCGTGCTCCCGCGCAATCCGCTCCATCTGCTCACAGCAACCTATAAACAGGTTGTGGATATCAACGCGGTCGTATTGGCCGGCGACTTGTTCCGCCAGCGCGCGCGCTGCGTCCAATGCGATGGCTGCGGTATGCAGCCGCGTCATGATGTCGATAGCTTCGTCTTGGGTCATGCGGCTGCGTCCTTCCTCGGCGGCGGGGGCGTGTGCTCGGCGTGGCGCACGCGGGACTCCAGCCACTCAGCGACCTCCCACGGGACGCCGCTGCGGCCGGCGATCCAGCGGCGGACCTGGCGCGGATCGCGTGCTAGCAGGCTAGCTAGATAGCGTGATGACCAGCCCAGCGCGTCGAGGCATTCCCGCAAGCGCGTCGGGCTCATGGCGCCGAACCAAAAAGCGCCCGCGCCTGGCTGGCAAGGCTGTTGCGCTGCTCGCTGTTAGCCGCGGCCTTTGCTATCACTACATCCGCCGCAGCCGCCCATGCTTCGTAGACTCTACGGTATCCGCCGGGCCAGTCCGGCTGGAGCTTAGGGGCGTCTTTGCGAGCGAAACGGAACCGCGTGCAGTTGTTAATGCCAATGGCACGCAAGTTCGTCTTGTAGACAACATAACCGCCCGCACGAGCTATCGCTCGGTTGATCATATGTTCGGGCCTCATGGGAGCGTTCACGTCGCGTCCTCCACCAGATCGAGGCGGCGCTCGATGCGGCCGACGCGGGTATTGAGATTGTCGAGGCGCTGGTGCAGCCCCACGATATCGGTGTGCATTCCGGCGACCTCGCGTTCCAGCCTCGCGACGCGGTCGGTCAGTTCCTCCAGACGCCTGTCGATGCCGTCGAAGCGGGCATGGACGCGGGCGAACTGCTCGCGTAGGTAGTCGAGCACCTCGCGGTTAGCGTCGGCCATGGGGGCCTATGCCCCCACCGCTTTGATATAGCCGCTCTTCAACCCGGCAATATGCTTCGCCGCATCGAGTGTCAGCCATTGGCGCTGCTGCTCCAGCTCTGCGGCATGTGAGACGGACGCGGGGAACTTATATGTGGCGCCCTCGAACGTGGCAGTCCATTGGCCCGAGCGGAACCCACAGTTGCCGGGCGGTCCAAAGAATACGTCCACTTTGATAGCGTCGAGGTCCATCTGCGAAGCGATCCGCAGTTGTTCCGCGCGCCGGGGATCGTTGCCGTAATTGGTGTCGCCCTTGGTGAAATCGTGGGTGGTCATCTCGGTATCCTTTATCTGGCCGGGCCAACCCCGGTAGGGCCAGATGTAGTCCTATAATGCGGCTATGGCAAGCCCTAAAATAGGGCCATGCACATTTATTTTCTGGGGTGTCCAGAGGGGCTTGTCACCAGCAAACGGACGTTTGCAAACAGGTCCAGACGGAGAAGCGTGACCTTTTGCCGTTCCCGGAATCCCGGAAATCTGCGGCGCTGGCGGTTTCGTTGCGTAGAAGCGTGACCTTTTTCGGTGCCTGCGCGGAATTGCGCGAAACTGCGCAGGGGGTTTTGCGCAAGCCCCGCCGATCGTCCGGGTGGTGACGCAAAGCGGGCACGTTGCTTCAATCTCGGCGGATGAACGAGCCACTATCAAGCGGCTCGCTCTCTTGTATCGGTTCTCTCGGTGTCCTCGGCTGACGCTCGGCGGACGCGGTTCTCTCTGGTCACGCGGCTGACGCTCAGTTGCTGCGGTTCTCTCCGGATAGTCGGCTGGGCGCTCACGTCTTGCGGTTCTCTCGCTCTAGCCGGCTCACGCTCGGCGATGGCGGTTCTCTTCCTGTGGTCGGCTGACACTCTGGGTGGACGGTTCTCTCGTCGGGGGCGGCTGACGCTCAAGAGTGACGGTTCCCTCGCGCAAGACGGCTGACGCTCGTGCTGGATGGTTCTCTCGCCTATCATGGCTCGCTCATCATGGACGGTTCTCTCCGGGGTCAGCGGCTCGCTCCTGGCATTTCGGTTCTCTCATCAATTACGGCTGACGCTCGCGGGTTACGGTTCTCTCGCAGAGATCGGCTGGCGCTCCCAGTCTACGGTTCTCTCGGCGACCGTGGCTGACGCTCGCGGCTCAAGGTTCCCTCTTCGTGATCGGCTGGCGCTCCGCCCACACGGTTCTCTCGGTTGTGCCGGCTGGACGCTCAAACTTCGCGGTTCTCTCGCAATTCGCGGCTGGCGCTCGGCGACGGCGGTTCTCTCCAGCTACACGGCTATCGCTCAAGCCATGCGATTCCATCATCTCCATTGGCTGACGCTCATTTAGTACGGTTCCCTCTGGGACGGCGGCTGGCGCTCACAAAGGACGGTTCTCTCTGCAGGAGTGGCTTGACGCTCCAGCGTACCGGTTCGCTCGTTTGCTCCGGCTGGCGCTCAGCTTCTGCGGTTCTCTCCGGATAGTCGGCTGGCGCTCCCTGGGGCGGGTTCTCTCCGTGGTCTCGGCTGACGCTCCGCGCGGTCGGTTCTCTCAATTAACGCGGCTGACGCTCCTTTGGCGCGGTTCTCTCGGCGTAAACGGCTGACGCTCGACGGTTTTGGTTCTCTCCCGATAAGCGGCTGGGCGCTCGCGTCAGACGGTTCTCTCCACCGGCCCGGCTATTCCGCCATCGGCCAGTTCGGCGGCGGAATGAAATGCGTATGCTTGGCCAGCGTCATGGCATACGGCGCGGGCGGCTTGGTCCCGGTGGCATGCTCCCACCAGATGGCCTGGAGGTGCGACAGGAACAGCTTCACCGCCCAGCGTTTGGCGCGGAGGTGGATGCGGGCCGGCGGCAGCCTCCCCGCCGTGTAGTGCTTGAAGGCGTCGGTGCTTTTGTCCCATTTCTTTGCGACCAGCGCTGCCGCGGCCTGGTCGGCGAAATCCCCCGCCAGGTTCTTGCGCTCCTCGATCGCCTTGCGCTCCTTGTAGAGCTGGCCATAGAGGGCGTTTTCATTGCCCGATACTTTCACGAAGCTCTCGCCCACGATCCAGCACAGGCGCTTTAAGCTGGCGTTCCATGGCCGCTTCGTCTTCGGCTCCCACTTCACGGTCGGGTCCAGGCCGGCGAACCTCCAGATGTGCCCGGCGGTGGGGGCCATCTTGATATCAATGTGCGCCAAAAGGCCTGCCGCGATTATCGGGCCGATGCCATGAATTGAGCGCATCCAAAGCCCGACAGGGTGCCCTCCGCTGTAGGCATCCAGCGCACGGGCAATCTGTTTCTCCAGCGTCTCGCGCTGGCCAGATAGCCAGTTCATCACGTCGTGCGGCTCGGCATTCTGATCCAACGCGCGCAACTGATGATCAGCGCGGATACGATCCTCCTGCAATCCATAGTAGCTATCGACGAGCCAGCGGGCTTCTCTGGCGGACAGCGTAATGGCCGCATTCCGAATATCTCGCGTCAGCCGGTTAACTGATTCAAGGAACTCGGATGGCGATGCCTGGTCGTCCATGACGACTCCTCCGGTTGGATAGGTGAGTAGGCGTAAAGACGGAAAGACGGCAAGACGGTCATACGCCGCAAACCGCCTCGGTGCAGGGGAGGCTGTCCTCAAGATCGAACGGCAGCACGCCCTGGTTGCGGGTGGTGCGGGCGATGCTGGCGTAGTCTTCGCGGTCGGCGCGGAAGGTAGCGCCCTGGCCGGCGCCGTGGCGAAGCTGGCGCTCCTGATCCACCCACCATTGCATGCGCTCATGGTGGTCCCTGAACATGCGGCTGATGGCGCCCCGGTTCTTGAGGAAGCAGCCATCGCAGTTGCCCTCCCAGCGCCCGGCCAGGCGCAGGTTGAAGGGCTGGCGGCGCCAGAATTGCAGCACGTCGTGCTCCTCGATCCCGGCCTCGGCGAGGGGGCAGAGGCGGCCATTGGCGGTGGCCTTCAGCACCCGGCCGGGTTCGTCGGCGCGCAGGCCTACGACGTCGGTCCAGTGTTCCCAGCCTAGCGTGCCGCGAAGGAAACGCTCGGCGGTGCGGATCTTCAGTTCCTCGGTGCAGAAGCGGGCGATGGGGTTGGGTAGGTATGACTTCGCCTCGATCAGGGCTGCGAATGGCTCGCCTGCCCGCGATGCGTTGTTGTGGTTCACCACCCTGTAGCCAGTTGGCGTGCGCGCGGTGAACTCCAGCCAGTTGATATGCACGCCCCAGGCGGCGGCGCAGTCCCGCACGAAGTCGAGCGTCGCGGGCATCTCCCTGCCAGTATTCTGGAACAGCACCACGACGTCGTCCGGCAGCATGCCGCCATGGGCCTGGAGGATGCGGTGCAGCATGTAGCCGCTGGTGCGCCCCCCGCTGAAGCTGACGACCGCCGGGCCGGTGATGCGGAAGGGATCGGTCAATCCACATCCCCGGACCATACCCGCCAGATCGCGACCATACCGACGACCAGCACGGCCAGCATCAGCAGCAGGAACACGACGCTCATGGCACCACGCGCAGCTTGAAGACCGGGCGCGGGATCGGGTGCGCTACCCGCTCGGCCTGGGCCATGTCGCTGACGATCTCGTCCAGCAGCAGCTCCATCCGGCCGACGCGGCTGGCGATATGGAGCAGCCGGTTGGCGAGGTCGAGCCGGGCGGCATCCCGCGCGACCTCGTTGGATACCTGCCGGATCTCCAGCGCAAGGCTCACGGCTGGTCCCCTGGCAAAGCCTCGGCCAGCATGGTGCGCACCTCGGCTGCCGCCTGCGGGTCAAATTCCTCCACCACCGCTATCGGCCCGACATTCATGGCTGCCGCCTCGACCAGCTTGTCGAGCGCGTCGGTGCGGACGCATGCCTCGATCGTCCGGCGCCAGTTTTCCATCCACTCGCTGCCGGTGGTGAAGATCCGCCCGCCCTTTTTGGTCGCGAAGGGGTATTGCGGAGCGCCGTCGTCGTCCGGCTTCGGCGTGTCATAGGTTGGCGCGAGGCGGGCCATACGCTCGTCGTGTGGTTCCGCCTTGGCCTCGATCGTCGGCCCGCCGTGCGGCGGCTCCTTGCGCGGCGGCGGGATGTCGGCGGCTTCCCCAGGTTCGTACATCCCCGAAGTCGCCAGCGGCCACACCGTCCGGACGCCTTCCGAGACGCAGCGGGAGCGGAGCATCTGGCGGGGGAATTTCTTCCAGCTATCCCGCGCGCCGAGCCCGGCAGTCGCGGCGCGCTGCATGTCCCAGGAGATGCGGGCCTTGCCGCCCTGCGGGTGGCTGAAGGTCGCATCGGCCACCATGTCGTCGAGCTGGTGCCATTCCACCGCGCCACCAGCAATCAGGAAATCGCGCTGCATGGCCTCGGCCTTCTTCGCCGGGCGGCCCTGTATGACATCGTAATCCCTAGCAGCCAAGGCGGGATGCCTGCCCTCGGCCTGCGCGATCGACATCAGGACCAAAGCCTGCTCTGGGGTTTTCATCCCGAAGAGCCCGCTCTTGGCGATGGCGGCGGCGAGGCGTTCCATCTCGGCATAGGCGAGCGTGGTGGGTGCCGTGCTGATCGGGGCAATGGCGTTCATGGTTATACCCTTCTGACAACGATGATCGGCGCCGTGTTGCCCCAGTGCGCGCCGGGGAATGTCTCGTCCGGCGGCAATGCCTTCAGGGCTGCGGCGATCGCGATGAGGTTCGGTTCCTGCTTCGTTCGGACGTATTCCGGCGGCAGCTTGTCGATATCCGGGACGATGACGCGCGGCCTGCCGGGGACGATCGAGACGGTAAAGTCCTCGGCTTTGAGTGCGGTCAGTCCCAGCGTCTCCATCGCGTTGCGGACGGTGCTGCGGCAGGCATCGCTACGGGCCTCGAAGCGGCTGCGGCGCTGCTCCAGGGTCTTGATGTGGCGGGCGAGCGCGTCGGCGAAGACCTCGGCCTCGATGCCGTGGCGGACAATGCTGCGAAGCTGGTCAATGACCTCCGATTGTCCGTCGATGGTGTCGAACAGCAGTTGTTCGTCCGTGGCCATGTCGGGCTCGATGGCGAGGAGCTGCTCGCGCAGCCTCGCCAGCCAGTCCAAGTCCGGGGGGGCGTTCATGGCGTGCGCTCCGCGTCGGCGGGATGCGGCACCAGATGGCCATAGCGGGCGAGGACGGCCAGCGCCCAGCGTGCGTCCGGCAGGTTGTCGTGTGCTACGGCGGCGGCGCAGCGCAGGGCGTATGCGGCGATGGCGTCCCACTCCGCGGGCGGGGCGGTGAGGACGGTGGTATCGCCGTCTTCGTGGTGAATGGTGGTGTTCATGGCTCAGGCCGCCGCATAGGGGCGGAACCAGCGGGTGCTGGTGTTGGCGCGGGCCTCGGCCTCGTCGTCGTGGATCTGGTAGGCGAGAACGTTGAGGTCGCCCTGGCCTTCCTCGATGGCGCTGGTGAGGCTGGAGAGGAGGCTTTCGATGCGGGCGTCTTCCACCGCGTCGTAGGCGACGGCGAGGGCTGCGAGGGCAGCGGTCAGCGCGTCGTGCGCGGTCTGGATCGCGTAGGCGTCGGCGTCGTTGCGGATGGAGGGGATGGCGGCGGGGTTGCGGGGCATCGTCTGATCTCCTTGCTGGGGCGGCGTGGCCCCCGGTTGGCGTGCAAGGAGATTTAGACGACCTAGCTAGGAGATGCAATAGGCTTTTAGCAAAACCCGCGATTTATTTTACCCGCCCTGGCTATCGCGCCGGGGGCTTCCTCGGCCGCCGTAATTTTCTCTCGCCATAGAGCAGCCAGGCATCGGCGACGTCAGCGGGAGCGTCCTCCAGGATGCGGTAGGCGCGGATCAGCCGGTCCACGGTGGCGCGGTCCACCGGATCGAGGGTCAGCGCGATTGCGGGCACTCCGTAAGCTGCGCCCAAAAGTTCCAGTTCCTTCATGGAAACCTTGTTAATTCCCAGCTCCCATTTTTGGAC
>Ga0105248_10002755_pt1 | contig 19524 bp, 19 predicted proteins | sample KBSS34metaG_FD_81524 | JGI IMG/M metagenome (GOLD analysis project Ga0105248, IMG submission 81524) | Switchgrass rhizosphere microbial communities from Kellogg Biological Station, Michigan, USA - KBS S3-4 metaG | ecosystem: Host-associated > Plants > Roots > Rhizosphere > Soil | place...
CCCACGCGATCCGCGACACGCGTTGCTTCGCGGGCCAGGCGGACCTTGCCGGGATTGCGTGGCAAACCATAGAAGTCGGCACCGTTGAAGCTCGCGAAAGCCTCGAGCCTGTCGAGAGCACCCGCGGCATCGAAGGCTTCGGCGTAGAGTTCGAGGGCATTCTCCGCGCTGTAAATGCCCGCGCATCCACACGCCGCCTCCTTGGTATGCCGGGCATGCGGCGCCGTGTCCGTTCCGAGAAAGAACTTGGGGTTGCCGCTCGTGGCCGCCTGGACCAGCGCCTCACGATCCCGTTCGCGCTTCAATACGGGCAGGCAGTAGTGATGAGGCCTGATGCCACCCTGGAACAGCGCGTTGCGGTTGTAGCGCAGGTGTTGCGGCGTGATCGTCGCGGCGACGCTCGCTGCAGCGCTCCGCACGAAGTCAACCGCATGCGCGGTCGTCACGTGTTCCACGACGACCTTCAACCCCGGAAATCGCCGCACGATCTGCGCCAGCGTCGTATCGACGAACGCTTGCTCCCGGTCGAACACGTCGACATCGGGCGCCATTGCTTCGCCATGCACGAGCAGCGGCAGTCCGACGCGCTGCATGGCCTCGAGCGCGGGAAACGTTTGCTCCACCGAAGTAACGCCGGCTTCGGAATGCGTCGTTGCCCCCGCGGGGTAATACTTGACCGCGTGCACAAAACCGCTCCGCCTGGCCGCTTCGATCTCGCCGGCCGATGTCTGCGGCGTCAGGTAGAGCGTCATCAGCGGCTCGAACGCCACGCCGGCAGGCACCGCCTGGACGATCCGCGCTCGGTACGCGCGAGCCGCCGCCGTCGTGGTGACCGGCGGCTTCAGGTTCGGCATCACGATGGCGCGCGCAAACTGGCGTGCCGTCGCGGGAACAACCATCTTCATCATCTCGCCGTCGCGAAGATGCACGTGCAGGTCGTCGGGCGCCGTCATCGTTAGCAAGTGCGTCATGTCGCGCCCTCCTGATGATGCGTGCTACTCGAGTTCCTTGCCCTTGAGTTCGGGGATGAGAAACACCGTTGCGACCGCGTCGATCAGATAGATCGAGGCAAGCAATGCGATCGCGGCGGTGAACGAATACTTGGCAGCCAGCGCGCCCACAACGAGCGGTCCCAGCCCACCGACGGCGCGCCCGATGTTGAAGAGCACGTTCTGAGCGGTCGCTCGCGCCACCGTCGGATAAGCTTCCGACATCAAGGCGCCGTAGCCCCCGAGCATGCCGTTGACGAACATTCCCATGACGGCGCCGATCCAGAGCAGCAGGAAGGGATCGCTGAGCTGCGAATAGATGAGCACCATGGCGAACGCACCGATCTGGAAGATCAGGAAGCTCGGCTTGCGGCCGATGCGATCGGCCAGTTGCCCGAACGCCCAGATGCCGAACGCCATGCCGATGATGGTTACCGACGTCCACATCGCCGACTTCGTGAGACTGAAGCCGAGCTTCGTCGAAAGGTACGTCGGCATCCAGATCATCATGCCGTAATAGCCGAAGTTCTGAACCGAGCACAGGATGACGATGCCCAAGCTCGTCCGCGTGGTCCGCGCGTCCTTGACGAGCAGGCGAAAGGGGTTCTCCTTCTTCTCGGCACTCTTGACGCGCTTGACGAAGATCTCCGGCTCGTCGAGTGTCTTGCGCACGATGAACGCCACGATGGCGGGCAGCAGGCCCACGAGGAACATGCCGCGCCAGCCGATCACCGGCAGCAACATCGGCGTCAACAGCGCCGCCAGAAGCACACCCCCCTGCCAGCCGAGCCCGACGTACGCGGATACGCGTCCACGCTTGCTCGCCGGCCACGCCTCCGCCGCAAGCGCCATGCCGATGCCGAACTCTCCACCGAGCCCGACCCCGGCGATCGTTCGATAGACGAGCAGGTCGGAATAGCCTTGCGCGAACGCGCATAAACCCGTGAAAACCGCGAAGATGAGAATCGTCCACGTCATCACGCGAATGCGGCCGTAGTGATCGCTCATCGTGCCGAAGATGAGCCCGCCTGCGACGGCGCCGATCAAGGTCCAGGTCACCAACGAGCCCGCCTGCGTGCTGGTAAGTCCGAGGCTTGCAGAGATGGCCGGCAACATGAAGCCCAGAATCAGGAGGTCGAAGCCGTCCATTGCATAGCCGATCACCGATCCGGCGAGTGCTTTCCAGCCATACGCCGTTACCTTGTCGTTGTCGGCTGCACTTGCCGCCAATGCATTGCCTAGTTGCGCTTCCATGAACGTTCTCCTGATTTGCTGTGTTACGGCTCCGGATGATCAGGTACGGGCCCGCGCCCGGCGTGTCAGCCAGCCCGGTTCTGCCGCCTGTTGCAATTGGCTCTCCTGCGGCGGGTCTTTGTCAACCCTGATCCCCTGTTCTGGCGACGACCGCTTGCGACCCTGCATTTCGCGGCGCCACCGGTAATCGCGGAGCCGGCGCGGAGCGGGTCGGGCAGCACACGACGAAGGAAAGCCTCGAAGACGATGCGATAATCCGCGGTCCTTTCCGCTTCAGGATCCGGTGATGATCCCCGCATTCAGCTTTGCCGAGCCCGCCCTGATCGCCGAAACGACGGCGAAGATGTTGCTCGAGATCCAGGCGGTTCATTTCAACGCCGCCAAACCTTACATCCTCACGTCGGGCTGGGCGAGTCCCGTCTACATCGATTGCCGCAAGATCATCTCGTACCCGCGGCTGCGCAGAACGCTGATCGATTTCAGCGGTTCCACGATCCTGCGCGAAGTTGGTTTCGAATCGCTCGACGCCGTCGTCGGTGGTGAAACGGCCGGCATCCCATTCGCGGCGTGGATCGCCGACGCGTTGATGTTGCCGATGCAATATGTCCGGAAAAAGCCGAAGGGCTTCGGGCGAAACGCGCAAATAGAGGGACATCTGCCTGAAGGCGTTCGCGCGCTCCTGGTGGAAGACCTGACGACCGACGGCCGCAGCAAGGTCAATTTCTGCCAGGCGCTGCGAGCGGCGAACGCAAAGGTTGATCACGTGTTCGTGATCTTCTATTACGCCATTTTTCCCGAAAGCGAAAAGATTCTCGCCGACCTGAACGTGAAATTACATCGCCTGGCGACGTGGTGGGATGTGCTTGCGGTGGCGAAGAAACACCAATACTTCGATTCCAACACCTTGGGGGAAGTCGAGAAGTTCCTGCATCAGCCGGGAGAGTGGTCCGCCTCCCATGGCGGGGTCGCGACCTTCCCGAAGACGGAGTGACAGTCTTCATCCTGACTGAGCAAGAACGACGCGGCAGCGCGCCGCGCGCGCTTGCACTCAGTCCACCAGCTTGGCGGGAGTGATCGGCAACTCACGGATCCGCTTGCCGGTTGCATGAAAGATCGCGTTCGCGATGGCCGGTGCCACACCCACCATTGCAATCTCGCCAAGGCCCTTCACGCCGAGCGGGTTCACGTGCGGGTCCTGCTCGTCGACAAAGGTCACGTCCATGACCGCGGGGCAATCGGCGTGCACGGGCACGGCGTACTCGGCCAGGTTGGCGTTCGTGACACGCCCATTGCGGGCGTCGACGACGGAATGCTCCATCAGGGCCATGCCAATCCCGCCGATCATTCCACCGATGCACTGACTCCGTGCCGTTTTCTGATTGACGATGCGGCCGGCACCGTACGCGCCGACGATCCGTCGTACGCGTGTCTCTGCGAGGTCAGGATCGACGGTGACTTCAACGAACACCGCTCCGAACGCATGCATCGAAAACCGGCCGGCTGCATCGTCCGGCTTGACGTCGGCGGATGCCTCCACCGGTTGGCCAAGCTTGCGGAGCGCCTTCGGCAGATCGGTCGCACCCGTACGCGCAAGCACGTCGTCGCGTGCCTTTCGGCAGGCAGCCTGCACGGCGCTCCCCACGCTGGCCATCGTCATCGAGCCGCCGTGCGGCGGTGTTTTCGGCATTCGGCTGTCACCGAGCGTGAACCTTACCCGCTCGATCGGCAGCCCCAGCGTGTCGGCCGCCACCTGGGTCATCGAAGTCCACGTGCCAGGGCCCATGTCGCTCGCGGCGCTGGTCACTTCCGCGCTGCCGTCGGGCAGCAGGCGCGCCCTCGCTGACGCCGGCGCGTAGTTCGTCGGGTAAGTTGCGCTCGCCATACCCCAGCCGACCAGCAATCGTCCATCCCGCATCGAACGCGGCGTCGCATTGCGCCGGCTCCAGCCGAACCGCTCGCCGGCGATCCGATAGCATTCCCGGATCGACCGGCTGGAGAACGGAAGCTTCTTGTGCTCATCGCGCGCCGGCTCATTGCGCAACCGCAGCTCGACGGGATCGAGCTTCAGCGCCACCGCAAGCTCGTCCATCGCGCACTCCAGCGCATAGACGCCGCTCGCCTCGCCCGGCGCACGCATCCACGTCGGCGTGTGCACGTTGAGCGGTGCGAGGCGATGACGTGTGTAAACGTTCGGGCACGAATGCAGGAATCGCGTTGCATTGAGCAGCGCCTCGGAATACTCCTCGTACGTGGAGGTCTCCTGGTAGGCGTCATGCAGCGTCGCGGAGAGACGGCCCTCGCGCGATGCGCCGAGCGCGACGCGCTGGACCGTGTGCGGGCGGTATCCCACACCGTAATACATTTCCCGACGTGACAACATGAGTTTGACGGGTCGTCCGGCGGCCCGGGCACCGAGCGCCGCCAACGTCACATGCGGCCACGTGCGGAGCCCCGATCCGAAAGCACCGCCGACAAAGGGTGAGATGACGTGAACGTTCGTAGCGGGAATGCCGAATACCGCCGCGATCTCTTCAGCCACGTTGCCCACCCACTGCGATTTGTCCCAGAGCGTCAGTCGCTCGCCGTCCCACGCAGCAATCGTCGCGTGCATCTCCATCGGGTTGTGGTTCTCGCGCGGGATCACGTAGGTCTGGTCGATCGTGACTTCGGCGGCTGCAAGCGCGCTGTCGACATTCCCGCGCAGCGTCTCCGAGGGACGCTTCTCGCCTTGATCGGTCTTCTGCTGCGTCGGCGCTACGGGCGTGACGTGCGCGATGTCGACGACGGCGCTCTCCGGCGTGTAGGTCACGCTCACGAGGTTTGCTGCATCGATCGCCTGCTCGAGCGTTTCCGCGACGACCAGCCCGATCGGCTGGCCCTGATGCGTCACACGGTCATCCTGCAGAACGTGCAGGCGCTCGCCTACCTCAGGGTCCACGGCTCCTTTGTGCGGTCGATACGCGAGCCGCGGCGAATTCCGATACGTGAACACCGCAATGACGCCAGGGGCGCCTTCCGCGCGCGCGCTGTCGATCGTCGCAATCCGGCCCTTCGCGACGTTCGCGCGGACGATGGCCGCATAGGCATGCCCCGGAACGATGAATTCCGCCGCATACGCCGCACTGCCCGTGACCTTGGATCGACCGTCGACGCGGCTGATCGGTTGTCCGATGAACGCGGCGCTCATTGCATTACCCTCCACGCTTCTCGGTTCCGCGCCCGATCGGCGCGTGAACGGCGCTGCCCGCTCACGCGCGAGCTCCGGCAATTTCAACGGCCCGCACGATCGCGCGCTGCATCAACTCGATCTTGAAGTCGTTGTGTCCGCGACCCTGCGCGCCTTGGGCGGCGAGGGCCGCAGCATTCCGCACTTCCGGCGAGCCAGGCGTCACCCCCTTCAGCGCTGCCTCCACCTCGGGCGTGCGCCAGGGTTTGGTGCCCACGCCGCCAAGCGCGATACGGGCTGTTGCGACTCGCGGTCCGTCCATGTCCAGAGCGACGGCGACCGAGACCAACGCGAACTCGAAGGATGCGCGCGTGCGGACCTTCAGGTAATGCGAGCGCCGCGCTGCGGGACCCGAGGGGACATGAATCGCCGCGATGACTTCACCCGGTTCCAGTGCCGCCTCGATGTGCGGCGTATCCCCGGGAAGACGATGCAAGTCGATCAAACGCAAGGTGCGCCGATCACTTGCGCTCCTGACTTCGAGTTCAGCGTCGAGCGCGACGAGCGCAACCGCCAGATCCGAAGGATGCACGGCAATGCAGTTGTCGCTCGTGCCGAGCACGGCGTGCCACTGGTTGTCGCCCGTGAGGGCCGCGCAGCCCGACCCCGGCACGCGCTTGTTGCACGCCGTGTATCCGACATCGCGGAAGTACGGACAGCGCGTGCGCTGCAAAAGATTTCCGCCCATCGTCGCCTGGTTGCGCACCTGAGGACTTGCGGAGTTGAGAAGCGCCTCGGATATCAGGGGAAACTGCTGGACGATACCCGAATGAGCGGCAACGTCGGCCATCGTCGCAGCCGCCCCGATGCGCAGACCTTGGTCATTCACTTCGATGCGATGGTCGAGAACGCCGGCCAGGCTGACCAGGCGGGTTGGTTGCCGCACTTCTTCCTGCAGCAGCTGCACCATGTCCGTACCGCCGGCGATGTATTCGGCGGCTGCATCCGTACGGCCCGCCTGCGCCTGAAACGCCAAGGCGGCGGCAAGATCCCGAGGGCGTTCGAGGGTGAAGGGATGCATCGCTCACCCTCGTCCCGTCGCGCCGGCTGCTCCCGCCGCGTCCTGGATGGCCGCGACGATGTTGTCGTACGCGCCGCAGCGGCAGATGTTGCCGCTCATCCATTCGCGGATTTCCTCTGCGGAGCCTGCGTGGCCCTCGGCAATGCATGCGACACCCGCCATGATCTGGCCCGGGGTGCAATAGCCGCACTGAAACGCGTCACGCTCGACAAACGCGGTTTGCAGCGGATGCAGTTGCTCGCCGCTGGACAGGCCCTCGATGGTCGTGATATCCCGCTTGTCAATGAGACCGGCAAGCGAAAGACACGATTTGACCCGCTTGCCGTCGAGCAGCACCGTACAGGCACCGCATTGCCCAAGGGCGCAACCTTTCTTGGTGCCGGTCAGTTGCAAGTGTTCCCGCAATGCATCGAGCAGCGTGGTGCGCGGATCCAGCACGAGCTGATGCTCGCTGCCGTTCACCCGCAGCGCGACGGTGATTGATGGAGGAGACAAGTCAGGGGGCATATTCGCCTCGGTCAGATGCTGAGCTGCGGTCGGCGGGCGCGATGTCCTCGAGGAGCGACCCGACAGCCACCGCGCCGGCGGTCGCTCCAGCGCATTTCAGCACATGACGCCGCGAAGGATCGAAGGTGGTCATCGTACGTCTCTTCTTGCAGCACGGCGACGAGAGGGGCTGCACCCGTGGAATCGAATCGCCGGAAGATCGAGTGTGTTGATTCGTCCGCGATACACCCGTCCCTGTGAAGGGATTACATGTCAACAATACCGGCGCGCCCCTCTCTGCGGCGCGGGAGTTGCTCTCCGCCAGATGCTACAAGCGGTGTCCTCGGACAAGCGCGAGCCCTGGTGCTGGAGGCGAATGAGCAACAATGGGACCACCGGCCAAGGTCTCGACCGCTTCGGCGAGGGGCGATTTGCGCGAAAGAATCAACCGCAACCGTTCGACGACGAACCGACTTGCATTCCTCCTCCCACCGACCCCCGCCCCGGCACGAACGTAACCAATACCGCAAAGGCCGTGCAAATGCCGTCATCGCACGGTGCCCTAGCTCGCGCGCGCTGGGCCACGCGGGTCCAGTTCATGGTGCTCGGCATCCTCGTCGGCACCTGGGGTTCGCACATCCCGTCGGTGAAGTCGCGCTATGCACTGAACGATGCCGTGCTCTCGCTGGTATTGCTGGCGGTGGCCTTGGGCACGGTATCGTCGCTCTTCATCGCGGGACGCGTGGTCGCGCGACTTGGCGCGCGCAAGACCGCGGCACTCGCGGCGTTGTCCATGAGCATGTCACTCGCATTCGTGCTCGAGTACTCGGGGATCGCCGCGCCGCTGCTGCTCGCGATGCTCGTCTTCGGCGCGTCGATGAGCCTCTTCGACGTTGCCATCAACACCGAAGGCTCGGAGCTTGAAAGCGTCAGCGCACGCGCAATCATGAGCAACCTGCATGGCATGTTCAGCATTGGCGGGATGAGCGGCGCGGCGCTTGTGGCGCTCCTGTTCGATCTTGGATTGGCTCCGCGAATGCAGCTCTTCTGCGTTTGCGGGGTGATCGCCGTCGTCGCGCTCGTTGCGTCACGCGGAATGCTGGAGACACACGCCGGATCGGAAGACGCGGGCGGAGAGGCGCACTTCGCCTGGCCGCGCGGCCTGTTGCTGCTCATCGGTGTCCTGATCCTATGCGGAATGACGGCGGAAGGCGTCATGTACGACTGGAGCGTCTTGTACCTGAAGCAGGAGGTCGGCCTGCCGCAGGCGCAGGCCGCGCTCGGCTATGCCGCGTTCTCCGCGGCGATGGCAATGTCGCGGTTTGGCGGTGACCCGCTTCGTGCGCGCTACAGCGAGCGGGCGCTGTTGCGGTTGGGTGGCATCGTTGCCGCTGTCGCGATGGTCGGCGTTCTGATTTCGACCAACGCCTTCATTGCCTTCATCGGCTTCGCGCTGATCGGCGCCGGACTGGCACCTGTTGCGCCCATTCTCTTCAATGCCGCGACGCGCGTGCCAGGCGTGAGTCGAGCCGCAGCTATCGCATCGGTGACATCGATCGGATACAGCGGCTTCATGCTCGGGCCACCGCTGATCGGCGGCATCGCCACGGCGACCTCGCTCACCGTCGCGCTCGGGGTCGTGGTGCTTGCCTCCGGGCTTCTGGCCTATGGTGCGCGCTTCGTGCCGGAGAAGCCGGGCTGAACGGCCGATGGACTCATTCAGTCCCGCGAGTTCATGGCCGCTTTACGGCGCGACCGCATATAGCCGCCACTCTCGACACGTTTCGCGGGATGCCGGAAGATTTGGGTGCAGCATGAGGTGCCACCGAGCTGATATTCGTGGGGGCTCCACGTGCAGCGACCGTTCCGGGCTTGGGCGTCGAACGACCTGTCCATGATCGCCGCTCCCGGGGCCTCAACCCAATCGAGGAGGATTCCGATGAGATACGTGATCAGCTGGTTCGAACGCCCGCAGGGTTCACCCATCGAGTACGAGAATGCGCAGAAGCGAATCCTCGAGGTATTCGGTCAATGGAAGGCACCCTCCAACTTCAAAATCGAATTCTTCGTGATACGCGTTGGTGAATGGGGCGGGCACATGCTGATGGAATGCGACGATCCGGTGACGATTCACAAGTTCTGCTCGATGCTTCCGGCATTCGTCTTTCAAGTCCACCCGGTAATCCCCGTCGAGGATGCGGTGCGGGGAGAACTCGAGGTCATTTCGTGGCGCGATGGACTGAAAGGCAAGCAATAACGTCTCACATCGCTTTCACGTCGGGTGAACCGGCGACGCCATGTAGTGCGGGACATTCGCCGGTCGCGTTCCATCGGGGCGCGGATCCACGACGAGTATTGACGGGAAATGCTCGATAGGCTGCCCGGACGCCGGCCGAGGTGACTGCCGGAAGCATCCATGTACATCGCTTGTTCATTTGCAGGCTCGGATGATGAGGCGCGGGCGTGGGCGTCGGAACTGGCAACGGCGCTGCCCGAAGCGACCGTCCGCGTGTGGACCCCGGGCGACCCTCCTGCCGACTATGCGGTCGTGTGGAAAGCGACACAGGCGTTCATCGATTCGCAGACCGCGCTCAAAGCGATCTTCAATGCCGGCGCCGGCGTAGATGCGCTGTCGGGTTTGAGACTGCCGACCGGCGTGCCTTTGATTCGTCTCGAAGATGCCGGCATGTCGGAGCAGATGCGTGACTACGTCGTGCATGCAGTCCTGCACCATTTCCGCGAGTTCGACGTGTATGCCGCACAGGCGGCGGCTCGGGCCTGGATGCCGCGACCGCCGCGCCGCAAGGCCGAGTTTCCCGTCGGCATTCTGGGCTTCGGCGTATTGGGACAAGCCGTCGCGACGTCGCTCGCCTCGCTCGGATTCCCGATCGTTGCCTGGGCCAAGCATCCTCGAACGCACAGTTCGGTCCCAGTCTATGCCGGGGCCGACAGGCTGATCGAGTTCTTGCACGCGAGTCGCATACTGGTTTGCCTTTTGCCGCTCACGGTTGCGACGGAGCGCATTCTCAATCGCTCGACACTCCGAGCGCTGAAGCCGGGCGGTTATGTAATCAACGCGGCTCGCGGCGGACACCTCGATGTGGCCGCACTGCTCGAGTCGATCAAGGATGGACACGTTGCCGGTGCCACGCTGGACGTGTTTGAAGCCGAGCCGATCCCGCCTGGCGATCCCATCTGGCAGCATCCCAACCTGCGAATAACGCCTCATGTCGCCGCGTCGACGCTCCGTCCTGAGGCAGCCGCTCAGATAGCCGCGAAAGTGCGCAAGCTGGAAAAGGGCGAGGCGATATCGGGGATTGTCGATGCAACTCGCGGCTATTAGTGCCGGCTTCGATGGGACCAAGCTCGGTCTTCCACTCGAAAAGACTCCATGCTCCTTCGAACAGCGGTTTCCCTCAAACCACACTCGACGATCCTTCGAGCAGCGGTTTCCCTCAAACCATGCTCGACGATCCTTCCCTCAACCCATCTCGACGATTCTTAGCCCAGCGCTTCAGGACGGATTCGCCTTCGCTGGAGGCATGCCGTAGCGCCTTCGCATCGACTCGGCGAAGGCCCGGTCCGTTTGCGGTTTGACGAATAGCGCGACGACGTTCGGATGGGCGGCCCGGGCGTTCTCCTCGATCCGTTGCACGATGGCCTCGACGTCCCCGGCGGTCAGCGCGTCCTCGAAGTCGATGCTGAGCGCCGCCACGATCTGGTCGGGAGCGAGCTGCGTCGTAAGCACGCCGTTCGCGCTTTCCACCCCCTGCTCCGCGGCCGCGATACGCAGGAGGGATTCGCCAAGACGGGCATCGGCTCGCTCGCCGATGAGAAGGCTTTTGCTCTCCCGCGCGAGCAGCACGGACACGGCGCCCAATACCATGCCGATCAGGATGGAGGCGATGCCGTCGAGGACGGGCATGGCGAGGGCCGATGCACCGTAAGTGCCGCCGGCCGCAACCAGGATGCCGACGAGCGCCGCGCTGTCTTCGAACAGCACCATGAAAGAGGGAGGATCCTTGCTGCGTCGGAAGGCTTCGTAGTACCCGAGGTCGCCCTTGCTTGCGCGGAACTGCCGTAGCGAAATGAGCCATGAGATGCCTTCGAACACGAAGGCGAGCGCGAGCACGACATAGTTGACGTGCGGATCGCTGATCGACTCGGGCTGCCGCACATGCAGCACTCCTTGGTAGATGGAAACTCCGGCGCCAAGCGCGAAGATGAGCAGCGCGACGATGAAGCTCCAGAAGTAGAGCTCCCGTCCGTAACCGAGCGGATGCACAACGTCGGGTCGCAGGGACGCACGGCGCATGCCGTAGAGCAGCAGGATCTCGTTGCCGGTGTCGACGAAGGAATGAATCGCTTCGCTCATCATGGAAGCGCTACCCGTCCAGAGGGCGGCGCCGAGCTTGGTCGCGGCAACGAGCACGTTGCCGACCAGCGCACCATAGACAGCGGTTTTGGATGAGTTCTTCGTGGCCATTCTGATGAGCCGAAGACGCGTCAAGGACGTCGGGGGCGAGCGTCCGGTGCGAGGTCTCCATGCACCGGGTGCCTTCGCTTTCGGAAAAGGACCAACGCCGGGAACATCGGCATTAGGCCTTATCCGAAAAAGGCACCAAGGCGAGAAGATCGGCATCGGGCCTCTTGCGAAAAGGACTCATGCCGAGAAGATCGGCATCACGCACCCATGACGAAGGTGCTCCTTTCGGTATAGTTGACGACGATCGAGCCAATGACGCAGGCGATGATGGGTTACATCGACAGCAATCTTCTGCAAGGCGAGCGCGTCGTCTTTCGCACCCGCCTTCACTGGAAGCTCCTGATCGGACCCCTGCTGTTCGCGATCGCCACGTTGTTGCCGCCGGCATGGATGCTCGCTCATGACACCTGGAACAACCTCGTCCTGATCGCCCCCGCGCTCGGTCTGCTCGTATTGCTCGCCGCCGTGATCAGGCGGCAGAGCTCGGATTTCGCCGTGACGAACAAGCGCGTGATGATGAAGGTGGGCGTGTTCAGTACGCGCTCGGTCGAGGTTCTTCTCGGCAAGATCGAGTCGATCGCCGTGAACCAGAGCCTCGGCGGCCGGATCTTCGGTTATGGACAGATCGTCGTCACCGGCAGCGGCGGGACCGAAGAGACGTTCGCCAACATCCAGGCGCCGCTCGAGTTGCGTCGCGCCGTGCAGTCGGTGACCGACGCCACGATGGAGCCGGTGAACAGGGGCACCACTGCGTCGTGACCCTCTGTGCAGGGCCGGCCGCCCTGCGCGCGAACGACCCCTGCCGCTACACGGTGTGCAACGCGCCCGTTCCGAAAAGCCCGAGCAGCCCGATGATGATCAGGTAAAGCGCAACGATGTAGTTGAGCAGGCGCGGCACGATCAAGATAAGGACGCCTGCAATCAACGCCATGAGGGGGCCAGCGCTAAGGGTGATGTTCATCGCGGTCTCCGAGCCGGTTGTCCGATTGTTGAAGAGATGGCTGCTCTATCCACTGAGCCGGGATACTTCGTCGACCAGGTCCTTCCGCGGCCATCCGCACAGCGGGCAGAACACGGACGTCTTCAAGATCCACTTGTTGCAATAGCGGCAACGTTTGGTGTCACCGGCTCGATCAGGCCCGAATACCACCCTCGCGATCCCGATCGCAACCACCGCTATCACAACGAGGATGGTCGCGGCGATCGAGACTTCGGTGATGCTCACTCGCAGCTCCATTCCGGCTGCTGCTCGCTTGGCGAAGATCGAGCAATTGCCGCCGCATCGACGTTCATCGCGACGTGGAAGTGCGGCTCTATTTCTTCTCCAGAAGCAACGTCGCTTCCTTGCGCAATATCGGCAGAAGACGGTTCGCGGCCTTCGCAAGCAACCAGGGCAATGAAACCTCGATACGCAAAGCATCTTCCAGCACTTCGATGGTCCCTGCCGCGCTCTGACCGAGCATGCGCATATGGAACCGCAACGTATCGCCTTCCCAGCTCTCCTGCTCGATCGCAATCATCCGTCCGAGCTGACCTTTGGTGCGGGCAAAGCCTTCTTTGAGGCGGCGGACGGCCTCGGGCTTCCCAAGCCGATGGGCGACGATGACGGTGACGAGATCGCTCATAGGGATGCACCTGCGTGGCGTGGACGCAGCCTATTATGACCGCACACCGATATCGGCGCCGCTCGAGGCGTGGTCACGTTTGGCCCGGTTGCCACTCGCCCTGACAGCACACCGATATCGGCGCCCCCCTCGAGGCAAGGTCAGGTTTGGCCCGGGTGCCACTCGCCCGCCTACGCGTGCCACTTCACTTGCCGTCAGGACGGGTTCGCGCTTTCCAGCGGTCGTTCAGAGGTTTCCGTCCGCCCGGGCGTCACCCGGCTCCGCTGCGTTCGCGGCGGGCTGCTTGCCTTTGATGCCATCGCGGTGCACCGCTGCCCGGACGAGAAGCACGTAGGTAACTGGCGTGGTGATGACCGTGAACACGGCGATGACGAGCTCGTGCAACACCGGCCGCAACTCCAGCGCCGAGAAGAGCAGCATCGACGCGGCGAGTGTCAATCCCACGCCGGCGGTCGTGCCCATCGTCGGCGGATGCACCCGTTCGTAGAATGTCCGTAGCCGCAGCAACCCCAGCGAGCCGATCAGCGCGAAGATGGCGCCGAGCAAGGCAAGAAGGCCGATGAGCACGGCGAGCATCGGCGAGAGCGCGCTGAAGTCATTCATTCGATCACCTCACCGCGCAGCAGGAACCGCGCGAGCGCTGCCGTCGAGACAAAGCCGACGATCGCGATCACCAGTGCGATCTCGAAGTACAGCGTCGTCGTCTCGCGCATGCCGAAGGTGAGCATCAGCAGCATCGCATTCACGTACAGCGTGTCCAGCGCCAGCACTCGATCCTGCGCTCGCGGCCCGCGCACCAGCCGGATGGCTGCGCACGTCATGGCGAGTGCCAGCACAATCTGGGCGCCGACAAGCGACGCCCACAGAAACGAAGCGCTCATGCGAAGATCTCCAGCAGTCGGCGCTCGTAGCGCTCCTTGATCGAGCCGATCATCGCCTCGTCGTCGACCAGATCGAGGATGTGCATGGTCAGCACACCCGACCGCGAGTCGTATCCGGCCCATGATGTGCCCGGCGTCGCCGTGATGATGCAGGCGAGCACGGCGAGCCCGGTCGGATGGCGGAGCTCCAGCGGGATCTCGATGAAGCCCGCCCGCCGCCCGCGCGTGTGCCGATGCAGCACGATCCCCGCCACTGCGACATTAGAGCGCACGACGTCGACGAGCACGAGCCCGGCGAGCTCGAGCGCGACCATCGGTCGGCGTGCGCGTTTGGCAGGCTCCTGCAGCAAACGCAGTGCTAGCACCCCACCGAGCGCGACGAGCATTCCGATGAGCACGTCCGCGAGCGCGAGCGTGCTGTTCAGTACCAGCCACATCGCGACGAGCACAAGCCACGTGAGCGGAAACGGCAGCCTCATGGCGCGAGTACCCGGTCAACGTAACCACCCGGTGCGTGGAGCGCGCGGGCGCCCTCGTCGAGATACCTGATCAACGGGCCGGCACCCACGGTGAGCGCCGCGCACATCGCAAGCAGCACCACAATGGGCGCGAGTTCGATGACGTGCACGCGCGGCACGCTGCCCGCATGCGCCACCCAGAAGCGGCGCACCCCTGCGCGTGTCATGGCGATAACGGTTGCGAATCCCGACACAACGAGCAGCGCCACCATGGCCCAGGACGCCGCGGGAACCGGATTGGGCTCGAGCAGCGCGTCCAGCATCGCGAACTTGCCGACGAAGCCCGCAAGCGGCGGCAGCCCGGCAAGCATCACCGCGCACGCACCGAAGCTCAGGCCGAGCAGCGCCGTCACGGCGGGGATCGACTTTCCGATCTCGATCTCCTCACCCTCTCCTTCTCCGGCACCGAAGGCCTCGGCGGTGACAGCAAGGAGGTCAGCCCCCGGACGGCGGCCGCGATCTACGAGGTCCACGAGCAGGAACAGCGCCGACAGGCCGAGGGTGGACACCACCAGGTAATACAACGCCGCGCCCGTGAGCCGTGTGCTGCCGATAGCGATCGCCGCAAGCAGCGTCCCCGAGGACACCATCACGCTGTAAGCGGCCAACCGGGCCAACTCCTGGGAAGCGAGGACGCCGAGCGCGCCGAAGGCAATGGTCGCCATGCCGGCGTACGCGAGCCAAGGCGTCCCTGTCGAGGGCACGGCCTCGGCCTCCATGCCGAACAGCAGTCCGGTGCGCAGTACCGCGTACACGCCGACTTTCGTGAGTATGGCAAAGAGCGCACCCGCCGGTGCGCTCGCAGACGAGTACGCACCAGGTAGCCAGAAACCAAGCGGCCACATGCCTGCTTTGACGAGGAACGCAACGCCGAGGATCGCCGCACCAGACTCGAACAGTGCGCGATCGGGCGGCGCGGCTTCGCGCCAGCGCAGCGCGAGATCCGCCATGTTGAGGGTTCCGGTTGCCCCATAAATGAGGCTCACGCCGATCAGGAACAGCAGCGACGCGGCAAGGTTCACGACGATGTAGTGCAGGCTTGCGCGAACGCGTACTTCACCGGATCCGTGGAGCGCGAGACCGTACGACGCCGCCAGCAGCACCTCGAAGAACACGAACAGGTTGAAGAGATCGCCGGTGAGGAACGCGCCATTGACGCCCATGATCAGGAACTGGACGAGCGAGTGGAAACGCGGCCCCGCGCGATCCCAGCGTGCAAGCGAGAAGACCAGCGATGCAACGCCCAGGACGGATGTCAGCAACACGAGGATCGCCGCCACGCGATCGACGACGAGCACGATGCCGAAAGGCGCGGGCCAGTTGCCGACACGGTAGACGGTCGCGAACGACCCTCCCGCCACTCCCACGAGTGCTACGGCGGCCGCGACGAGCAGCAGCGCGGCGCCGATACTGATGCTTGCCCTGAGTGCGACGCGCTCCTCGTCGAGCACCAAGGTAATCGCGCCGGCGGCAAGCGGCAGCACGATCGGCAGCATGACAATATGCTCGGCAATGCTCACTGCTCCGGCTCCCGGCCATCCACGTGATCGGTGCCACTGAAACCGCGTGCCGCGAGCAGGACGACCAGCAGCAGCGCGGTCGTGGCGAAGCTGATCACGATCGCCGTGAGCACGAGTGCCTGCGGCAACGGGTCTGCGAAAGCGGCCGGATCGGCAGTTCGCGCTGCGTCGACCACGGGTGGCACACCCACTCGCAGCCGTCCCATCGCAAATATGAAGAGGTTGACCGCGTACGCGAGCAGCGAGAGACCGACCGCCACCTGGAACGTGCGCGGCCGCAGCAACAGCCACACGCCGGAGGTGGCGAGCACGCCGATGGCCAGCGCGACAATGAGCTCGGTCATTCGACTGCCCTCGGCGCTTCGCGCTTGGAGCGCGCCGATGTGCTCATGGTTGTCGCACCGGCTGATGCACGATGTCCTCATGCTCGACGATCGACGAAGCATTGCGCCGGGCATCGAGCTCCCGCTTCTCGCGCTCCATCCGTCGCGCGCGCAGCGACTGGTGCGCAATGGCGATCAGCAAAAGGGTCGTGGCGCCGACGACGAGCACGAACACGCCGATGTCGAACAGGAACGCGGACGGCAAGTGCACTTGACCCAAAACCGGCAGTTCGAGGTGTGCGACGTGCGATGTGAGGAACGGATGCGCGAACAGCCACGCGCCCGCGCCGGTCAAGGCCGCGAGACCAATGCCCACGCCCATCAACTCGACGGGCCGAAGCACGAGCCGCTCCTCGACCCATCGCGTTCCGCCCCCCATGTATTGCAGGATGATGCCGATCGCGAACACGATGCCGGCCGCAAAGCCTCCGCCGGGCAGGTTGTGACCCCGAAAGAGCAGATAGGCCCCGAACACGAAGATCGCTGCGAACATGCCGCGCATGAGCACACCGGGGACGAGCGCGTCATCCGCGACCGTCTCGGCATTCTGTGCACGCTGCTGAGGCGGCGATGCCATGCTTTCGCGTGCAGGGCGAAAGCGGCGCAGCAGCGAGTACGCTGTAACGGCGACGACGCCCAGCACGGTGATCTCGCCCAACGTGTCGAACCCGCGGAAGTCGACGAGAATGACGTTCACGACGTTCGTCCCACCGCCTTCCGAATACGCGTGCTCGACGAAGAATCTCGACACCGTGTCGGGCAGCGGCCGCGTCATCACCGCATACGCCAGCGCCGACAGGCCGCCTCCCGCACAAACGGCGATCGCAAGGTCCCGAGACCTGCGCGGGAACGCGGCGAGCCTGCGCGCGCGCGTGGACGCGTATGGATCGCGTTTCGGCAGCCACCGAAGTCCGAGCAGCAGCAGCACGGTCGTGACGACCTCGACGAGCAGTTGCGTTAGCGCGAGATCGGGCGCCGAGAACCAGACGAACGTCAGGCAGGTGGCGAGTCCTGCGCCGCCGGCGAGGACCAGCGCAGCGAGCCGTCGAAACGTTGCGTTATACGCGGCACCAATCGCGCATGCGCCGCCAATGACCCATACCATCGCGAGTGCCGCCTCGAACGGCGTCGTGACAGCCGTTCCGAATTCAATGCCGAGCCGGTACGCGGGCCACAGCGCGGCGAAGATGGCAACGAGAACGAGCCATCGCAACTGGGTTTGGAGCCGCCGCGTCCCGAGCCAGCGCTCGAGTGTGCGAGCCCAGCGCCAGGACAGTGCAACCAGTACGGAATCGAAGACTTGCCGTCCGTCGATGGAAGACAGGAACGGCGTACCCTCGACGTTGCGCTGGAAATGCCGCTGCAGCGCGAGAAACAAAACGACGCCGCCCGCGAGCGCGAAGCCGCTCATCAGCAGCGGCAAGTTGAACCCATGCCACAACGCGAGGCTGTACACCGGCGTCGACTCGCCGAGTACCGAGCGAACGGCCACGCTTAGCAGCGGGCCGATGGTCGCCGAAGGAAATACGCCGACGACCACGCAGATGAGCACCAGCAGTTCGATGGGAAAGCGTACGGCCGGTCGAGGCTCCTTCGGCGTGTGCGGCAAGCCGACGGGAGCCGGACCGAAGAATACGCCGTGGATGAAGCGCACCGAGTACGCGACGCTGAACATCCCGCCGATGGTCACGATGTAAGGCAGCGCGCGATCGAGCGCAGGCAGCGGCCCCTCCACTTCGAGCGCCTCCGCGAAGAACATCTCTTTGGACAGGAATCCGTTCAGAAGCGGCACGCCGGCCATCGCACCGGCGGCCACAATCGCGAGCGTCGCGGTGATCGGCATCAACCGAAACAGCCCGGAGAGCCTGCGAATGTCGCGCGTGCCGCTTTCGTGGTCGATGATGCCGGCGGCCATGAACAGCGACGCCTTGAAGGTCGCGTGATTCAGCATGTGGAAGATTGCGGCCACGCAGGCCAGCGTGCTGTTCAATCCCAGCAACAGCGTAATGAGTCCCAGGTGACTGATCGTCGAGTACGCAAGCAGCCCTTTGAGGTCCTGCTGAAAGATCGCCGCATACGCACCGAAGACGAACGTGATCAGGCCGGTCAGGCCAACGATCCAGATCCACGGGTCGGTTCCCGACAACACGGGCCACAGCCTGGCCATCAGGAACACGCCGAGCTTCACCATCGCAGCCGAGTGTAGGTAGGCTGAGACCGGCGTTGGGGCCGCCATCGCGTGCGGAAGCCAGAAATGAAAGGGAAACTGCGCGCTCTTCGTCAGCGCGCCAAGCAAAATGAGGACGAGCGCGGGAACGTACAGGCTGTGCGACACGATCGCTTCGCGCGAAGCGAGCACACGGTCGAGATCGTAACTTCCGACGATGTGCCCGAGCATGAGCACGCCCGAAAGCAGGCAGAAGCCGCCCGTCGCCGTCACGATCAAGGCCATGCGCGCGCCGTCGCGCGCGGCGGCGTTGTGGTGCCAATAGCCGATCAGCAGGAACGACGCGATACTTGTGAGTTCCCAGAAAAAGACCATGACGATGAGGTTGCCGGCCAGCACAACCCCGAGCATCGAACCCATGAACGCGAGCAGGAACGAGAAAAACCTCGGTACCGGGTCCTGTGGCGACATGTAGTAGCGCGCGTACAGCACGATCAGGAACCCGATGCCACTGACGACCAGGCAGAACATCCACGCGTAGCCGTCCATGCGAAGCGCAAAGTCGAGCTGACCGTTCGGCAACCACGGGAAGGCGACGCGTAGCACCTCGCCTTGGCCGACCACGCCGTAGCACTGCAACGTCACCAACACCACTGCGAGGGCGATGCCGCCGGCCAGCCAGGCCTCGGCATTACGCGCATTGGACTGGAAAAGCATCGCTGCCAGGCTGCCTGCGAAAGGCAGCGCGAGCAGCACGATCAGCATCGTTTCGTTGGCATTCATGCCCTACGCGCCGCCGTCCTGGGCAGACACATGCGGAATCGCAATCGAAAGTTTCTCATCACCTAGTGGACTGTAACGGGGGAATCGACAGTGTCTGGCAGGCTATCCGGGCCGATCGCTGCGTTGCCGCTGCTTGCCAGGGCGCCTACCCTTGCTGCGCAGCGCCGCCTTGCGCTCGGCCCGGC
>Ga0105248_10002756_pt1 | contig 19521 bp, 17 predicted proteins | sample KBSS34metaG_FD_81524 | JGI IMG/M metagenome (GOLD analysis project Ga0105248, IMG submission 81524) | Switchgrass rhizosphere microbial communities from Kellogg Biological Station, Michigan, USA - KBS S3-4 metaG | ecosystem: Host-associated > Plants > Roots > Rhizosphere > Soil | place...
TACATTACATATGTAAGATTGACGTGACAAATGCTTTTGCGCGCTCCGGGGCGCAGGTGGGCGGTCACGCTGGCATCAGCGTCGAAAGCGCGGGTCCAATGTTCGTTTGCGAAAAAAAGCAGCTATTTCTGCTTGTCGATCAGTTTTAGCGCGGCGATGGCGGCGTTCTCGTCCGTCACCAGCACCTTGCCGATCCGGCCGCGCAGCACCGCGGCAATGATCGGCGCCTTGTTGAGACCGCCGGCGATCAGCATCGAGGTCGGCACGCGCGCCAACTTCTCGAGCGGCAGCGCGATGGCACGGCTGTTGATGCCGTGATCGATGGGCCGGCCGGACCTATCGAGAAATTGTGCGAGCACGTCGCCGACGGCGCCTCCGGCCCGCAAATGCTCCGCACGTACGTCCGGCGGCAGCCCGTGCCGCACCAGCAGCGAGCGCGGCGTCAGATCTCCCATGCTCAATAGCGCAAGATCGATCCGCTCGACGCTGTTCAGCACCTCCTGATAGACCTCCTGGGCCAGGAAAGTATCGCGCGAGCGCCGGCTGCTGGCAAAAATGGGCGCGGCCAGATAGCTGCACTGGGCGTGCAGCCGACGCGCGAGCTCGCCCGCGATTTCGAAGGTGTTGAGCTCGAGTCCGCGCGACAGCCCGCCCATCATCGAGACTATGGAGAGATCGGGATAGTCCGCCGGCGTGACGTAACGGATGGTCTCGCGCAGAGTCGCGCCCCAGCCGATACCGACGATGCGCGGGCGCTTCTGTTCGAGGACTTTCGACAGATACGCTCCGGCCGCCATCCCGATCAGGCTTCCGACCTGCTCGGGATTCTCTGGGCTCGGGATGACGACCGCGTCCTCGAGGCCGCATTCCCGACGCAACCGGTGCTCCAGCTCTGTGCAGCTCGCAAAGGCGGAGTTAAGGCGGATATTGACGATGCCGGTCTGCCGGGCGTCCGACAGCATGCGGTTGACGCGGGCGCGGGTCAGGCCCAGCCGCTCGCCGATCTCGGCCTGGGTCAGATTCTCCATGTAATAGAGCCAGGCCACCCGCAGGATGGTTTGATCAGTCACGGCGCAGCCCCTCGCAGCGGCCTAAAGCATGGTCAGACGTCGGATCATTTGAGGCGATCCTTCATCATTCGTCAAATGCGAGGCCGTGCGGTCGTTCGTCATGCCGCCTTCGCCCCCGGCGCGCCGTCCTCGACTACAAATGTCGTCAGCCGCCGCACGGCGCTCCTGGCGTCCCTGACGTCATCGAGCGCCTCGAAACCCACGGTACAATGCCGGGCGTCGAGCACGACGGTCGCATATCCGCGCCTGTCGCCGCGCGCATAGACGAGATGCGGATTCTCCGCCAATGCCTTGCGCACACTGCTCTCGCTCGGCCCGTCCGAAGTGATGGAGGTGCCGACGAACTCGGTCGCAATGGTCGGGCCATCAGGCCGGGCAAAGTCCTGCTTCAGATCGGCGGTAAAGAAAGCGTGACGGTCGCCGCCGATCACGATCGGGTTGCGGCGATGCGCAACGAGCGAATCAAGGAGACGACGGCGGGCGTTGGGGTAGCCGTCCCAGCCGTCCATCCAGAAGTGCGCGCCATCATCCCCTTCCCGCTTGTCCTGTGCCATCAAGGTCTGCTGCGCGACGATCGTCCAGCGACCACGGCAGTCGCGCAGGCGCGCCCCAAGCCATTGCTCCTGTCTCTCGCCCAGCATCGTCCGCGTTTCGTCGGTTCGGCCTGCACAGTCATTCACCCAGGTCGGGCGTCCGCTTCCGACACAAGCCGATGCCGAGCGATATTGCCGGTCGTCGAGCAGCAGTACGTCAAGCACGTCGCCAAAGCGATAGTGTTCGTAGATCGTGGCGTGCGCGCCGCGTGGACGAGCCGAGAGCGGAAGCGGCATGTGCTCGTAATAGGCTTGATAGGCCGCGGCGCGGATCTTCAGGAACCGCGCGGTGTCACCCACCGTGTAGGAGCGATCATTTGCATAGTCGTCCATCACCTCGTGGTCGTCCCAGACTGATAGCCAGGGAAAGGCGGCGTGCGCGGCTTGCAGGTCGGGATCGCTCTTGTAGAGCGCGTAGCGGTTGCGGAATTCCTCGAGCGTCGTCGGGATGCCGACGCCGTGCTGGCGGACGTGGTGCGATCCCCAGGATTTCTCATAGATGTAATCACCGAGATGAACGACAAGATCGAGATCGCGCGCGGCCATGTCGCGGTAGGCGGCAAAATAGCCCTGCTCGTATTGCTGGCAGGATGCGAAGGCAAAACGGAACGGGCGCGCGGACTCGGCCGGCGCGGTTCGGGTGCGTCCCACCGGGCTAAGCGCCGGACCGGCGCGGAAGCGATACCAGTAGACGCGATCGGGCCGCAATCCCGTCGCCTCGACATGCACGGAATGCGCAAGCTCTGCTGTCGTCCGCACGACGCCCCTGGAGGCGATCCGCGAGAAGGCCTCGTCATCGGCGACCTGCCATTCGACATCCACCGCAGCTTCGCCCATGCCGCCGCTGTCGAGAGGTTGTGGCGCAAGGCGGGTCCACAGGATGACGCGATCCGGCCGCGGACACCCGGACGCAACACCGAGCGCGAAAGGATCGGCGCTGAAGGAGAGTGGCGCTCCGCGCACGAACCCGGCGGGCGCCGCCAACGCGGCGCTCGCCAGCGATCCCAGGAGAAAGCGGCGGCGGGGAATCATGAATGCGCCGGCCCGGTTTCAAGCTTGCGCCGAATGCTCACAGCGAGATCAGGCCGATCGGTGGTGATCTGCCGCACCGGTTGGGCAAGCCAGTAGGCGATATCCTCCGGCTCATTGGTCACCCATGCACCGAGACGCTTGGATCCGAGCACTTGAAGGGCCAGCGGCAATGTGAGCCCCAGGAGCGATTTTTCGACCGCGACAATGCAGCCGGGAATGGCGGCAAATTGTGCCAGCGCGGACGCGATTCCGCCCATCATCTCCGCCGAACGGCGGTCGAGCGAGGCAAGCACCTGCGCCTCCGGCCAGAGCCGGCGCACGGTCGCGATCACGCCGGGCACGAAGCAGGTGATGATTGCACGCCTCTCCAGCCCCCGGCGCTTGATCTCGTCGATCAGCCGCGCTTCGAGGCCCGCATAGCAATTGCCGAGCGCATCGGTCTTGATCTCGATGTGGAGCTCAAGCGTCGTTTCGCTCAACACGTCGAGCACCTCGCCGAGGGTCGGAATGCATTCGTCGCCGGCATCGCGAAGGCGCGTTGCCGTCAACCGTCTCAGGCTGCGCTCGCCAACCGGGCCGCTATCCAAGGTGGTGCGGTCGAGCAGCGGATCATGGATCACGACAAGCCCGCCATCCGCGCTCTGGTGGACGTCGAACTCGACCGCATCGACGCCCTCCTCGCACAGATTGCGGAAGCCCGTAAGGCTGTTCTCCGGCCAAAGATTGCGCGCGCCGCGATGCCCGGCGATGAAAACCATGATCGAACCCTATTTGCTGCTGTCGATAAGACCCTTGATGAACCAGCGCTGCAAGAGCAGGACGACCAGCGCCGGCGGCAACATTGTGAGGAGCGCGCCGCTCATGGCGATATTCCAGGCCGGCTCGCTGTCGGAGCGGGGGATCAGGCCCTTCAGTGCAATGACGGCCGTTGCCATATCCTTGTCGGTCGTAAAGAGGAGCGGCCAGAGATATTGATTCCACCCGAACAGGAACAGGATGATGGCGAGTGCCACCATGTTCGGCACGGACAACGGCAACAGGATGCTCCAGAAGAAATGCAGCGGCGATGCGCCGTCCAGCTTCGCCGCCTCGCACAGCTCGTCCGGGACCGTCAGGAAGAACTGGCGAAAAAGGAACGTGGCGGTCGCCGAGGCGATCAGTGGCAGGATCAGCCCGGGATAGGTGTTGACCATGTTCCATTCGAGCGTGATCGCGACGTCGTGGCCGCTGATCCAGCCCCACAGATCCGCCAGATGCAGAATGTCGGCGAGCGATTGCAGCGGCAACGCCGCATTGGCCACGGCTTCGAAGGTCGGCACGATCCGGACCTCGATCGGCAGCATCAACGAGACGAAGATGAGCCAGAATGCGAGCATCCTGTAGCGGAAGCGAAAGTAAGTGATGGCGAAGGCCGAGAGCAGCGACACCACGATCTTGCCGGCCGTGATACCGAGCGCCACGACGATCGAATTGGCGAAGGTGCGGCTGAAATTGCCCTTGCTCCAGGCAAGTTGCAGGTTGTCGAAAAACTGGTTTCCAGGGAGCCATGGTAACGGCACCTTCTGCACCTCGGTCACGGTGAGCGAGCCCGCCACGAACGCAAAATACAGGGGTACGCAGACCGTCAGCGCGCCGGCAATCAGGATCGCGTGACAGACCATGTTGAGGATCGGCGAGCGCTCCACCATTCGGCTAGACTCCGTAATTGACCTTGCGGTCGAAGTAGCGGAATTGCAGCAGCGTGCAGATCAGCGCGAAGCTCATCAAAAGAACCGATTGCGCGGCCGAAGAGCCGAGGTCGAGATTGACGAAGCCATCCACGAAGACCTTGTAAACCAGAATGTTGGTTGCACCGGCGGGGCCGCCTTTGGTGACCGCGTCGATGATGGCGAAGGTCTCGAAGAAGCCATATATGAAGTTCATCACCGTGAGGAAGAATACGGTGGGCCCGAGCATCGGCAGCGCGATCGAGACGAAGCGGCGGATCGGACCGGCGCCATCCACCGCGGCAGCCTCCATCAGCGACACCGGTACCGCGAGCAACCCCACGACCAAAAAGATATAATCGTAGCAGACGTGCTTCCACGACGCGGCGAGCGTCACCAGGATCAACGCGTCAGTCGGATTGAGGTTGGGGTCCCATGCAATGCCGACCCAGTGCAGCACCTGCGCGAGCGGGCCGACCGCCGGATTAAACAGGAAAGCCCACAGGATGCCAGCGATCGCGGGCGCAATTGCATAGGGCAACAGGATGATGGTGCGATAGGCCGAACGGCCGCGCACAATCCTGTCAGTGGCAAAGGCGAGGACAAGCGCGCTGCCCAGCGTGAGCACGTTCTGCGCCACCGTGAACCAGAACGTCACCGTAATCGACTGGCGGTAATCGCTACTCGCAAGCAGCGTCTTAAAATTGTCGAACCACACGAACTGGACGTTGGTCCCAAAGGGATCGCTGAGCAAGACGGATTGCATCAGCGCCCGCAGCGACGGGATGAAGAAGAAGAACAGCAGGATCAGCAATTGCGGCAGCAACAGCAGCGTCGGCAGGCCGGGGCCGTCGCCGAAATTGGCTCGCTTAAGGCCGGCCTCTTGCTCGCGGCGACGCACCTTTCCAGACGTTCGGGATCCGCCGGCCGCCGCGCCCGTCCCGGCCTTGGACTGATGGCCCCCGTGCCTTCTCTGAAGCACGGGTGCGCGCGTATCACGCCACGGGATGGACAGGCGCAACGTCATGGACGCTCGGTTTCCAGTGTCTTCCCGGCATTGAGCTTTTCGAACTGCCGCAAGATCTCGTTGCCCCGCTTGACCGCATCATCCATCGCCTGCTGCGGCTGTTTCTGGCCGGCAAAGACTGCCTCCACCTCCTGGCGCTGGGCCAGCATCGTCTGCACGAAATTGCCGAAGCGGAAGCCGCGCGAGTTCTCGTTCGGCGTGCCACGTGAAAGCTGTAGAACGGCAATCTCTCTGGTTGGGTGATCCTTGTAGTAGCCACGCTCCCGCGCAAGCGCATAGGCACGATTGGTAGCGGGAACGTAGCCGGTCGCGCCATGCCACCACACCTGGGTCTCCGGCTGGGCGAGGAAGTTCAGAAAGGCCGCGACGGCGTCATACCGCTCCTGGGTGTGGCCCCTCATGACCCAGATGGCTCCGCCGCCGATGGTGCTGTTGAGAGGCGAATTGATGTCGCTCTCGTGGGGCAGGAAGGTGGCGCTCCAATTGACGGTCGCGTTGCGTTCGATATTGCCGTGCGATGCGGTCGAATTGACGAACGTCGAGCATCGTCCCGACGTGAACAACTGTTCCGGACTGAAGCCCTGGCCTGCGATCTGCATCACGCCGTCGTCGAGCCACTTCTTCAACCGAGCGACTTGCGAGACCACCTTCGTCTTGTTGTAGACGAACTCGGTGCCGAGCCCGTCAAAACCGTTTGCAAGCGTGCCGTAAGGCTGGTTGTTGATGGCGCTGTAGTTCTCGAGGAGGCTCCAGTAGAAGTCGCCCGGCAGCACCGTGCCGCATTCGCTGATCCCCTTGGACTTGATGGTGTAAAGCTGGCTCTCCAGTTCCTGCCAGGTGTCGGCCGGCTTGTCAAAGCCGGCCTTCTGGAAGTGGTCCTTGTTGTACCAAAAGATCGGCGTCGACGAGTTGAAGGGCATCGCCGACATCCGCCCCTTGTAGCTCCAGAAGCTTGCCACCGGCTTGATGAAATCCGAAAAGTCGACCTTGTAACCCTTCTGCTCTATCAGGTCCTGCACGGGAACAACCGCCCCCGAGAGCAGCATCGTCATGTAACCGCGCTCGGCGATCTGCACCATTTCCGGCGGCCGCTTCGCGCGGTAGGCGGCGATCACCCCGTTGGTCACCTCATCGTAGTTGCCCTTGGCGACCGCGACGACGGTGTACTTGTCCTGCGACGTGTTGAACTTCTCGACGAGCTCATTGAGCCGGTCGGCGAGGACGCCGCTCATGGCGTGCCACCACTGCACCTCGACCCGCGCTTGTGCCGGACCGACCAATGCCAACGCGCCGAACAAGGCTGCAATGAATGCGACTTTCCTACCCATGGACAGCCCTCCCTGAAGGCGACTTATACATTTGTATTTCTATCATGACATATGTGTCTCGATGATGAAAGGGGAGTCATCCGCTACGATAGGCAGTCGGAAATCGGCGCATTTTCCCGCGACGTGAATGCTGGTCGCGGCGGGCGGAGCGGTCCCGCGCCAGGTGGTAGCGCGGCATGACCATGCTTTGGACGTGGCCGAGTTGGTGAAGGGAGTTAAGAAGCGCCTCTAATGGCCCGGCCGACTTTCTGCAGGGCCTCAAAGGCTCCGAAGCGCCGATCGGTCCAGTCTTCCAAAGTCGCCTGGGGCTGATGGATTTCCCCTAAGACCGACATCGCCTGCATCGCCTCGCCGAGACTGGCATGGACACCCGAAGCAACTGATCCAAGCATCGCGGAGCCGAGAAGGACGGCCTCCGGAGATGCCGACGCGGCGACCGTCAAACCCGTCGTATCAGCGAGCACCTGTCGCACGAGGCGACTCTTTGCGGCGCCGCCGCTGACCACGATCGTATCAACCGCGATGCCCTTTTCCTGCTGGGCCCGAACGATCTGCCGGGCCCCGTAACCAAGACCGCACAATCCGGCAAGGTAAAGCGCCAGTAGGCTCTCTAGATCCGCGCGCATATCAAGCCCGGCAATCAGTGCACGCGCGTCAGGATCCGCGAATGGCGCGCGATTGCCGAGGAATTCGGGGACAACATGAAGCTCGCCGACCAATTCCGGAATCATGTCGGCACCGCCGCGTGATTCGACTTCCGCGGCAAGCCAATCGGCAAGCGTCTGCTGCTTCTGACGTGCAGCATGTGTCGCCTGCGCGGAATGCGGATGCATCTGCAACAGATGCTCAATCGCAGCGCCGGCGGCCGACTGCCCACCTTCATTGAGCCAAAGCCCCGGCACCATGGCAGAGAAATAGGGTCCCCAAACACCGGGAACGAAGGACGGTTGCGTCGTGGTTGACATGGTACAGGCGGACGTTCCGAAGACATACGCCATGCGCGTGAGCACCGTGCCGGCCGCACCACGTGCGCCCACCGTACCAACCCCGCCGGCGTGTGCATCGATGAGGCCTGCGGCAACGGGCATTCCGGCCGTGAGACCGACATCAGCCGCTGCCTCCGCAGTCAGACCCGCCGCCAGTCTTGTTCCGCCGGGTACGATCTCGGTGCCGATCCTGCGGAACTGCTCGTCCGCCAGCACACCGAGGCCAACCGACCGGAAAAAGTTGCCATCCCAGCGGTTTTCGTGGCCCAGATAGGTCCACTTGCACGTCACGGTACAAATGGAGCGAGACAGGCTCCCAGTCGCACGCCAAGTCAGAAAGTCAGTCAAGTCCATGAACTGCCACGCACGGGAAAACGTGTCGGGCATGTTTTCGGCGAGCCACAACAGTTTTGGTGTCTCCATCTCGGGTGAGATGGCTCCGCCGACATACTCAAGGACTTTCTCGCCTGTCTGGTTGATCCGGCGGGCCTGATCGGCTGCACGGTGATCCATCCAGACGATGACGTTGCGAGCAGGATCGCCGGACGGGCCGACGGGCAGCGGCTCGCCCCCCTCGCCCAGCACCACCAGCGAGCAGGTCGCATCAAAGCCGATGCCGGCGATGCTATCCGGCGCGATGCCGGCCTGCCCCACCGCGCCACGCACGCTGCGGCATACGGCATGCCAGATATCCTCGCTCGACTGCTCGACGATGTCTCCGGCCTCCTGCCAAAGTGCAACAGGAGCTCGATCACTCGCAATGAGTCTGCCCGAGCGATCGAACACTCCGGCCCTTGCGCTGCCCGTGCCGACATCGACGCCAAGAAAATAGCGGTCAGCGAATTCTTTGGTCATGAGGCCACATCCAGATCGCCGATCGGAAGATGCTATAGATCGTTGCTCTGCGGTAGAATGACGAGGTCGCGGATGGTGACGTTTCTCGGGCGCGTCAACATGAACAGCACCGCCTGCGCGACTTCCACCGGCTGCATCAAGCCGCCGGCCGCCATTTCTTCCTCGATCTTCTCTTTGGGCCAGTCTTTGATGAGCGCGGTCACAACTGGACCTGGCGCAACAGCGCCGACACGCAAGCCATATTTGGCGACCTGTCGGCGCACGGTATGCACGAAAGCCTGCACAGCGTGCTTGGAGGCCGTATAGATCGGCTCCCAGACGACAGGGACAAGACCTGCGATCGAACTGGTGACGATGATGTCGCCGCTCTTGCGCTCGACCATGTGCGGCAGCACCGCATGAATCGACCGGAAGAGCGCATTGACGTTGAGGTTGAGCATACGGTCCCAAGCGTCGGGGTCGCCGCCAAGCACCTCGCCGCCGACATAGGCGCCTGCATTCGCATGGAAGATGTCCAGTTGACCTGCCTTCTCCAGGACCTGCGACATCATGGTTCCCATGCTTTCAGGATCGGTGAGGTCGATACGTAAAGGAATCGCCTGGTCGCCCAGCTCGACGCTAGCGCTGCTCAGCGCCTCCTCTGCCCGATCGATCAGAACCACCCGCGCGCCCGCCCCGATCAAGGTTCTGGCGCATTCGAGACCGATGCCCGACGCGGCGCCGGTGATCGCGGCGACTTTTCCTGCAAGTTCCTGGGCCACGGCTGGTCCTTCTTGTGAGAGTTATTCAAGCTCGGCCATGGGACAGGCGTGAGCGCCGTGCCAGCGAATCGACGATGACCGCAATAGCAAGTACCGCGCCCGTGATCATGTACCGTAGCGACGAGGAGAGGTCGAGCAGCGTGAGGCCGCTCGCGATGGACTGGATGACGATGATGCCGAGGAGTGCAGAATAGGCGCTGCCGCGGCCGCCAAATAGGCTTGTGCCGCCGATGACCGCGGCTGCGATCGCGTTGAGGTTGACATCCCCGGTCCCGGCCTGCTGGCTGGAAGATGCCAGCCGCGCTGCGGCAAGAATGCCGCCAGCGGCTGCCAGCGTGGAGCACAGCATGAACGCGGTCGAATAGACCCGGCGAACGTTGATGCCGGCCCGACGGGCCGCCTCGCGATTGCCGCCGACCGCAGACATCGAGCGGCCCCATTTGGTCCGCGTCAACGCGTAGTTCATGACCACGCACAGGCCGACGAACAGACCGAACATCCACGGAACGCCGCGCCCGAGGTTGAGATAATAGACGATGAATTCGAGTACGATGGTAACCAGCAGCGCCTTCAGCACCATGCGGCCAGACGAACTGGCCGATAGCCCCGCCTGCCGACGGCGCGCGGCCGTCCGGTAGCCGGTCACGAACACAACCAGGCTCGCGGCCGCCGCCAGCACATAGGATACGATCGGCGGCATGACGAGCATCTGCCCGAAATTGACCAGCGGTGATCCGTAGGGAAGATTGATCGAGCCTGAAGAACCGAGCAGATACAACTGCAGGCCGAGCCACGCCAGCAGGCCCGCCAGCGTCGAGACGAAGCTCGGCATCCCCAAACGATTGAACAAAAACGCGTAGAGCGCACCGATGGCGGCGCCCAGTACCAACGCCGTGACGATCGCGACGGCCACCGGCCAATCCTGACCGACCCAAAGCACGCCGATAAGCGCCGAAGAGAACCCGCTCACCGAACCAACCGAGAGGTCGATTTCGCCGACCATCAGGATACAGACGATGCCCAGCGAGATGACCCCGACCGTCGAACAATCGAACAGCAAATTGACCAGATTGTTCGGCGCCAGAAAAACGGGGTTGAGACTCTCGAATGCCGTACAGATGACGATAAGCCCGACGACCACCGGCAGCGAGCCGAGGTCGCCCGACCGCACGCGGTCCACAAAAGCGCTGAACATGTTCCCAAGTGTGTCCGTGTGCTTGACCCGCTCGTCACTGCGGTCGAGCGGCCGCGCCGTCGAAACCCGTTGCGTGTCGCCGGTCATCGCCGCTGCTCCGGCGATTGATGGGCGCGGCGCCGGCTGGCGCGGCGCGAGACCGAGTTTTCGTCCGCACCGGTAATTGCGGTGACGAGGTCCTGGTTGGAGGCGTCGGGTTCGAATTCGCCGTTGTTGCGGCCTAGGCGCAGCACCACGATCCGGTCGGCGACCGCGCGTACGTCCTCCATGTTGTGGCTGATCATGATGACGCCGAGGCCGCGGGCGCGAACGCGCTCGACGAGGTCGAGCACCTCGGCGGTTTGGGCGACGCCAAGTGCGGCGGTCGGCTCGTCGAGCAGAATGAGCTTCGGCTCGGTTAGCAGTGAGCGCGCGATCGCCACGGTCTGGCGCTGTCCGCCGGAGAGCGACGCAACGGGCTCGCGCACGCTCGGGATCCGCGCCGACAATTCGCTGAGCAACGTCCAGGCGCGGAGCTCCATGGAAACCTCGTCGAGCCGCATTGGATTGAGCTCTCGGCCGAGGAAGATATTTGCGACTACATCAAGATTCTCGCAGAGCGCCAGGTCCTGGAACACGGTGGCGATACCGAGACCGAGCGCCGCGGCCGGATCGGATAGGACGACATGTTCGCCATCGAAGGCGATCGTTCCAGAGGTGGGCTGATGCACGCCGGCAAGAATTTTCACGAGCGTGGACTTTCCTGCGCCGTTATCGCCCACAAGCGCCACGACCTCGCCAGCATGCACGTCGAGATCGACGTCGGTAAGGGCGGACACAGCGCCGAAATGCTTGGAAATTCCGCGAAGACTTAGAACAGGCGCGCGCAGTCCGCCCTGCGGGTGATCGACATCCGAGATCGTGGTCATTTCCAAGCCCGTGCTCTGGTCGGTCATCCCGGCCGCCGGGAGCGGCCGGGACAGACGCAGTTACTGTGCTATGCCAAGTTTCTTGCAACCGGCGGCATATCGGCCCGTACAGAGCTGATCGGCCGTCTGGATCTTCTTGTCGACGATCTCCGCCTTCAGGTTTTCCTGGGTGACGACCGCCGGCACGAACAGCTTCGACGGCGCATTAAAGAGCGTGGTTTCCGCGTTGGGCGTCTCGCCGGAGAGGAATTTCACCGCCGCCTGGGCAGCCGCAGCGGCCACGATCTCGCTGGGTTTGGAAATCGTGTTGTACTGATCGCCGGCGATGACGAGCTGAAGCGCGGCAATCGTCGCATCGTTGCCCGTAACCGGCGGTACCGGATCGACGCCTGCGGCCTTGAAGGCGGCAATTGCACCACCGCCCGTGCCGTCATTGGCGGCCACTACGCCGAGGATCTTCTTGCCGAAGCGGGTGATCTGGCCGCTCGCCCATTGCTGCGCCTTCGGCGGCGCCCAGTCCGGCGTGTCATATTCGGCGAGAATTGGATAGCCGCTCTGATCAAGACCTGCGTGGATACCCTTCTTGATGAGTCCGGCAGCGGCATCGGTCGGCGATCCATTGATTTCAAGCACGCCCTCCCCCTCCTTCGCCGTGATCTTGGCGGCCTTCAGATGTTTGATCAGCGATTCAGAGATGGCCTTCCCGATGGCTTCGTTGTCGAAGGAGACGTAGAAATCGACCCTGGCGTCGGGAACCGGCCGGTCATAGGCAATGACCTTGATGCCCTGCGACTGTGCCATCTTGACCAGGGAGGCCGCGGCGGTCGAGTCGACAGGGTCGAGCACGATCACCTTGGCGCCTTGCGAAATCACCGAATTGAACTGCTGTTGCTGCCGTGCGGCATCTGCGCTGGCGTTCTGGTAGATCACCTTGCAACTGTCGCAGAGTTTCTTCATCTCTGCCGCGAAGCCCGGATAGTCGTGTTGCTCGTAGCGGGTGGAGGCCTGGTCCGGCATGAGGAAGGCAACGGTTGCGTTCTTCACCTCTGCGGCCTGCGAAAACATGACGGTTGTGCCGAGCAGCGACAAGGCCAGGGCAGTTGTGGCCGCATCTTTCGGAGAGAACTTTTTCATTTCGGATTTCCTTTCCGGAACTGGGTGTTAGAGTGCCGTCATTGATCCTTTGAAGATAGGCCTTCGCTGCTTCCGTCGCCGACGGCGCAATGAGCGCCGGTGCTCCGAAGCCGCGCAGAATCCTGGACAGACGATTCCTGTCGCGGACTGCCATCGGCATGTCCGCGTCATTCTTCCGCAATGGTCCTCCTCCTTTGCTCCTCCCCGGCTAGGCCGCGCGGGCCGCATTGATGTTGTGCGCCAACAATCGTCTGAAGCGCGAAGGCGGCATGCCCTTCTCGGCCAGAAACTGCCGGTTGAAATTGGAGAGATTGTTGAAGCCGACCTCGAAGCAGATGTCGGTGATGGAAGCCTGCTCGTCGCTCATCAAGATCTGGCAGGCGAGATTGATGCGCAGCCGTTTGACGTATTGCACCAGTGACATGCCCGTGTGCCGGCGGAACGAGCGCGAAAATGCGCTTTGCGACTGACCGGCGATCGCTGCGAGCTCCGTTTCACCGAAAGGTTGCGTCAGGTTCTTCCGGATGAAGGCAAGTGCCTTGTTCATGCCCGCAGACATGTAACCAGACGGGTCGGGCAGGTAGTTTGGGCTGGAGAGCGGGCGCGCCTTTCGGGCGCGGCAAAGTATCCCCAAGATCATCATGAACAGCTCGATCCGGCGCACGCCGTTCGCCGTCACGATCTCCTCCATGAGTGGGGCGAGCGCGTCGCTTGTGCTGCGGGTGAAAAGCGCGCCGCGCCGGGAGAATTCCAGCAACGCGGCAAGGCCCGAAAGCTCGGGCATGACCTTCATCAGATCGCCGATAAATTCTTCGCTGAACTGAAGGATGCGTCCGCGCAGCGGGATAGTGCACTCCGCCGGCAGATCGCTCACCCAATTATGCGGCAGGTTGGGGCCGGTGAGCACGAGATTACCCGGCTCGAATTCGCCGATAAAGTCGCCGACGAAATAACGTCCGCTGGTGGCCACAACCTGATGGAGCTCGTATTCGGGATGGAAATGCCAGCGGACCGTGTGGAATGGGTAGCCGTGCGACCACGCCTTGAACGACTCGCCGCGCCGTATCTGGACAACTTCCAGGTCCGGTTCCATATCCGCTCCCTTCAGGCCGGTGCGGTTTGCAATAGTCCGCCCCTGTTCCCTTATCGGCTGAATTTTGCTCAGCGCTTCCTCTTGCCGGGAGAGTAACGACCGGTACTTAGGCACGCCACCACGATTTCAGTGTGCAACTGATACTTTTTTGATGCGCAACACCCAGCTCGACTCCCGTAGCGCCCGACGGACGATAGGCGTGATAATCCGCGACGCAGCCGCGGATCCGGGCTGCTTCGACACCGCGCTCAAGATGGACGAAGACTTGGCACCAGTTCGAATCTTTAGGGTGCGCTATCTCCGCGAAACGACCTTCCGCAATAACGGCCTTGTCGAAAGCGATTGCGCCGACGGAATATCCACATCCGGTAATCAAGGCTGTCAACCCGCGGAATGGTCTTGCCACAACCGAAGGCTCTCGAAAACATACGCTCACAATGGTCGTGACTGGATTTTTGTTGATCTTTCGGTGCACACGTTGTGCACACGTGGCCACCTAACCAATTGAAGAGTTTTGACTTTCGCTCCAATCCATCATGGGCCAAGTTCAGCCAAGTTAAGGAAGTGTCGTCGAAGGACGTCAAATGACAGCACGCGCTTAGACGGTGTCAGAAGGCGGCTAACGGCGGTATCCGTCGGGAAGACCATCCGCCATTGGAACGACTTGAATGTGGCGCGCATGCGGTCTCGCTCATTGCAGCCGTCAGGCTGCGACCGGCGTTCACCCGCGCTCGAACACGAAGTCGCGGTAACCGTTCTGGATTGCTGCGGCACAGTATTCCCGGTATTTTGGGAAGCCTCCGGTAAACAGCGACAGGCCCTGGGCCTTGTCCTTGACGTTGGTGCCGACATACCAGGTCTTCGCCTTGGTCAGCAGCGAGCGCTTGGCAAGCCTGAAGACCAGGTCCATCCAGTCGTCCTCCGCCTTCCTGGTCGGCTCGATGGTGTCGAGGCCATGATCGGCCATATGCATGATCGCGCTTGCGATCCAGTCGACGTCGTTCTCGCTGATCCGGACGATGTTGGCCAGCGCTGCCGGACCGTTCGGCCCGGTGGTCATGAAGAGGTTCGGAAATCCCTCCATCATGAGGCCGAGATGCGACCTTGCGCCCTCCTTCCACTTCTCGTTGACGCTGCGGCGGTTGCGGCCGACGACGTCGAAGGCCGTCAGTGCGCCCGTTAGTCCGTCATAACCGGTGGCGAAGATCAGCATGTCGAGCGTGGTCTCGCGGTCTTGCGTGCGCACGCCCTGCGAGGTGACCTCCACGATTGGGTCAGTAGTGCAATCGATCAGGTGGACATTCGGCCGGTTGAACGTCTCATAGTAACCTGTGTCCAGGCACGGGCGGCGGGCGAAGATCGGATAACCACGCGGCTTCAGCTGTTCCGCAGTGACGGGATCGACAACGACGTCGTCGATCTTGTCGCGCACGAACTCGGCCACTTGTTCGTTGGCCTCCTCGTTGCTCAGGAGATCCGTGAAGGTACCGAGCATAGCCAGCCCGCCTGCCTTCCAGGCGTCCTCCAGCAATTCGTGGCGGCGCGATGGGGTCACGCTGAAGAACGCACGCGTCGTCCACGGACGCACACCGCCATTCGGGCTGTTGCGCGCCGCCTCGCGAATGCCGACATAGTTGCGCTTGACCTCCGCCACGTAGTCGGGGTCGAGCTTCTGGTTGCGCATCGGCATGGTGAAGCTCGGCGTGCGCTGAAACACGTAGAGCTCGCCGGCCTGCCGGCCCACCTCCTGCACGATCTGGATGCCGGTGGATCCAGTGCCGATCACGCCGACGCGCTTGCCGTCATAGCTGACGTGATGATGCGGCCATCGGCCGGCACGCAACAGCTCGCCGGTGTAGAGTTCGACGCCGGGAATCTCAGGATCCCGGGGCACCGAGAGCGGGCCGGTCGCCATCACGCAATACGTCGCCGCGACCGTCTCGCCGCGGTCCGTCGTCACGGTCCAGAGCTTACGGGCCTCGTCCCAGACGGCGCGCACGATGCGCGTCTTGAACTGGTAGTGCCTGCGCAAGTCGAGGCGGTCGGCGACGAAGTTGAAATAAGCCAGCAGCTCCGGCTGCGAGGCGAATTCCTCCGACCAGGTCCATTCCTGCTCGACCTCGGGCGAGAACGAATAGCTGTAGTCGATGCTCGGCAAGTCGACTCGCGCCCCAGGATAGCGATTCCAGTACCAGACGCCCCCGACATCGCCCCCGGCCTCGAAGGCCGCGATTTTGAGACCCATCTCGCGAAACTTGTAGACGGCGTAGAGACCGCCGAAGCCGGCGCCGACGACGATGACGTCGAGGTGCGGCCCCTTCGCATCAGAGCTGTTCATGTCGGCATTTCCTCGTGGTTGACTCATTGGCTTTAACGCCCGCTATTTCCGGTGCAGCAGGTCGTAGATGGGATCGTCCGGAATACGTGCGCCCAGCGGCAAGCGAGGACCGAAGCGACTCCGTTCGGGCTCGGTCGCGGCAACCTGCTCATCCACCCAGTCATAGGCAACGATGCGGCGCGCCACGCGCCACTCGCCGCCGCGCTGCTGGAAGACGTCGCAGTACCGGCCGGCGATCAGGAACTGCCGAGCGATGCCGTCCTTTGCCGGCCCGCGCTGCAGGGCGAGGAAGTAGGTTTCGACGACAGCTTCCGCAAGCGCAACGAATTCGATCAGGATATTGCCGACCATGTGGACATTGCGCGCATCGGTCTTGAAGATGTCCTTGGCCCATTCGAAGAAGCCTTCGACCGGCCCGGAATACGGACCGTGCTGGTCGATCGCATCCGGCCAGTAGGCGCTGCGGAGCGCCGCTTCATCGGCGCGATCGACGCCGCGGCAATAGCGGTAGATGCAATCGCGGATCGCCTCCCTGTCGAGCAGCTCGGCGATCTTCTCGTGCGATGCGGTCATTTCAGAGCCCTTTGCAGCTCCGGCTCGATACGCGCTTGGCGTACCGGCCCTCCCTTGACGGCGGCGACCATCTCATGTGCAGTGGCGGGCAACCAACAAATCTTCATATGCGAAGACAAATTTCACATCCGTGAATTTGCGGCATCCGAGGGAGGATCGATTGCCATCGCAGCTGACGACGTCAGCCTCGATTTCCGCGGCCGGATCGACCGTGAAATCCGCGCTGCGCGCGATCGAGATCCTCGAATTCTTCATGCGCGAGCGGCAACCGCGCGCGATGTCCGAAGTCGGCGAGGCGCTGGGTTATCCGCCCTCCAGCGCGACGGTTCTGCTCAAGACGCTGGTCGGCCTCGGCTACCTGAACTTCGATCGCAGGACGAAGGTCTATTTCCCGACGCCGAAGGTGACGTCGCTCGGCGACTGGATACCGAAATCTCTGTTCGGCAACAGCCGCGTGCTTGAGGCGATCGCCGACATGCACGCCGCAACAGGTGAAGCGGTCGCGATCGGCACCACCAACGACGTGTATCTGCAATACGTCAAGATCATTCAGTCGATCCACCCGCTCCGCTTTCACGTCGATGAGGGAACGCTGCGGCCGCTGACGCAATCCGCGCTCGGCTGGCTCTTGATGTCGACGATGTCCGACGAGAAGCTCGATACCATCGTGCGCCGCGCCAACATCGCGACGCCGAACGCAGCGGACAGGGTCAAGCCTGCGGACATGATCCGGCGCATCAGGGAGATCCGGGGCAAAGGTTATTGCTCGGCGGAGAACGTGCCGATGCTCGGCGGGGCGACGATCTGTGTCCTGCTCCCGATCACAATTCAGAATCAACCTGTCGCTCTCGGCCTCGGCGGCGTCGCCGAGCGGATCAAGCAAAATGCCGCCCGCTACCTGAGTGTTCTGCGGCAGGCCGCCAAGACCGTCAAAGCCGGGGACACCGCCGATCAACCGGATGACACAGAGGCCTGACGCCGGGCGGGCGCCAACTACTCCTGCAGGGCCTCCTCTCGCCGCGACCGGATCGTGGGCAGCATGAGCAGGACGATCGCGATCGCAGCTGCGACCAGCAACGCCGCCGACAAGGGCGAGGTCAGGAATACGCTGACGTCGCCCCGCGACAGCACCATGGCGCGGCGGAAATTCTCCTCGATTGCGGGCCCGAGCACCAGGCCGAGCAGCAACGGTGCGGCCGGCAGTTGCAGCTTGATCAGGAGGTAGCCGAACACGCAGAAGATCGCCGCCTCGTATACTTCGAAAGTGCCGCTGTTGATCGAATAGACGCCGATCGAGCAGAACACCATGATCGCCGGGAACAGATAGCGGTAGGGAATGGTGAGCAGTTTGACCCACAATCCGACCAGCGGCAGGTTGAGGATCAAGAGCATCAGATTGCCGACCCACATTGAGACGATCAAGCCCCAGAACAGCCTCGGATTCTTGGTCATGACCTCCGGACCCGGCTGGATGTTGTGAATGTTCATCGCGCCGACCATCAGCGCCATGACAACGTTGGAGGGCACGCCGAGCGTCAACAGCGGAATGAACGACGTCTGGGCGCCGGCGTTGTTGGCCGATTCCGGACCCGCGACGCCTTCGATCGCACCCTTGCCGAACTGCTCGGGGTGTTTCGACAGCTTCTTCTCCAGCGTATAGGAGGCGAACGACGACAGCACCGCACCGCCGCCCGGCAGCACGCCGAGCAATGTGCCGAGTGCAGTGCCGCGCAGGATGGCCGGAACCATACGCCGGAAATCCTCGCGCGTCGGAAACAGGTTGGCGATCTTCTGCGTCACCAGCGACAGCTTGTCGTCCTGCTCGAGGTTCTTGACGATCTCGGCAAAGCCAAAGATGCCCATCGCCAGCGGCACGAAATCAAGCCCGTCGAACAGCTGCGGAATGCCGAAGGCGAAACGTTGCGTGCCCGTGCTGAGGTCGGTGCCGACAAGGCTGAGCAGCATGCCGAGCACGACCATGCCGATGCCTTCGATGAAGGGCCCGCTGGACAGCACCGACGCAAGGATGAGGCCCAGGATCATCAGGGCAAAAAATTCCTTCGGCCCGAACAGCAACGCCGCTGCCGTCAGCGGCCCGGCCAGCGCCGCCAGTGCCAGCGTCGCCACGCAGCCAGCGAAGAACGAGCCGATCGCCGCCGTCGAGAGCGCGACACCGGCCCTGCCTTGCTTCGCCATCTGGTAACCGTCGATCGTGGTGACGACGGACGAGGATTCGCCGGGCAGATTGACCACGATCGCCGTAGTCGAGCCGCCATACTGGGCGCCGTAATAGATGCCTGCGAGCATGATCAGCGCCGAGTCCGGCTGTAGCGCATAGGTGATCGGAAGCAGCATCGCGATGGTGGCGAGCGGACCGAGGCCGGGCAATACGCCGATCAATGTCCCCAGCAAGCAGCCGAAGAAGGCGTAGAGCAAATTGGCAGGCTGGGCGGCAGTAGAGAAGCCGATTGCCAGATTGTGAAAGAGATCCATCGCATCAAGCCTTCAATTAAGCAGCGCCGGCCACACCGGCAGCTGCAGCCCGAGGCCATAGACGAACACGAGCAGGCACAGCGTGATCAGGACGGCCGCGTTGGCGAGCGCGCCCGTCCAGGTGAATTCCGGGCTGGCCTTGCTCGACACCACGATCAGCACGAACAGGGCACCCATGAGGCCGAGCGGAAACAGCAGAAGCGCAAACAGCGCCACCGAACCTGTGACCCAGGCGAGGCCCTTCAGATCCCAGCGCTGCAACTCCTGTCGTTCTGCCGTCCGCCTCACCGCACTCAGCATCGCGGCAAGTCCGATTGTGGCCAGCACAATGGCACAGGCGTGGAAGGTAACCCGGTCCCATCCGCGCCGCGCTGCCGGCCGGATAGTTCAGCGCCGTCATGAAGAAGAAGATTGCAAAAGCGAGGAACA
>Ga0105248_10002757_pt1 | contig 19520 bp, 12 predicted proteins | sample KBSS34metaG_FD_81524 | JGI IMG/M metagenome (GOLD analysis project Ga0105248, IMG submission 81524) | Switchgrass rhizosphere microbial communities from Kellogg Biological Station, Michigan, USA - KBS S3-4 metaG | ecosystem: Host-associated > Plants > Roots > Rhizosphere > Soil | place...
CATCGCCTGCACGTTCACGCGCTCGTCTGACAGCAGGCGGCACACACCGGCCAGCGCGCCCGGACTGTTCGGCAGGCGCAGCGATAGTTCAATTCGGATCATGGGGGGATGATAAAGGATCCGCACTGACAAGGACACAGAGGAGAACAAAGGACACAGCGAAGCGGGACACCCTTTGTGTCCTTTGTTCCCTTTGTGTCTTCTGTGCTGGGCGAGCCGAAGGCGAGCGAAGTGAACGGCCCCGCGGACGGGTGTGGCCTCCCAGATGGCCAGCCACCCGCCGCGCGGGGTGCGGGGCAGGTGTTACGCGAGCACTTTGATGACGACGCGGCGGTTCTGGGCGCGGCCGGCCTTGGTCTTGTTCGGCGCAACCGGCTTCTCTTCGCCGTAGCTGATGACGTTCATCTTGTGCAGCGGAATCTGGTACTGCTCGTAGAGATACCGCTTGACCGCCTCGGCGCGCTCCAGACCGATCTTCTCGTTGATCATCTTGTCGCCGACGTTGTCCGTGTGACCCTCGATCTCGAGGTAGATGGCCTTCGGATCCTGCTTCAACTGCGCGACCATCTGGTCGAGCCGCTGCTTTGCTTCATCGGGCAGCACGGTCTTGCCGAACTTGAAGTTGCCCTGATCCTCGCTCAACACCACCTCGTAGACGAGGCGCTTGTTGGCCTTGTCCATCACGTCGAACTTGGTGTTGGCTTCGGTGCCGACGGCCTTGGCGTCGTTGGCGGCCGAGTGCGCCGCTGCCGCCGCGTCGTTGGCGGCCTGCGCCTTCGAATCGGCCGCGGCGGCCTTGGCGTCGACCTCCGAAATGCGGCCCTCGTTCTTGCGCGTCCGCTCCTGCGTTTCCTCGAGCGAGCGTCCCTGCGCGTCAACCTTCTCGTTCACTTCGCCGACGCTGGTTCGCACGAACTTCTTGGTGGCGCAGGCGGTCGATCCACCTAGCGCCAGAGCCACAAGGGGAACAGCGACGAACAGTTTCCGGAACATGGTCGATCCTCCTAATGCAACGTCGGGCTTGATTGCCCCGCTATGTAACCACTCCGGGCACGAACAGTAAGGTCCTTGTTGCGCGCGCGGACCACGAGCGGATGCCAGCCCGGCTGCCCGCTCGATTCGAATGCGATGAGGTACTGATGCCGCAGCTCGTCGATGATCTGGCGCGCCGCGACGCTGCGCTGTCCCGGCGTGCTGGCGACGAACACATGACCGCCCGTCCACGCCGCGAGGTCCGCCAGAGGCCCGGCAAGCGCCGATTGCTGGGCCGCCGGCACCGCCGTCTCTTCCGACGGGTTGTCGATCGACGGCACGATGCCGAAGATGTAGACCGGGACGTCGATCCCGCTGGCGATGGCGGACACTTCTGCCGGCTTGAGATAACTGGAGGTGTCGGCGCCGTCGGTGAGGACGACGACCGCGCGACGACGTCCCTCACGCTCGCCAACGCGCCTCGCGGTCAGCGCGATGGCGTCGTGGAGCGAGGTTTCGCCGAAAGGCATTTTGCCCGTCAGCCCGGCTGGCAGCGACTTCAGGCCGATCGTGAACGGCGCGACTTCATCGAGATGCGTGTCGAACGTGAAAACTGCCGCCTCGTCGCGCGTGGGATCGAGCCAGCTCATGACGTGGTCGGCCGCCTCACGCGCATATTTCAAATGCCCTTCCATGCTCCCGCTGACGTCGAACAGCATCGCGACGCTGACGCCGGTCAGGTCGTGCCGGAAGTCTTTGATGTTACGCGCCTGACCGCCGTCGAGGATTTCGAAATCACGCGCCGTGAGATCCGCGACAAAGCGCCCCTTGCGGTCGCGGACGATGGCAGCGATCCGTACCATGTCGACGCTGGCCTTGAAGGAGGGGACCATTGCCGGCGGCGTCTGGGTCTGACCCGCCACCTTTCCGTCCCACCCGATTCCGGTTGCCAGCGCCAAAATAGTCGCTACCTTGATGAGCTTGCCCCGCATCATCGGCTGTTTCCTTTCCAAAGTTGCTGCCATCTGATTAAGTGTTGGTACAGTTTAAGTTAGTCGGATCTAGCGTCGGTACGCGGAGTGCCACCGTATGGAAAATCGTGTAGAAATTACTCGTCGACACGGCATCCGTATCGGGTCGGAGTAGAATCCTCGCGTGACAACCGCCAGGACCGCGGCGGCGATACCAACCGCCGCCCGCGTTCACCGCTTTACCTACGCCATTCGGAATATCGTCGCCGAGGCCCAAAAAGTTGAGGCGGCAGGCACGCACGTCCGCTATCTCAATATCGGCGATCCGGTCGCCTTCGGGTTCAAGACGCCGGCACATCTGGTCGAGGCAGTGGCGCGCGCGATGCGCGACGGGCACAACACATATGGCCCGTCCGCGGGGATTCCGGCGGCCCGCGAGGCCGTGGCGGCGGAATACACCCGTACGGGCTTTCCAGTTGCGGCCGATCGCGTTTTCATCACGGCGGGCACGTCGGAAGGGATCGAGCTGACGCTGAGCGCGGTGTGCGACAGCGGCTGCGAGGTCCTCGTGCCGATGCCGACCTATCCCCTGTACACCGCCGTGCTGGCCAAGCTCGACGCTCAGGCGAAGTACTACCGGCTGGATGCCTCGAATGGCTGGATGCCGGACCTGGATCACCTGAAAAGTCTGGTCACGTCCGCCACGCGCGCGCTGGTCGTGATCGATCCGAACAATCCCACTGGCGCAGTGTATCCAACAGAGACGCGTCGTGCCTTGCTCGACTTCGCCGACGCGCACGGCCTGTTGGTGCTTGCCGACGAAGTGTACGGCGATCTCGGATTTTCCGGCCCTGTCCCGCCTTACGGTTTGCTCGACCCCGACGCGGCGATTATCTCGTTCTCGAGCTTGTCGAAGGCTTACCTGGCACCCGGCTGGCGCACGGGCTGGATGGCGATCGGGCGTTCACCGCGCCTCGACGCGGTCGTGGCGGCCGTGAAAAAACTGGCGGACGGGCGGCTGTGCAGCACGGTCCCGATGCAGTATGCGATCGCGCCGGCGCTCACCGGCGATCGCTCGCACCAGCCGGCCTTCCGGCGCGACCTCGAGGCGCGCGCGCAGCTCACGGTCGAACGGCTGCGCGGCATGTCGGGCGTATCCTGCGTGGCGCCGACCGCCGCGTTCTACGCGATGCCGCGGGTGGCGCTGCCGCCCGGGCGCACTGACGAGGATTACGTGAAGGCGCTGCTCCATGCGACCGGGGTCCTCTGCGTCTATGGCTCCGGCTTCGGTCTGCCTGCCGACCAGGGATTCCTTCGCATCGTCTTCCTGGCGCCGCTCGATGAGCTTCGAGACATCTACGATCTGATGGCGGGCTTCACCGAAGACTACCTGAGAAGCTCATAATGGCCGGTGGCTGATCGCTGCCGATGATGACGGACCGCGACTTCACGCGACGACTGCTGCAGACCGTTGCGACCGTCGCCGGTACGGCCGTCCTGGTTGCGCTCCTGTGGGCCGCGCGTGAAGCGCTGCTGCTGATCTACATCAGCGCGCTCATCGCGATGGGGTTCTCGCCGATCGTCGGCGTCCTGGAGCGGATGCGCGGCGTGCCGCGCTGGCTCGCCATTCTCGTCATTTATCTCGCTATCGTCGCCGTCGTCATTGTCCTCGGCCTGATGATCATTCCTCCGCTGGTCGCGCAAGCCGCGGCGCTGTGGGCGAAGATCCCGAGCTACTTCAACGCGTTCCAGACCTTTCTCATCAAGCACAAGCTGATGGTCCATCGCGTGACGCTCGAGGAGGCCGTGCAGAGCGCGCCCAGCGGCACCGGTGGCAACGCGGTCGGGACGGTGCTCGTCGCGATCTCGAGTCTGATCGGCGGCATCTTCGGGCTCATCACCATCCTGATTCTGAGTTTCTACCTGCTGCTCGAAGCGCAACCAATGTTCGACGCGCTGATGCGGTTCGTGCCGGTGGGCCGCCGCGCCGACGTGGCGACAGCGTCGCGTCAGGCGGTCGTCAAGGTCAGCGCGTGGCTGCGGGCGCAGCTCTTGCTCGCGGGCGTCATGGGCATCTTCGCGGCCATCGGTCTGTACCTGCTCGACGTGCCTTACTTCTACGTCATCGCGCTGGTGGCAGTGATCGGTGAAACCATCCCGATCGTCGGCCCAATCATCGGCGGCATCACCGCGGTGGGTGTCGCGATCACCGTGTCGCCGCAGCTGGCAGGATTGGTTGGGGTGTATTTCCTCGTCCTGCACCAGCTCGAAGCCAACGTCCTCGTGCCCAAGATCATGGAACGGCGCGTCGGCGTCAGTCCGGTCATCGTGATGATCGCCTTGCTGATCGGCGGCGCGCTATGGGGTCTGGTCGGCGCGATCCTCGCTATTCCGACCGCGGCGATCATCTCGGTCATCGTCTCGGAGTTCGCGAGCGAAGAGGACGTCCGAATTCAGCGCATCCGGTGAATACCGCTCACGAAGACCGCAAAGATCGCAAAGAACGCAAAGAGAATCATGGCTTTGCGGCCTCTGCGGCCTTTGCGTTCATCGTGTATCTCGTGCTCACACTGGCGCTGACGTGGCCGCTGGCGCGCGGGCTCGCGCACGATGTTCCGAGCGACTTCGGCGATCCGCTCTTCACGGCGTGGGTGATGGCGTGGGACGCCACCCACTTGGGAACCGGGTGGTGGAACGCGAACATCTTTCATCCACACCCGCTCGCGCTCGCCTACTCGGAGCACTTTCTTCCCCAGGCGCTTCAGGCGCTGCCGGTCTATCTCGTCACGGCCAATCCGCTTCTCGGCTACAACCTTGTGTTCCTGTCGACGTTCGTGCTGTCAGGCCTGGGGATGTTTCTCTTCACCCGCGATCTGACCGGACGCTGGGAGAGCGCGATGGTGGCCGGGCTCGCGTACGCGTTCGCGCCGTACCGGATCGCGTCGCTGCCTCACCTCCATGTGCTGTCGTCCGCGTGGCTGCCGTTCGTGCTGCTCGGATTTCGCCGCTACCTGGCGACCGGCAGGATGCCGCCGCTCTTCGGGGCGGTCGTCGCATGGGTCGCGCAGAATCTTTCGTCCGGGTACTACATCTTCTTCTTCGGTCCGGCGGTCGTCGCGTACATCGCGTGGGAGCTCACGGTGCGGCATCTCTGGTCGAACACCCGGATCGTCGCAACGATCGCCGCCGCCTGCGCAGCGGTGGCGGCGATGACGGTGCCGTTCATGCTGCCGTATCTGGCGCTGCGAAACCGCGACTTCAGCCCGCGTGCGGCGCGCGAGGTCGATCGGTTTGCCGCCGACGCGTACTCGTACCTGACGGCGGCGCCCAACCTGCGCGTGTGGGGCGGACGTCTGCGCGCGTGGCCGAAGCCCGAAAGCGCCCTCTTCCCGGGACTGACCATCGCCGCGCTCGCCGTGTTCGCGTGCATTCGTGCCTGGCGAGCCGCGCGATTCGCCGGGTGGTTCACGACGACGGTCATCGCGATCGCGTTCGTGCTGTCGACACTCGTGTTCGGCTGGTCGATCCGGTTGCCGCTGCTCAAGGTGACGAGCCTCGGGCGGGCCGCTCTGGCCGCGGCGGCGCTGGTGACGATCGCGCTCGTCGGCTCACGCGCGATCCGCGCCGCAACCCGCCGCTGGTTCCAGCAGCCCGCCGCCATCCTGTCGCTCATCGCCGCGTCCGCGGTCGTCCTCTCGTTGGGGACGCGAATCACGGCGAAGGGGCGGGTGGTCCTTGAATCCGCGCCGTACGCGCTGCTGTACCGATTCGTCCCGGGCTTCGACGCCCTCCGCGTGCCGAGCCGATTCGCGATGCTAGTCGCCTTCTGCCTCGCCGGACTTGTGGCGATTGGCGTCGCCGCCATCGCCGACGATCGGCGCCGCCGGCTCGTCGCGCTCGTGGCGGCGGCGTTGATCGTGATCGAGTTCGTGCCCGCGCCTTTCCCGATCAACGGCAACTCGACGGTGTACGCGCGCGCCGATCTCGCACCGCTGCCGGATATCCTCGAATCGGGCGCGGACGCGCCGCCGGTTTATCGCTTCATCGCCAGCCTGCCCTCGAACACCGCGATCGTGGAACTGCCGCTCGGCGAGCCGGCGTTCGACATCCGCTACATGTTCTATTCGACGCTGCACTGGAAGCCGCTGGTCAACGGCTACAGCGGCGGGGAGCCGCCGGATTACGAGCTGCTCGACACCAGTCTGCAGGACATCGCGACACGCCCCGACCGCGCGTGGCAGGCGCTGCTCGACTCCGGGGCGACGCATGCGGTCGTTCACGAAACGATGTTCGTTCGCGATGAGGGGCCGTCGCTGACCGCCTGGATCACGAAGCGCGGCGGCCGCGAGGTCGCGAGATTTGGCGGGGACTCAGTCGTCGAGCTGCCGCGGTAGTCGTAGTCATATACTGATCCCTTCAATGAGATCCGATCCGCTCGGTTATCTATCGACTGAACTGGACACGCTGAAGCAGCAGGGGCTCTATCGCACGCTGCGCGTGCTGGAAGGCGAGCAGAAGGCAAAAACCACCTTCGATCACCGCCAGGTCGTCAACCTGTCGTCGAACAATTACCTGGGTCTGACCACGCATCCACTGCTCAGGGAACGCGCGCTGGAGGCCACGCGCCGCCTTGGTGTCGGCTCGGGATCGGTCCGGTCGATTGCCGGCACGATGGACATTCACATGGAGCTCGAGCGGCGGCTCGCCGTGTTCAAGAACACCGAAGCCGTCGTCGTGTTTCAGAGCGGATTTGCCGCGAACGCCGGCACAGTGGCGGCCGTCTTATCCAAAGACGATGTCGTCATCTCCGACGAGCTCAATCACGCCAGCATCATCGATGGCTGCCGTCTCAGCCGGGCGGCGATCAAGGTGTTTCCGCACAAGGACGCCGCCGCCGCCCGGCGCATCGTCGCGGAGTTGCCGGCGGCGCAGCGCAAGCTGCTCATCACCGACGGCGTGTTCAGCATGGACGGCGACCTCGGCGCGCTGCCGGCGCTGTGCGACATCGCCGAGGAATTCGGCTGCATCATGATGGTGGACGACGCGCACGCCAGCGGCGTGTTCGGGCGGAACGGCCGCGGCACCATCGATCACTTCAGCATGCACGGGCGGGTGGATATCCAGGTCGGCACGCTGTCCAAGGCGATCGGCGCGCTCGGCGGCTACGTCGCCGGGAGCCGCGCGCTCGTCGAGTTCCTGTATCACCGCGCGCGCCCGTTTCTGTTCTCGACATCCCACCCGCCGGCCGTCGCCGCGGCGTGCATCGCGGCGCTGGACGTGCTGGAGCAGGAACCGCAGATCATCGAGCGGCTGTGGGAGAACACGCGGTTCTTCAAATCCGGACTGCAGACGCTCGGCTTCAACACCGGCTTGAGCGAAAGCCCGATCACCCCGGTCATCGTCGGCGACGGCGCGCTGGCGATGAAGCTGTCTGACCGCCTGTTTCAGGAAGGCGTCTTCGCGCAGGGCATTGCCTTTCCGACCGTCGCCCGCGACAAGGCGCGCGTCCGGACCATCGTCACGGCCACCCACACACGCGACGAGCTGCAGTTCGCGCTCGACGTGTTCGCGAAGGTCGGCCGCGAGCTGAGCATTCTTTGAGCCGCCGTCCTCCGCGCGGGTCGCGTCTTCAGGACTTTTTCAATACCTACACCCGCGATCTGACCGCCGACGATCTGCAGCGCCTGTTCACGCGCGACACCCGCGAAGCGTACAAGTTCTTCACGCGGGGCGTCGACGCCGAAGCGCTCAAGTCGCTGCCGTGGCACCGCCGCGCAGTCGCCCACACGCGCGTGCTGTTCGTGGCGTTCACGATGAAGCTGTCGCCGGCGCGCCGGGTGTTGTACGGCGCGGCGCTGCTGCTGGCGTTCATCGGACTGTTCAATCTGTTCCGCGGCATCGGTCTCGTCGAGATCGCGCAGGTGCCATTCGTCGGCGGCGTCGGCGTGCCCGGTCCTCTCTTCCGTGAGGGGACGTGGTCGCTGCTGTTCGCGTTCGCGCTGATGAACCTGCTCGTCCTGCTGGAAGTTGCCGACCGGCTGTCGCTCAAGAACGACCTCGAGATCGCGCGCGAGATTCAACAGGCGATGCTGCCGGCCGGCCTTTACAGCGCGCCAGGCGTCGAGACCTTCGGCCTCAGCCGGCCAGCCAATACCGTCGGCGGCGACTTCTACGACATCCTGCCGCTCGAGGACGGCCGGCTTGTCGTGACGGTGGGCGACGTCGCCGGAAAAGGCAGTCCGGCGGCACTCCTGATGGCGCTGCTGCTCGCGATGCTGCGAACGCTCGTCGACGAGAAACTGGAGCCGGCCGAGCTCATTACCCGATTGAACGTCCAGGTGTGCCGGCACAGCCCCGGCTCGAGGTTCATCACGCTCTTCTACGCGGTCTACGAACCGCTCACCGGCGAGATGACCTACGTCAGCGCCGGCCACACGCCACCGCTGCTGATTCGCGCCGACGGCCGTTGCACGCGGCTGACCGAAGGCGGCATCGCCCTCGGCATGTTCGATCACTCGACTTACAAGACCGGTCAGCTGACGATTCAACCGGATGAGGTGCTGGCCATCTACAGCGACGGCGTCACCGAAGCCGAAAACGCCGCCGGACGGCCGTTCGACGAGGAAGGTCTCGAGAACGCGCTCAAGGCGAACCGCACCGAGCCCGTCACGTCGATGGGGTCGGCCATCGTCCGCGCCGTCGAACAGCACAGCGCCGATACGCGTCTGGCGGACGATCTGACCATCCTGCTGCTGCGGCGTCTCGCGATCGTCGCGGCATAGGCTCGACTCCGAACCGCTCGTCGAAGTGTCTAAAATAAGAGTTCCGGCAAAGACTCGTGAGAATGTCCTGTCGTCCCCTCGTCGTGGTGTTCGCGCTCGTGGCGGCGGTGTGCCCCCGCGCGTACGGACAGGAGGGTGACGCCGTGGCGCCGCTGCTGGCGCGGATCGAGCAGGTCACGAAATCGGGTGATGCCACCGCCTACCTCGCGCTGCTGACGGCCGGCGCCAACCGCGAGCGGGCGATCGAGTTCTGCAGCTCGGAGCTGCTACCGGGCGCGACGCGCACGGTTTTGAAGGAACGCGATCGCGAGCCGCTGCGCGGCACGCTGGCCGGCAACGGCTACCGCCTGATGGTCGACGTCCTCACCGAGTTCGGCCCGCGCGCGCGCGCCGCCACATGGCGGCTGGACGTCAAACGCGTCGGCGAACGCGGCAGCGCCCAGGAATGGGCCATCGACGACGAAGAGCGGCTGTCGGCGGTCGAGAACCTCTATCGCCTCGCACTCAACCCGACGAAGGTGTTTGCCGCGCGCGATTTGCGGGTCGCCGCCGAGGACCTCGACCTCACCCTGACCGAGGGCTCCGTCTACGTCGCTGACATCGACCAGGGCGCGACCGCCGCGGTGCTGGTCGGACGCGGCATGATGAGTTTTCACCCGACGCCGGACACCGAACGCGGGCAGGTCAAGATTTTTGCGGGCAGCGAAACCCTGGAAACGCGATTCGATGTCGCTTTCATCCGCCTCAATCCCTACGACTTCGAGTCGGCGCTCGCCGCGACGCAGCTGAAGCCCAAGCTGGCAGACCCGAAGGAATTCCGGCGCGCGGAGGAGGTGTTTCGGGAGGACTCGCAGAAGTCGTTCCTGATCGACCTCGGCGATCTGAGCCGCGACCCGTGGTCGCTGCTGCCCGGCTCGGGCGACTTCCTCGCCGAGGTCCACACGCGCCGGTTCGATACGCTGACCTACGCGAAATCCGCCAGCGAGGCCGAAGACATCACGGTCTTCGATCGAAAGCGCCACCACAACATTTCGATCTATCCCTCGCAGCGGAAGATCGCGAACCGTGGGCGCTTTTACAACGAAGACGAGCTCGTCGACTACGACGTCCTCGATTACGACATCGACGTCGCCATCACCCCGGACCGGCAATGGCTCGACGGCCGCGTCCGCCTGCGCCTCAAAGTGCGGGCGCTCGCGCTCGGCAGCATCACGATGCGCCTCGCCGAATCGCTCGTCGTCCAGTCGATCGTCAGCTACGAGCACGGCCGCCTGTTCGGCGTGCGGGTCAAGAACCAGAACACCATCGTCGTCAATTTGCCGACGACGCTGCAGCGGGACGCCGAGGTGACCCTCACCATCACCTACGCGGGCCGGCTCGAGCCGCAGACGGCGGATCGCGAAACGCTGGCGCTGACGCAGGGACGCGTCCAGGAAGATATGCCGTCGATCGCCGCCGAGCCGAGCTTCCTGTACAGCAATCGCAGCTACTGGTATCCGCAAGCGCCGGTCAGCGACTACGCGACCGCGATCATTCGCATATCGGTCCCGACGACGCTCGATTGCGTGGCCAGCGGCGAGCTGGAGCCCGGATTCCCGACGATCGTGGCCAACACTGCCCGGGGCGCGCCGCGGATCGAAAGCGCACCGGCGGCGACGAACCGCAAGCTCTACGTGTTCCGGGCCTCGCAGCCGCTTCGCTATCTGGCCTTCGTCGTCAGCCGGTTCGCGCGCGCGGAAACGGCCACCGTCGCGTTTCCGCCGCGGCAGAACGGCGATTCGGCAAGCGTACCGTTCGTAGGCCCTTCCTACAGCAGTCTGAACCTGTCTGTCGAAGCGAACCCCCGACAGGTCCAGCGCGGACGCGAGCTCGGCGACCGGGCGGCCGACATCGCGCTCTTCTATCACTCGGTGATCGGCGACGTGCCGTATTCGGCGTTCACGATCGCGCTGGTGGAAAGCGACTTGCCTGGCGGACACAGTCCTGGCTACTTCGCCGCGCTCAATCAGCCGCTTCCCTCGTCGCCGCTGGTCTGGCGCAACGACCCGGCCGCGTTCAGCAGTTTTCCCGACTTCTTCCTCGCCCACGAGCTCGCGCACCAGTGGTGGGGCCAGGCGATCGGTTGGCGCAACTACCACGAGCAGTGGCTCAGCGAAGGCTTCGCGCAATACTTCGCGGCGCTCTACGCGCAGAAGCAGAAGGGCGACGACGTCTTCGCGTCCGTGCTGCGCCAGCTGCGCAAGTGGGGCATGGACAACTCGGATCAAGGTCCGGTCTACCTCGGATACCGACTCGGACACGTCCGCGATCAGAGCCGCATCTTTCGCGCGCTCGTGTACAACAAGGGCGCGGCGGTGCTTCACATGCTGCGGCGCCTGGTCGGCGACGAGCCGTTCTTCCGTGGGCTGCGCCACTTCTACAGCGCGTCGCGGTTCCACAAGGCCGGCACGGCGGAACTGCGAGTCGCGATGGAGGCGGAGACCGGGATGTCGCTCGAGCGCTTCTTCGAGCGCTGGATCTACGGGTCGACCCTGCCGAAACTGAAGGTCGGTTATCGCACCGAAGGCAACGAAGTCATCCTGCAGGTCGAGCAGATCGGCGAGATATTCGATGTGCCGCTGACGATCGAGCTGCAGTACGCCGATCGCAAGCCGGTCGAAGTCCTGATGGCCGTCACCGATCGGACGGTCGAAAAGCGGGTCCCGCTCGGCGGTGTCCTCCGTGGCATCGACGTCAGCAAGGACGACGGCACGATGGCAGAAATCGTCAAGAACTGAACCAGAACCGGGTTCAACGTTCCGGGTTCCGGGTTCAGGGTTCGTTCTCGTTCTGGGTTCGGCAGAACCTCGAACTCTGAACCCCGAACTGCGAACCTCGAATTCCGAACCCCGAACTGCGAACCAGAACGAACGCTGAACCTGGAACCCTGAACCCCGAACCCGACGGGTTACTGGAGGTAGATAGCCGCGACGCGGGGCGCGCCGCGGCGCTCGAAGGGCTCGAACACGAGGATGAACTTGGTGCCAGCCAGCTGATAGGCACGAACCTCGCGCATGCCGAGCGGACCCTGTTCCTCGGCCTGACTGGCTAAGGTGACCGACACGTCGATTCGCGCCAGCGCGTCGGCGCGGGGATCGCCGACGCGAATTTCATTGCCAGCGCCGAGCAGCAGCGTCGGCACCGACACGGCATCGGGCGGTACAGCCACATTGGCAGGGGTCGACGGCTCTGTGGCGCCGGCCACGGCGCGTGGGGCACCCCGCAGCTCGCGAACCACCAGCACCCCGACCAACAGCGTGGCGGCCAGAAGGGCGGCAGCGGTCAACCAGTCGCCGGACAGACTCGGCCGCGGCCGTGTGGCTTCCATGGGGGTGCAGGGCGGAATGTAGGCACCCCATCGGGTGTTGTCAAGGTTGAGTGCTCGATCGTTATATTCTTGATGTTTATGGAAACGGTGACATTGACGATTGACGGCGCGCCGGTGACCGTCGAGAAGGGTAAGACGGTCCTGCAGGCCGCAATCGAGGCCGGTATCACCGTGCCCTACTACTGTTACCACCCCGGTATCGGCATCGACGGCTCCTGCCGCGTCTGCATCGTCAAGATCGAGAAGATGCCGAAGCTGCAGACGTCGTGTTCGACCGTCTGCACCGAAGGGATGGTCGTGAGCACGCGCACGCCAGAGGTGGTTGCGGCGCGCGCCGGAGTGTTCGAGTTCCTGCTGGTCAATCACCCGCTCGACTGCCCGGTGTGCGACAAGGGCGGCGAGTGTCCGCTCCAGGATTTTTCCTATACCTTCGGACCCGATCAGAGCCGGATGGAATTCCCGCGGCGCGAATTCGACGGCAACGGCGTCAAGGCCGACGTCGATTTCGGTCCGACGCTGATGTTGAACCGGAACCGCTGCATCCTCTGTACGCGCTGCGTGCGGTTCATGCGCGACGTCGACGCCGACGCCCAGATCAACATCATCGACCGCGGCTACGGCAGCGAGATCGCGACGTTCCAGGAAGAAGGCGTGCACTCGCTGCTCTCCGGGAACCTGATGGATGTGTGTCCGGTCGGCGCCATTACCACGCGCGACTACCGGTTCAAGTCGCGGCCGTGGGACAACCCGCAGGCCGCCGACACCATCTGCACGCAGTGCGCGAAAGGCTGCAGCGTCACGGCCTGGATCAAGGCCAAGCCGGAATGGGCGAAGGGATCGCGGCTGGTCCGGTTCACGCCGCGTTTCAATCCGGACGTCAACGGCTACTGGATGTGCGACATCGGCCGCTTCGAGTACCACTGGATCGAAGGCGACGAGCGTCTCCGTAGGCCGCTGGTTCGAACCGGCGATGCGCTGCAGCAGCCGGCGTCGTGGCACGATGCGATGGCCGCCCTGGCGGAGGCGCTCGCGGCCGCCGGCCGTAAGAATCCTGAAGCGGTTCGCTTTCTCGTGTCGGCGCACGCCTCGCACGAAGAATTGTTCCTGTTCCATCGGCTCACCAGCGAGCTCGTCGGCGAGGCGGGCCCGCGCGGCATCACGGTGACGTGGCGGTATTCGGAGAAGCCGCAGCCCGAAGGCTCCAAGTTCAAGGTGCCGCCGGTCGACGCACCGAATGTCAACGGCGCGCGCATGTTCGGGCTGGTGCCCGGCGCGGTCGGCGCCGAAGCCGGGCGCGCGGACATCTCGTCCCTGCGCGCGGCTGTCGACGCAGGCCAGGTGATGGCGCTCTACGTCTTCGATCCTGGACCGGACGGATCGCTGGGCGACGTGGGCTGGATCGTGGAAGCGCGCCGGCGCGGCGTGCTTCCGCTGCTCGTCGTCCAAGGCGTGCTGTTGACGCCGCTGGCGCGTGCCGCCGACTTCGTGCTGCCCGGCGCATCGTACGTCGAGAAGGAAGCGTCTTATACCAACGAGCAGGGCCGCTTGCAGAGCACCGCCCGCGCCATTCCGCTGCCCGGCGAAGCGATGGCGGACTGGCAGATTCTCGTGAACCTCGGCACGGCGCTCGGGGTCCACTTCGACTACACGGGCGCCGCCCACGTTCGCGCCGACATCGCGGCCCGCCATCCGGGCACGAAGGCCTTCGAGGGATTGACGACGCTGTCGTTCAATCGACCGCTCGAAGCACGGCACTGGCTGCAGGCATCGAACCCGTCGGAACGCTGGAAGTGGGATTTCATGTTCCAGGATCTGCCGCCGGTGAAAGGCGCGGTGGATCCGAGCTCGGTACCGCTGCCCCCGGGCGCAATAGCACTCAAAGAAGTGAAATGATCGCGAGCTCGCTCACAAGGACACACAGGGGAACAGAGGATACAGAGGAGAGCACGTCCGCGCGCGCGCGCACACGCCGCACGCTGTTCCTCTGTGTCCTTTGTTACCTTTGTGTCCTCTGTGCGCGCGACGCGCACGCGCAACTTCGCCGGCCGCGCGCAGAGGTCGTTCCTCTCGTCGAAAGGCCGGCGGCTCGAGCTGGTGAACGAGTGCGCGTCGCGCTGAAGGTCTCGCTGCCAGAAGGTCTTCATACTCAATCCAACAAGCCGCGCGATCCGCTGCTCATCCCGACCGAGCTGGCCATCGAAGCGCCGGCCGGCATCGCGGCCGAAGAAATTGTCTGGCCGCCGTCGACGGACCTGGCGCAAGCCGGTCAGGAGAAGCCGCTCGCGGTCTTCGAGCACGAGTTCGTCGTCGGCGTCGAGTTGTCGATTGCACCGACGGCATCGGGCGACGTCGAGGTTCCGGCCAAGCTCCGCTACCAGGCCTGCGATGCCAACCTGTGCTATCCACCGCAGACGGCGCCGGTGACATGGCGCATCCACGTCGTGCCTGCAGCGGCCGCGGCGCCGCCGTCTGACGCGGCCGTTGCGAGCACGTTCGCGAGCATCAAGTTCGGGCGGGGGGAAAAACCAGGTGCGGGCGGTTCGGAAGGCTCGAAGAGTTCCGAGGGTTCAAAATCTGAGAATTCGGGATCCGACGGGCTCGCGAAGCTCGATGCGTTTACCGTGCTCGGTACGACCGGCGGCTATCTCGGTGCGGACGACTTCTTGAAATTCGTTCACGACGCCGAGACAGGCGTCAAACCGCGCGGGATGTTCGAAGGCCGCGGGCCGCTGATGATTCTGCTGCTGGTGCTCCTCGGCGGTCTGGCGCTCAACCTCACGCCGTGCGTGCTCCCGATGATTCCGATCAACCTCGCCATCATCGGCGCGGGCTCGCAGGTCGGCTTCGACCGAGGCTTTCCGTCGCGGATGCGAGGGTTCGTACTGGGCGCCGTCTATGGCGGCGCGATGGCCGTCGTTTACGGCGTCCTGGGGCTCGTCGTCATCCTCACGGCGGGCACGTTCGGCACGATCAACGCCTCGCCGTGGTTCAACGCCGGCATCGCGATCCTGTTCGTCGTGCTGGGTCTGGCGATGTTCGACGTGATCATGATCGACTTCTCGAGCCTGTCGAGCCGCTTCAGGCCCGAAGCGCGAACCGGCAGCTTCATCCTCGCATTCAGCATGGGAGCGGTGGCGGCGCTGCTGGCCGGCGCGTGCGTCGCGCCGGTGGTCATCCAGGTGGTGCTCTTCTCGAGCAATCTCTACGCGACCGGCACGAAGATCGCGCTCGCCCTTCCGTTCGTCCTGGGTCTCGGCATGGCCATTCCCTGGCCGATTGCCGGCGCCGGTCTCGCGGCGCTGCCCAAGCCAGGCATGTGGATGGTCCGCGTCAAGCAGGGGTTCGGCGTCGTGATTCTCGCGACCGCGGCGTACTACGGCTACGAAGCCTATTCGATTCTGTCGAATCGCTGGGTCGACGCCGCCGACGTCAAGTCGAGCGTCGAGGAGCAGCTGAAAGCCGGCTGGCATGCGTCGATCGCCGATGGCCTCGACACCGCGGCCCGCGAAGGGAAACCGGTGCTGATCGACATGTGGGCGACGTGGTGCAAGAACTGCCTCACGATGGACAAGACGACGCTGCAGAGCGCCTCGGTGCAGTCGGCCCTCGCCGGCTACGTCAAAATCAAGTTTCAGGCTGAAGATCCGGACGCGCAGCCGGCCAAGAGCGTGATGCAGAAGTTCGACGCCGTCGGCCTGCCGACCTACGTTATCCTGCGCCCACGTTGAGCGAGGCTCTCCGGCGCGATCTCGACCACGACATCACGGGAGAAGTGCGATTCGATCCCGTGTCGCGGTCGCTCTATTCCACCGACGCCAGCGTCTATCGGATTGAACCGCTCGGCGTGGTCGTCCCGCGCACGCGCCAGGACGTGATCCGGACGGTCCAGATCGCCGCGCGGCACGGCGTGTCGATTACCGCCCGCGGCGGTGGCACGTCGCAGGCCGGCCAGGCGATTGGCGCCGGGCTGCAGCTCGACACCTCCAAGTACTTCAACAACGTGCTCGATGTCAGCGTTTCGGAACGCACCGCCTGGGTCGAACCCGGTGTCGTGCTAGACGACCTGAACGCGCAACTGCGGCCGCACGCGCTGCGGTTCGCCCCGGATATCTCGACCGCGAGCCGCGCCACCATCGGCGGCATGATCTCCAACAACTCGAGCGGCGCGCGGTCGATTCTGTACGGCAAGACGATCGATCACGTGCTCGAGCTCGACGTCGTGCTGGCCGACGGCACGCTGACACGTCTTCGGCCGCTCGATGCCGCCGCGCTCGAGACGGCGAGCGCCGGCGAGACGCTCGAGGCCCGCTGCTACCGCGCCGTCCAGCAGATTGCGAAAGATTGCGCGGCGGAAGTCGAGCGGCGGTTTCCGAAAGTGCTCCGGCGCGTCGGCGGTTACAACCTCGACGAGTTCGTCGACCGCTCCAAGCCGTTCAACCTCGCCAAGCTGATCGTCGGCTCGGAGGGGACGCTGGGCCTGGTCGTCGGCGCGAAGCTCAATCTGGTGCCGCTGCCGCGCGCCAAGGCGGTCCTGACGATCGAGTTCGACGAACTGCTCGACGCGCTCGGCGCCACTCCCGCGATCGTTCGCCATCGTCCGTCCGCGGTCGAAGTGATGGACCGGTTCATCCTCGATCACGCGCGCGAGAGCGCGGCGCTGGAGGCGCTGCGCCGCAGCATCATGCAGGGCGACGCCGGGGCATTGTTGTGCGTGGAGTTCTACGGCGATACCGCCGAGGAGCTGGTGCCTCGGCTGGCTGCGCTCGAGGCTGAGCTACCGGGGCTCGGTTATCGCTGTCGATGGCGGCGCGCGGTTTCCGCCGGCGATCAGGCCCGCATCTGGAGTTTCCGCGAGGCAGCGCTGGGACTGTCGATGGCGATGAAGGGCGACGCCAAGTCGCTCTCGTTCGTCGAGGACACCGCGGTCGCTCCCGAAAAACTCCGGGACTACATCGAGCGATTCCTGCAGGTCGTGAAACGACATCAGACGTCCGCCGGCGTCTATGCGCATGCGTCCGTCGGCTGCCTCCACGTTCGGCCGGTCGTGAACATGAAGACCGACGAAGGCGTCAGACGGTTCGAGTCGATCGCCCACGACATCGCCGACCTCGTCCTCGAGTTCGGCGGCGCGCTGTCGGGCGAGCACGGTGACGGCCTGGTGCGCGGTCCCTTCACGGAGAAAATGTTCGGGCCGGTGCTGTACCAGGCGTTCCGGGCCGTGAAACACGCGTTCGATCCGGACGGCGTCTTCAACCCGGGAAAAATCGTCGACACGCCGCCGCTGACGTCGAACCTGCGTTACGGCGCCGGCTATGCGACGCCCGATCCGACGACCTTCTTCGACTACGCGGAGCACGGCGGCATGGGACGCGCCGTGGAGATGTGCAGCGGGCTCGGCGTCTGCCGCAAGACGCTGGACGGTACGATGTGCCCGTCGTTCATGGCGACGCGGGAAGAAAAGCACTCGACCCGCGGCCGCGCGAACGTGCTGCGGCTCGCGATGGCCGGACGACTTGGAGAGTCGGGGCTCGGCGACGAAGGGGTGCGCGACGTCCTCGATCTCTGTCTCGAGTGCCGGGCGTGCAAGGCCGAATGTCCGGTCGGCGTCGACGTCGCGCGATTCAAGAGCGAGTTTCTCGCCGATTACTACCGCCGCCACGGCACGCCGCTGAAGGCGCGCGCGATCGGCCACATCCACACCATGTCGGCGTGGGCGAGCCGCGTCGCGCCACTGGCGAACGCCGTCCTGCGCAGCACGGCCGGCCGGTGGCTCAACGAACAGCTGTTCGGGATCGATCGCCGCCGCACGCTGCCGGCGTGGACACGCCGCACGTTTCTGCAACAGTTTCGCGACCCTCAAAGGGTCGCGCTACGAAGTCAGCGAGCCCCGAGCCCCGAGCCCCAACGCGATCGGCTAGCCCCCGGCCCCAAGCCCCTAGCCCCTGCCGTCGTGCTGTTCACCGACACGTTTACCAACTACAACCAGCCCGAGATCGGTCTGGCGGCCGTCGATCTGCTCGCGGCCGCCGGGACCGACACCCGGCTCGTGCCGCACGTCTGCTGCGGCCGCCCGCTCATCTCTCAGGGCCTGCTCGAGGAGGCGCGTTCGCTCGCTCAGTCGAACGCCGATCAGCTGTACGACGCGGCTGCTGCCGGAAGCCGCATCCTGTTCCTGGAACCCAGCTGCCTTTCTTCCGTTCGCGAAGACGCGCCGGCGCTCCTGCGCGGCGAAGCGCAGCGCAAGGCGCGGGTGGTCGCCGACGCGTGCGTGCTGTTCGAGGACTATCTCGAACGCGAATGGGCAGGCGGGGCGCTGTCAATTCCGCTGCAGCAGGGTCCAGCCACCGTTCTCCTGCACGGGCATTGTCACCAGAAGGCGATGGGTCTGCTCCCGTCAGCGCGAGCGTTGCTCAGCCGGATCCCCTCGTGTACCGTCGTCGATCTCGACGCGGGCTGTTGCGGGATGGCCGGTTCGTTTGGCTACGCGCGCGAGCACTACGATGTGTCGCGCCAGATTGGCGAGCGGCGGTTGCTGCCGGCCGCGCGGTCGATGAAACCCGACGCCGTCCTGGTGGCGGCGGGCACATCGTGCCGGCATCAGGTGGAGCACTTCACGGGCGTGAAGGCGGTGCACCCGGCGGTGTTGCTACAGAAATTAAGAATTAGGAATTAAGAATGAGGAATTAATTCCGAATTCCGTATTCCTCATTTCGGACTTCTCAGTACCGTCGTTCCCCGGGCCGTCGATCCGTCCCCAGGTTGTCCATCCACGCCGGATACTCGGTCGTCAGCTTGCTCACCTCGTCCAGTGCCTTCATGTCCTCCGCGGACAGCCTGACGTCGATGGCTTTGAGATTGTCCTCGAGCTGCGACGGCTTTCTGGCGCCGATGATCACGCTGGTGACGGCGCTGTTCGCCAGAATCCACGCCAACGCAATCTGCGCGACGCTGACGCCGTGCCGATCCGCGATCTCCTTCGCGACGTCGAGGATGTCGAACCCTTTTTCCTTGTTGACCGGCGGAAAGTCGAACTTCGCCCGGCGGGCGGCTTCGTCGCCGCTATCGCGCGTGAACTTTCCCGACAGGAAGCCTCCGGCCAGTGGGCTCCAGACCAGCAACCCCAGTCCCTGGTCCTTCAGCAGCGGGATCATCTCGCGCTCCAGATCGCGGCCGGCCAGCGAGTAGTACGACTGCGTGCATTTGAAGCGTTCGAGTCCCTGATCGCGCGACACGGCAAGGGCCTTCATGACCTGCCACGCCGCCAGATTCGAGCAGCCGATGTAACGGACCTTGCCGGCGCGCACCAGGTCGTCGAGCGCTCGAAGCGTGTTCTCGATGTTCGTCCGCAAATCGAAGCGGTGAATCTGATACAGGTCGATGTAGTCCGTGTCGAGCCGCTTCAGGCTGGCCTCGACCGCTTGCAGAATA
>Ga0105248_10002758_pt1 | contig 19518 bp, 33 predicted proteins | sample KBSS34metaG_FD_81524 | JGI IMG/M metagenome (GOLD analysis project Ga0105248, IMG submission 81524) | Switchgrass rhizosphere microbial communities from Kellogg Biological Station, Michigan, USA - KBS S3-4 metaG | ecosystem: Host-associated > Plants > Roots > Rhizosphere > Soil | place...
AGGCCATCGAAGCCGGCTTTGGATACGGTACGGGTAATGAGCCTTACATAGAATCTAAACAGGCTAATATAAAAACAGAAGGCTTGATATCTGATATTGGTAAGATGATTAACAGTTCTTCTAAGAATGTAGATCTTACTAAACTTACAAACATAGGCGACAGAGCTAGACTAGGAACGATATACGCGCAGGCAGCTCTTGCGGTAAATAGAAGTGCTATAGCTGCGGTGGGGTTTGACCCTTCTAAAATCGACATGTCTACAGATTTGAAACCAACTACTGTAAGGGGTGCATACGACCCAGATACAGATAGAATGTGGATGAACACAGCTGATTACGGTAAACCCCCTAGTACTGTGGTTCACGAGAGTATCCATAGAGGTTTGAACGTTCTAAAGAAAGATAATCCTGAAGTTGTAGACCTTATGAAGAAGCTACCGAACGAAGAATACGTCGTAAGGTACATGATGGCCAAGAAGATGGGCAACCCAGAAGAAGGCGTAGGCAAAGACGCCGATGCTCAGATCAAAACTGCTCTGTCTTTGTTTAATTTAGATTCTAGATTTGGTAAATACGTAGATAGAATTGAAGAAATAGCAGCTAATTACCGCAAAGATAAGAGGCCTATGGGACCTCGATAACCTATCAGCCCATAGTGCAGACAAGAAAAAACCCGCAAGGCGCGAGCCCTGCGGGTTCTTTAGTTTGTAGACGTTTCTTGGTGCGCTTATCTCACCTTAGCGCTTCTGGTAGTTCAGCTGGCCTTGGCCGGAGGAGTCCAGTCAGCGAGGGCCTGGACAGCCTTCATGGCCTCGGTGGGATCACCGGTCATGATCTGGTCCTTGACCTTCTGCCAGTCGGCGAGGTAGGCCTGCTCGGCCTCGTTGAACCCAACACGATCCGGCTTCGGGAAGTCGGTGAACGTGAAGAAGCCCAACAGATCGTAGCCGCTGAAGGGATCGTAGTCCTCTTCACCGAAGTCATCGCCGAACTCGGCCTGAGCTTCCAGCCGCTTGATGCGCTTCTCGTCGAGGGTGAACTTGCCGCCCTTGATGGCGTCGATCAAGTCCTGGGGCTTGGAGGGCTGTCCGTCGGAGAAGAGACGGAAGTGCTTGCGCATCTTCTCCCGAAGAGCTTCGGGGAAGACATCCCAGCGACCCTTCATGTCATCGAGGCGAGACAGGACGTACTCGCGCTGGATCTGAAGGTCAGACTTCTGGGTAGTGGCGTTGATCGACACGGCAGTGGTGGCAGTCGTGGGGGAGTTGTTGTAGGCCATGGGATTTATCCCTTGTGTTTTTGTTGCTGGAGAGGTTTTCTCCAGGTACCATTCCTGAACTGGTGGTAGTTTTGCGACAGGGTAAGGTACAAAGTCGTCGATTACTTGGGCCATGTATATGGCTTCTGCAGCGACTAAAGCTTTCTCGGTTTTCGCAAAGTCTTGTTTAGACAATCCACGTTTCATAATATCTCTCATAGAATTCTCCAATAGAAAAGGGAGGAGATTTCTCCCCTCCCTCACCAAGCCTGTTAGTCCGGCGGGCGCTTGGTTAGTTCAGAACCGGCTCGTCCTTCAGAGCTTCCTGGATCAGCTCGTGAGCTTCTCCATAAGTCATCTCGACAGGCTCGCTGTCGTCAGTCGTCAGAGCGAAGTGCTCTTCCGGCTTCTCAGCGAGAAGCTTCATCAGCTCATCGATGGTCTGGGGTTCGCCGTTCTCGATCCCGGTCGGGGTGAACGGTGCAGTCGGGGCGTCATGATTGAACATGTTATTCTCCTATTTGGTATTCCGTCGAATACGTCAACGACACTTGCCCGTCGACGACATCACCGAAGATCAACTTCGTGATCTTGTGATTGGGGGCTAGGAAGGGTGTCAGCAAGTCCGCTAGCATTAGCTCGGATATCGACGTCTCCTTCCACGGATTGGTTTCCTTCGGCTTGGGGGTACGCTTCGTCCTGACCCACTTCGATTTCGAGAGGCTCATCTGAGAGTCCCTTCTGCTCGAGCCGTTGGCGGCGAGCTTTGTCTTTTTCAAAGTCTTTAACCTTTTTAATACGAAGACGTTCGTAACGATTATGAGGATGCTTTATCATAGTAGTTGTCAGACATGAGCATAGAAAGTAAACTCGCTAAAGTAAGGAAGTGTTTGTCTTCGTTAGGCATAGTAGCAAGAAGTACAAGCATTATGCAAGTTATTCCCATAAGACTCCAGAAGATTCCTAATATTCTGTAGTATTTATTCATTCGAATTCCAACTCTTGGGGTTCGGGTAATTTAATAAACCGTGACTGTACGAGATACTCTAAAGCTTCTTCAGGAGTAACGTCATTGATTTCAAGAATTTCTTCTAGAGAATACAGGTCTAGTACGGCTTCGTAAGTCATTTAGTTCTGAAACAAGTCAAATCCATTCCGTTGTCGAGATGAATATCTACAGCCTTACTCAGTCCTTGAGCAAAGATAATGAACATCAGCAATGCTCCGCCTGTTGCTGCTCCGATGTGGGTCAGGACAGAACGATGCATAATCCAAAAAGACTTAATATTAAACATGTGAAACTCCAACCTTTGATTGCTTCTTGCATTTCTTGTGGCATTTGATTACTTCAAAGGATTGTTAAGAAGATAACAGATAAGATCTTGAGACCCAATGTGGATCACAGTACCTGTTGCTTTTAAAAAGCATAAGGCTGTTACAGCTCCAGCCACGAACAAAAATACTTCTTTCATTTTCTCTTTTTCTTTCTCTTCTTCTTTCGTTTAGGAGGAACTAGCCAACCGGGGTACTCGGAAATGAGATATTCATAAGCTGCTCTGAGTAATTCAGAACCTTGACCTTTACGGTGTCGACCAACGACGTATCGGTTACAATACGTACATAGCAATCCTCTGATGTGCCCCGTGTGGTGATCGTGATCGATAGAGAGTCTGGTCTTAAAGCCATCACTATGTCGGCCACACACCGCGCAACAACTTCCCTGCTTCCGCAAAAGCTGATCATATTGATCCTCCGTTATTCCGTATTTACGAAGAAGATGATACTTACGTTTATTCACTAATCTTATTCATTGCTTCTGCAAATTCAGGACTGGCTTCCATCAACGCTGTCTTCTGATCGTTGAGTTGGATAAGCCTCATCATGGAGGTATTGGCTCTGCGGAGGTTTTCTAACTCTGGAAACAATTCATTGTGACAGTCTTCGTAGCCACGTTCGTACTCACCGTATTCGCTCATAATTATATTCCTAATCTATTGGTTTGTCTAGTCCGTAATAGTGTTCGTATCTGTTGAAACATCTTTCGTGAAACCACGCCTTTGGCCATTCATCACGGTGCTGACAGTCCCGGTACGGGACAGCTTCTTGTGAAGTAATGAAACCGTTACATTTGTGACAAGTTACCTTGCCCCCGTGCGCTGGGTTGGTAACGTGCATAAGAGCGTGTAAGTTCTGGGACATCTGGGGTCCTCACGACTTTGGTTAGGTACACAAACTTCATACCTTCTTCGGCGTTCTTGTCTGTATACTTGAAGACTCTGAGGTGGGGGTTACACTGGAATTTAAACGGTGAATAAGTCGCTGTCGCAGCGAGTCGAATATTTCCGCTTTCTCCGTGCTTGACAGTTTTGCACTCACATGGGGGTGGAGTTCCAAGCGAAATAATTCGTTTCTGTCTAGCAATCCTTTCCAGTATGAGTTCCACTCGCAATCGGTGCTCATACAGTACCATCTTTCCTAATGTCTTATCTATGGCCCAAATGTATCCTCTATCCTTCGTTCGGACAAGAGGATCGTCAGCTGATCCCACCATATACCCGTCCAGTTGAGCCAGATAGCCAAAAGGATCATCGTGGGCAATGGTTTTCTTTTCAAACTTTTCAAACATACGGCCAGAACAAGACTTAACGTCAACGACGCACCCGTCAAGTACGCAATCTCGATGACCCTTGATACCATCAACGACCAGCTCATCTTGCTCTCCAAGAACTTCATGGCCAGCCGCCTTAGCTAGAGCCAAAGCTTGAGCCTCGATAGTATGTCCGAAAGAAAACTTAAAGATAGCCTCAGCAGGTAATGGTTCTGCTAGTTCAGGGTGATGGATAGAATACCATAGATGCTTAGGACACATCTCACCCATCTTCGATAAGCGCAAAGACGGAGGTTCCTTGCGCTCACCGTAGCGAACCGTGATCGGGATTTCTAGCTCATCGTGCGTCAGGGGAATGCTTTGACGTCCGATATTAAAGTCTGGATCGTTTTCAATTTTCTTCAATCTTGGAAATTCGGTGGATTTGATCTTGTCGGCTGTTACGCAAACGTGCGGCTTGCCGAAGTGAGGGCAGCCTTCGTCTTCGCACAGGTCTAGTGAGGGAGGCTTGCGAGTCCCCATTGGAAGAACCTCGACATGATTGGTCCTGTGATCGGAGATAACAAAATCATCAGGAGCATTACGGAAGGAACGGACAGCGGTTCTGGCTTCTTCTTATCGTCCTTCTTCTCGTCCTTTTTGAAGGCCTTTTCAAGCTCTTCGAGTGAATGCTTCCATTCACGTATCTGGTCGAGGGGATTGGAAGGAGGGGTCGTGTTAGAGGGAGGAATGAAAACCACTGGTTGATTTGGATACTGTGGCGGCCACCCTCCATACGGCTGGTTGAACATGGCAGTCTCCTTGTAATAAATTAACAGAGCCGGTGGATGTGATTGAGCTTCGACATCCTTTTGCTCCTGTACCGGCTCTAACTCAATTAAAAGGGTGGATTTTAAACCACCCCAATACCTGCGGGTTGCAGGATCGAGCCACCCCAACGGAGATTAAGGCGGCTGAGAATAAGAGTGAAACTGGTTCTTCTTCATGGCACCTCCGCATGCGTTGAAGAGTTTCGTTCGGACTTGCTGAACTCAGTACTTAACCCCGTTGGTCTTGGCTGCATGTGAGAGCAGTTGAGCCGTCCAGGCTATCACGTGACCGTCGAAATCACAACCGTAAGGGTATCTTCCTATGCCTGTCGTGGTGTACTTCTACACTCATCGCGGCACTAGTTCAGTAGTCATGGCGTTGTTGTCAGCAACGTTTGGTCGGACGTGAGCGCTGTCTCTGCCGGCTGGTCCTGGCAAGACACTGAAGTCTTCCCGGTCGCTCCACCACGGTTGCTCTAACTTCCTTCCCCTGATCCGAAGTTATGACTGATGGGCTTCACACCACCTTAGCTTTCGGGCCGTCATTCTAAGATCAGTCGTTCTGTCGGCGCCACCGGTAAACTGCCGGTTACCTACGTGCCTTATCCATGGAGGGTCGAGCCTCAGTTCTCCGGATGTACCCGCTGCAATAGCACCGTTCACCACGGCACCGGGGGCATGGACGTATTCATCCTACAGGTCCGTCGCAACGACGTGCTGTCTGTTACTTCCTCAAGCCTACAGACTGACGAACAGTCTCTCAACGCTTCAAAGCGTGTCTTGAGTTAGGGACTTATTTCTGTGGGCCTTGGGAGCCCTGATGCGTACAGCTGGTCGTTAACCAACCTCGCGTTGAGATTTCTCTCTAGCCGTTCTAGGATACTAGGCTTTAGCGTGAACCTTATCACTGCCGATGCTTCTCTCCAAAACTACCTTCACTCTACTACGTCCCTGCCGTAGTTGGCGGAGCCCATCATGCCGGTGTCACCCGGTCTGCTACCCAAGCTCACGTAGGCATCGAACCTACACTTGCTCCGTATTGACGGTCTTAAAGGACGCCTATCCCTGTCCTGTGCTTACCTACACTAGGTTTTCAGCAGACTCGAACTGCAGTCAGCAGGCTGGCGGGTATAGGAGGATCGTTTCTTTGCTTGACAAGCTTTTGACGGTCGTTCCGTCGGCACGTTAGGCATTTCAATCTGTCTAGCCGATCTCACGCTCTAACCGATCACTCCTCCATCTAGGAGGTCAAGGTTTTGCTACGTAGTGTGCGCTACGACCTACTTGGTCCACAACCAAGCGGTTGCACTACCCTAGTGTCCCTCGGTCTCATATTTGATCTGTCCAGGCTATACCTGGTGCTCTTGCTTTCGACCTGTGGTTTCTCATCCAGCGGTCTCATATCTCCACCGTAGTAGATATCCGGACTCTCACCGGCCGCTTAGACTTGACGGCAGTTTATGTCTCTCTCGATGCTGTTGCCTAGCAGCCACACGTAGTCAAGAAAGGATGTAGAGCTTCCCGCCTGTTTTAGCCTCCGTCGGCAGATTACGGGCATCGACGATTTGGACTCGCCACACATGGCCTTCCTGAAGGGCCTCAAGCGGGACTTCCTCCGGTGGACTTGAACCACTGTTTATACTGCTGTGAAGCATAGGAGTAATCCGGTTCGCAACTCCGATAGGGTTGAGTAATGTGCTAATAAAGCGAACCACCGTACAGTCTAAGAATTGTGTAGCAAATAATAGCCACTAAACAAACCGATCTGAAAGCATCGGGCCAATTAGACATAATAATCTCCTTGTGCTAAAGAATTGTTGCGGATCGCGGTTGGCTAGCACCCATCCACACTGACCAGCCAGCATTTGTAGGTCAGAACATCTGGGAGAGTTAATTTTGCTCTTTTGGCAGATGTCGCGTATAAGATTTGACATAGGCTCTGTTTACACGACTGGCCCTTTGCACCTACACGGTGGTAAGATCAAAGCTAGGCTACTCTACAGTGTATCGTTTTCGCCGTCGCCATGCTACGTCAAATGGCACGTGGAGCTGTTTGACCCTGATCCGTACAGCCAATACTGTTACTGGGGTACCAGGCAGCTCCACTCAATTGTGCGGGCCTCTCACCCACTCGTCCAGTGCTCCGGCTTAAGCCACGGAGTTGGCTAGATTGAAACTAAGTCTCGCGTTGCAGCGGCGACGAGACACGCCGAGTATTCCTCTTTTTAATACGGATACTACCGTATGCCGTTCTTTGACGCGGCACTTTTCATGGCTCTGCTTCCCCAGCGAGGGGACCTCTTAGAACAGTGGCTCTACCTTCTGCATGTCTGCAGTTTTCTCACCACCGTCTGGATAGTCTTTCTGTGTGTAAGGAACTAAGTTCTCAACTCTCAAAGCTTCCCATCTCAGGTTCTTACCAGGAAAGTTCGGCGAAGACCAGAGAATACATTTCGCTGTGCCTGTACTGCCGTTCCCCACCAACTCGGTAATGGGTGACTCGACCTCACCGTTAATGGTGAAGACACGAGGTGGTTCACGTCCGACTTTACGTCCTCGGACTTCGTAAGAACATTTTCGGGATAAAGTGATGTACCATCCGTCGTCGTCGTTCTTGATGGTGTTTTTAATTCCTTGAGCTTGCAACTTCCTTGCTTTGTCAAGTTCTTCTCCTTCGAGATAAAGTACCATACTCCACTTGCCGTCAGGCTCGAATGTGAAGTCGGGGGTGAGATGTTTCACCCATTTGCAAATGCCTTTGAGGTAAACTGTTTCCTCAGAGCGCTTCTTTTTAGTTTCAACCATTATCGCTGTAATTCCTTAATGTACTCGATCTCGACGTCGCTGTATTCGGGGTAGACTTCTAGGACATGTTCCCGAGCGAACTCTTCGGCTTGCTCGGGATTGTCGGCCTCGAGCTCGACGTTACCCCACTCTTGGAGTTTGCCAGTAAAGCCAATATCGTAGGAAACCATAATGAACTCCTTATTAAATGCTCAGTCTTAGTGTGTTTGGTACCAGTTACGCCCAATTGTGTAGTCTCCATGATCATTCATGAACGAACCTGCAAGAGGACAATTCAAGTTCAATGCAATACCTGCATTGGTAATTTCTTGTGCAACTATCTCTGCACATCTGTGTGCTACCTTGAAATCGTTGGGAGTCTCCATCTGTGTCTCATCATGAACTATATTAACGAAGAAGCTATCCAGCGCTTGCAACTGGTTAAAGCTTTCAACAACTGTTGTCTCGATGACTACAGCTTCTCCGTTTTGGAGGTAGCCCGACATAGCGAGGTGTCGCCTTTCACTTTCGGTATCTCCGTAAATGCGCACTCTACGGCCGTCAAGTCCAACGAACCATCCGCGTTTCGCGTCAGTAGGTATGATCTCGGACTTGAGTCTGGCGAAACCGGGGTATCGAGCAAGTAATCTCTCGTAAGCTTCGTTGCCAGCCGCCTCCGAGCAATCGAGAATTTCACGTAGCTTGCCGTGTCCTGCGCCGAGGAGAAGGGCGTAGAGGTATCGTTTGGCTGCTGCTCTGCTTCTGCAGGCAGTTCCGAGGACACGCTGGTTGAGACTGTGTGGGTCTGTTTTGTCATCTTTCTTCCCTCTGACCAGCGAGTCAATAAGTTCCGGATCATTGACATAGTGAGCAAATATCCTAAGTTGAATACCTTCGGCATCGACGCCTACTAGCAACCGGTTCTTTGGGATTGTCCAACACTGTCGGAGTTCCTTGCCTAACAACTTGACGTTGCCAGCAAGATCGAACTCATTGGCGATGTTCGCCATGTTGGGATTTTGGTGGGACATCCTGTGCGTCCAAGCTCCGATGGCTTGGAACCTACCATGAACTCTACCGTCTTCGCGAACCAGGTTTTTCCATTCAGTCAGGGTTCGTCTACGGGCTTCATACAGGATGCGCTTCGCGAGGATGCGGGCGGGAGCAGGAGCATTAGGAGGAAGAGTAGCCAGATTATTCTCGTTGACCTTCCAACCCTCCTTCCCCAGCTTCTGAAGTTCACTATACAATGAATTAATTTCTAACGCAAGCGTAGAATTCTTGTTTCGAGAGCGAGAAAGTTTGTTGTAGTCTCTTTCGGTCTCAATATGCGTCTTGGTTTTGTCTATAGGTCTCCAGCCAGCTTCATTAAGTACATTAATAATTTGCTTATGACTGCTTGGATTGAAATCAACCCAATGGCAATAGCTGAAAGGAGCACCGACAGTGAAATCAGCAATGTCTTCCCTAAGAACTTTAGGAATGGAAGAAAGACTAATAGTCCCATACTTGGTAGCCTTAGGAGTAACCTCACGTATTAGTTTCAAGCGTGGGGGGAAAGCTTCGGATATGTCTTTGTCATAGACAGCTAATTCTTTAGTCACCTTCTCAAGAAGGGTGTCAACCTTCTTCGTATCAAGCATAAATCCACGTTCTTCGATGTCCGTGACAATCGGCTGAAAGCGATGGATAAGCCTGATGCTTCTGTGGTGATCGGGATTGTCTAAGTACCTCTTATACTTAAAGTATACCTTCTCGGTGATATCAACGTCACGGATACAGTACTGCTCCATCTCTAGACTGTACTTGCTCCAGTCTGAGAATGAGCCTTTCTCCAGTCCGAACTCTCTACCGTAGTCCTCTATGGAGTGTTTGTCTCGTGGGTAATCCACCATTTTCGATACGAGGAAGGTATCGATTGCTTTATCGAATAGACTGGCCTTGTCATAGCCCAGGATACGGCATAGCCAATGCAAGTCATAACCAAGGACATTATGACCAACAATTTCAGTACATCGCTGAAGAAATGCCTCAAGGCGTCGCGCTTCAGAATGTTCATCTGACGGTCTCCTGAATACCTCGTATTGACCTGTCGTGATGTCCTTACAGACAACCACCCAGATCTTGGTAGGTCTTAACCCATTAGCTTCTACGTCTAAAACTATCTTCAATTAAATACCTTAATGGCCCCAGCCACTTTCCGGTGCTGTATTTAATGCGCGACCGGGTCTTCCTGGGGCCAAACCGTTAGCTCAGTGGGCAGTACGTAGTGAAGTCCTGCCACGCCGTGCAGCCGCCTGCGATGTGGTCGACCGCCCAGAACAGGCAGAAGACCGTGATGGCGAGGGCGACTACCGGGAAGAACATGGTACTCAGGAAACCCCCCTTGTTCTTCTGGGAACGCGTCTCGACAGTGCGCATGCGAACTTGCTCCATTTCAGTTCTCCGTTTTATGCAGCCACAGCGACTGCATCCCCCCTCTCGGGAAGCTCAGTACGGTAGTCTTCGTGACGCATGAAGTGACGAAGTACAGACCGTTGTTTGTTCAGCGCGGTGTCGAAGACACCATTGCCGTTATTCGATTTCATGTAGGCCAGTTGGCTTTTCAGCATCTTCATGGCCAGCCAGTCGTTCAGACTGTAGCGATTGATCACCACCATCTCTAATAACCTCAAGTTCTAAATACAGTTTATAATTGCGCGAGAAGATCGCAGGATCGTGCCATTCAAAGACACCGTCTCTTCCTTTGATATTTCTCGCAAGTAATACGACTTCCCCTAAAGCGTGTGGCGGAGTCGCGACGATGAAGTCTTCGACTTCTGATCCGTACTTTCCGATTTCTTTTGCGAGGAACCTTGTACCATGTTCCATCTTGGAAAGCCAGTCTCCTCTTGCAGGAGGCCCGCCTCCGCCAGTAGCTTGACGTAAGCGGCGTTGTTCTTCGAGATCCACGATCTCGGCGCCCTGAGTTTGTTCATTCATGCCTCACCCATTTGCTATCGGCTAGGCGTTTAATTGCGCCGTGTCGAGCCTGCCGTTGTCGACGGCTTTTCCAATCTTCATAACATCTCTGGAGCTCGTGCTCCTCGATAAAGGCGATGTATATAGCGATGCGTAAGTCCCTCTCCATAATCATAGCAGCTTGTTTGTAGTTACGCTGCTCAAGCGTGAAATAGTCGATGTTCCTACGATTGGCTTCGTAGGTTTTCAACCTCTTCAACCAGTCCTCAGCATCAGCTGTTTTCATACCAGAAACACGGGGAAGGTCGGTCATTACAATGCCTCTCCAAGCCTCTAGGAAGCTCACTGGTGCGTTATTTTTATACCCCCGCTAGGGTGGTACCGGACAAGTGCTCTATAGTTAAATTAATCCACCCATTGCCTCAATCTGTGCAGGAAAGGAGCTCCCGCGAAGAGTGGATTTTCATCTCTAATTCGCGTCAACGTAGACAGACTTATTCGACACTTCTTCATGATGCTGTCGAAGCTCTCGCCTCTCGCTAACATGCTTAGTATTTCTGAAATTCTGCTGTTGTTTAATTGTTCCATTTGAAATAATCCTAACTTCGTACCACACCTGGCCGTGGTATTCGACCTTAACCAGCTTTTCCTTTAGACCCTTGTTCATTGAGCCTCCAGTCGATAGGCTCAAGAGCGATATCGTTAAGCCTGTCGTTTATCGTAGAAAATACTCTACTGCCGACGAACGGGGTTTTACTGGCCATAAACCCTCATGGCGAAGGGTGGGACGTGACAACGACACGATTGTTAGTATCGCTGATAAGGCCAATATGACGACGGGCCACTTGTCCAAGAAGCGCAAAGACTATTCCTTTCTTGGCTAGTATCTTGATTATTTCCCGCGTGAGATATCCCCAAGCATCGTCCGGCCAGTCGTGAGAAAGACTGACACCTGCTCGACAACTTGGGATGGCGTTCCACAGAAGAACGCCTCGTGAACTCCACTCTTCGAGACAACCGTGATGTGGACGAGGGAGTCGGAGGTCAGAGGAATATTCGGATATAAAGGTCTTAAGCGTGGGGGGCCAATGTCCTTCTTCGATAGTCGAAGGAATTGAGAACGCGAAGCCAGTAGCATATCTTGGGCTAGGGTATGGGTCTTGCCCAATAATGCAGCAGCGGACTTCTCCCGCCGGTATAGCTCGTAAAGCCGCAAAGAGTTTATCCCTGCCAGGCGAGTAACCCGGATATTCACTCCCAAGACGATCGCTAACCTTCTCAATGTCCTTGAGACGCTCATCGCATACCTGCCATTCGCCAGAGTTAAAGAAAGATAAGTCCCAGCCCTTGATTTTCATAATGGTTGATGCTCCTTTACCTCGTCTTCAATAGTTGAGGCATTGAAGCCAAGCTTGATCAATACTAAACGGAATTCTCTTTCAGAAATCTCTGAAGCCTTATACTTGAATACAGCGTCGTCGTAAATCTCTATGTACTCTTCACGCGACAAGCTGTTCAACCATTGTCGGTCCGTTGTCATTGGCTGCCTCGTTGAGTGTGTACGTCTGAGGATCAAACAACAGAGAACCTGCGTAACCTGTTCGGCCACAGTATCTGTTTTTACCTATCAGGAGGTCTGTAGTCAGACGTTTGATGGGGTCGTCGCTCAAGACATCTCGATGTAGATCGACGCGAATGTCTGCGACTTTACTGATGTTACGACTACCACGCGTGAGACCTTCGTCATTGACGTGAGAGACAAGGATCAACGCGAAGTCTAACTCCTTCACCATCATTTCGAGGCGCGTCGAGAGGTAGTCGAGCGCGTCTGTGGCGGCTTTGGATGCAAGACCGCTAACAACCATAGAGATGTGGTCCAGAATAACGTAGCCACAAGCACGAGAAGCCACACAAAATCGGATTGTATCGAGAATAACATCCGGATCGTCTGAGCCAAAATGGCTATAGAGATGTAGTCGATCATCCTGCCCAACAACACTTTGAAGGGCTGCATATATCTTATCACCACCGACATCACAGTCAGGTAGGTGGACAGGCTGTCGGAGTTCAAGTCCGGCAAGAGCTTGGAGATGCCTTTTCTTAGGTTCTTCGATGTAGATCGCGGAGACAGCATCTTGAGTCTTCTTAAGAAATTGGTATTCGAGGGCATGGCATACCTCTGTCTTTCCCACACCTTCAGGTGCAGTGATCAATACGGTCTCGCCTTTGCGAATTCCATAAGTCATGTAGTCTATGGTAGGCCAGGGCCACGGCACACCGCGCTGAGGCTTACCCGAAAGTATTTCCTTAAACGTACCGAGATCGGAGACGATCGTCTCTGGAAGGTACTTTCGGGCATTGCTCCAGAGATTTCTTAGGGTGTCGACGTCTCCGGCCCGTAAGTAATCGTTGGCGTCTTTTCGATCGCCGCCGGGGAACTTGACGTCATAAACCTTGTTGTAATCGAAGAGGCGAGCGACCCTAGCAGCCGCCTCTCGGCCCGGCCCATCTCCGTCAAAGCAGAGGTACACGCGTTCAAATGCGTTAAGCCAGGATCGATCAGCTGTGCAGTCCATGACAGCAGAACTGCTGCTTCGCACGCTAACAACAGGGCTCCTAAGTACTTGATATAAGGATAGAGCATCGAGTTCTCCTTCTGTTATCGTCACGTATTTGTGACTGCCGGCCGAAAACTTGTTACGACCAAATAAACCCGCTCTACTTATATCTCCCACACTTCTAAAGCTCTTTTCTGCAAAGGATCTAACTTTAAATGAGTCGTTAGGATACTTGAAACCAAGCTCAATTGGCTTTCCAGTCGAGTCAATCTTTGTTCGTACGTCATAAAATTGGAAGGTAGTCTTATCGACTCCTCGCCAGGGTAAGTACTCATACGTAAAGTCCTCGTTCATAAATTCTTTATTACCTGGAAAATAATGTTGACATGAAAAGCAATAACCGTGGCCGTCAGAATACACGCACTTGGCATCTGACGAGCCACAAGCTTCGCAGGGGATGTGTTGTTCGATTATCTCTTGACGTGGTAGAATGTTGAGCACCATGGATGTGACGACTTATGAAGGGCTCCCCCTTCGTAGTCGAATGCGGTCAGATGCGGCTCCCAAAAGGTATGCCGGCCGACGTACATCCACGGCTGGAGGAGGTATACGCGCTCTTCGCCCAGCTTTACGGAAGGGCGATAGCCTGAAAGGGTGTTGTCCGGGTCCTTGTAGGGGTCTTTCAACCACGTCAAGGGACGGTACGGGAGAATGACCGTGACACGTTTACGGCGGAATTCTACCGTATTTTGCTTGTACGTGTCAAGGGCTAACAGTCGTTCCGACCGAACAAACCAGACTTCTCCCTTGATCTTGGCCGGCGAAGGGAAATAACGGACGAAGCCGTTGTCTTCCTTCGAAGCCTTCATCGGGATGGGGGATGCCGTCGGATCATTACGCTTCACCCACAACCTGTACGGGTCTTGGGTATAGGCAGGGCCTGCGTAATGGATGTCTTCGCCAAGCAGGGAGTGCTTGAGGTGGCGCCTTTTGAGTTCGTCGATGACGAACACCTTCTGCCAAGCCTGTTCCTCGAGCTTAGAGATGTCTGGAGTATACTTCGTTTTCTCCAGCTCCGCAAGGAATTCTTCGCGGCTTGGAAGGGTGTACCCGTACTCGGGCACAAGTTTACGTAGTGTCGATGTGAGCATGGGTCCTCCTTTAAGACGGACGAGACCAAGGGCGACCAAGGTCCCGTCCGCTTCTCAGTCTAGGTTGGCAGGGGTGGAAGTACCTAGACGAAGGTCATGCCCAGCGGCTGGCGCCGCGAACGGCCTGCTGCGGTGCAGGTTCAACCTTCGAGGGAGTCGAAGGTTCCGTAGCCGGAGGTGTCACAGTAGTACCAGGTGCCGGAGCTTCGGTACCAGTCAGCTCCCCCAGCGTCTTGCCGCCGTTCATCTGCAGATCACGGAGAGCCGACCGGAGTTCGATGACGGCGAGCGCCATCGTCTCGGGGTGCTGCTGAGCGAACGCGAAGATGAAGGCAGTGGTCCACTGCTGGATGTCGTCGATCGACTTCATGCCGGCGATGAGTTCATGGAAGACGGCGAGCTTGGCTTCCATCTTCCTGTGCTCGGTCGGGTCCTTGATGATGGCCGAGCCGTCGCCGAGGTAGCGCTTGACGAACTCGTTCGCCGCCTTGAGCTTGTCGCCGGACACGATTGGCATCGACGTAATCGCGGCAACCTTCTCGTCCTTCTGCTTCTGCGCCACGGTGATGGCGTTGCTGATGGCGGTCTCGGGCTGCGCCACGGCCTTGACCGGCTTCTTGACCATGATCTTGATCGAAGGCCGGTTCTTCCAATCGACGGGGAGTTCCCCGGTCGGGTCATTCTTGCGGTACCACGCCTTCAGGGGCTTGCCGTGCAGGCCCATGGGGGGAGCGAGTTCCGTGTACTCGGGCTGGAGGTCTGCCGCGACCTGCTCCACCGGCTCGGTCGCCGGCTTCGGCGCTTCGAGGGGCGGAACCACGACAGGCGTCGGTTCGGCGGCGGGGGTGTCCTCGGTGACCCACTTCGATTTGCTCACCTTGGGCGCAACCACCTCCTGGACCACAGGCGTAGCGGCTTCGGTAACCGGCTCGGTGTATCCATAGGCAAGGCTGGCGCCTCCCCAATCACCGACGACGCCGATGTTGTTCTTCTCCTGCACGAACATCTCGCCGACGTTCGGCAGAAAATACAGGCATCCTCGGTGGCCGAGCTGGTCGGCGAAGTCGTTGCTGAACTGCGGAGTGCGGAGGTATTCGAAAAGCTTCGCCGGATTGTTGCCGAGGATCTTGTACATGGACTGGACCTTGGGTCCCAGCCAGGTATCGATGAGCTTGTAGCTCTCGGAGAACCCGTCGGCGGAGGTGTCGATGTACTTGGGGTCGAAGTCGCCCTCGATGCCGACGCAGACCAGCGGACCGCCTTTGCTGTCCTTGACCAGCACGAACGGCATGATCTCATCTTCGTCGAATTCGGGGGGAAAGGAGTGGAAGCAGAACATGCGCGAGAAGTTCTTCGTGCCGTTGTCGATCTCGGCGAGGAACTTCAAAGTCGTGGGGATGTCATCCTCGAACTTGTGACGCTCGATCGAAATGCCCTTGTGTTCGCGGACGGCGATGCCGAGGGCGGATCGGTTTTCGGTCACCAACTTGTGGCGCAGCGTTTCTGGCATCGTGAAACCGGGTTTGATCTGCACGATGGACGCTGAATTGGATGGCTTGAAAGACATCTGTTTCTCCGTTGGACGTCTAACGACAAAGCGTGATTGCTTTATCGCGGTGAATGGGACGTGACTGTGTCCCGTAGTTCTGCGGTGCACGTCTAGATTGAGGAACCACCTCTCACAGACATGGCATTTCTGTCGTGGTTTGTTGTTGCCCATGGTTACTCCGCTGGCTGGCGGAATCTCGACCTCGCCAAAGTGGTTTCTGGCTGAGTTTGGTTGGGCTTGTACGTGGGGTCGACGGTGACCTCGGGCTTGCCCGGGATGCTGTTGTGCAGCAGACCGTATAGGTGTGGCAGTGACAAGCGACGCCTGATGTGATGCTTCGGGTTCCTCGTCCTCTTCGGCAGAAGATCCTTCATGTCAGCCACAGTGGCGAAGAAATTATACCACTCCTTTTCTTCGTGGGCATGGAGTTCACCACGACCACGCATTTCCAAGGCGACGTCGACGATAGCATCAGCGAAACGCGATCGCTGAAACTTCTTCCGGTCCTTCCGTTTCATGAGGCTTCCCCAAAGCAAACGGTGAAGCCTTCTGCGCTTCTTCCGCTTCTCCTGTAATAGAATGGCGATGACACTGACGACGACTACGACAACCAAGACATCGAGTTCCACCTCATTCCGGAAGCTCCAATCGGCGAACTGGTCGTACAGCTGCGCCAACATGGAAGGAACTTCACTCCATTTCATTTCATGTACTCCTCCTCGTTGTGATTAAGGCCTAAAAAATCCCCCCGCTGCTTTTACACAACGGAGGGATTAGTGATGTGACCCTGTAAAAGGACTAGCGCAGGGTCTCTCGTCAGGGGAGGACGAGTTCGAGGCTGGTAAGTGGAAGGACTTCCACCCAGCGAATGAAACCTATATTGAGGTTGTGGATGTCGAAGATTGCGCTGTCACGCTCCCCGTACTCCTTCGAGATACGGATGAAGCTGGCGCCTTCGGCGTACCAGACCTCGATGAAGAAGAAGCGGGTCTTCTTCCGATTGAAGATGTAGGTCAGGCGGGACTGTAGCCTCTTGTTGTCCCGGATAGTGATGAAGTCACAGAAGTCATCGCCGGATATACGGTCGATTAACTTCTCTTCGTCAGCCCTTTCCAGCGCGAACTTGCGCCGCAGGCTGGTCTGCTTCACTCCCGGAAAGATTGCATCCAGGAAAGGATCGAACGCGGCAGTGTTGCCACGATCACGGTAATTAAATAATGCCTGTGCATCATCAGGAATCGAAGATTTGCCCACGCTTCTAGGTACATGAATAGCTCCCCCATAGTCCTTGAACCACGCCCGTGGTCCTTGTCGCTTCTGCTTCCGTAACTTTAATACGTTAGGATGTAGTCTTCCCATGATTTTCCCCTTGACAAGGCGTTTTTACCGCTGTACGGTATTCCTTTCTTTTTTCTCCACTTGTTTTCTTTGTCCTTTCAGGTGCACATCAGCTTACCACAGGTCTGCCGATGGATACGCCGGTCCTTCCTTGTCCAGAACACGGACTGGCAGCGACTGCACATGCGGTTATACCCACGCATGTAGTTGTAGATAAGCGTCTCCAGCTTGTAGTTCATGGTCCCTCCTAATAGCCGTAGATCAACCGAGTGATCCTACGCTGCTTGATGTTGTCGATGCCGCTAAAGGCGATGCGGCGCTTGGCCTTCCACGTTCGCTTCTTGCTTCGGTTCGTCATCGGGCTTCTCCTCTGTGAACCGTACCTCCATTGTCAACAGCTTAGCACGTCCAGGACTTACCGCAACTCTCTGAGACGTATCCGCAGGCTCGCTGCGGTCATCGGTGTCCTTGGACACACCTTCTTCCATCGGCGACACATCAAACAAAAACCTATCAGCCGAGACGCAGAGCGTACCTGTAAGGACACACACTCCGGCCCACATCAGAACCAAACCCAGATACTTGGCATCGAGTGGATCGATGTATTGCGCAGCCCCGATGCCAATCAATACGAATACTAGTCCCAGCGCGTACAGGTAGGTATCGCTTACCTTATACGGCTCCTCACGTACATCACCAGCGTTGTCAGTGACAATGCCACTGCTGCCAGGATTATCACCGCTTGTGTCACAAGCATGATCTTGTCTAGTATCGACATGTCTTCTCCGCATAGTAAGCCCCTAAATTGGTGAGATAACCCATTGATTAAGGCGTTCGTCGAAATTCCCTAAGAGGTCATCGAAGTCGTATTCAGCTCTGCCCTTGTCGTAGTGATTGACAAACACAGTCTTACTTGAGTAGTCGATACCATCGATGATACCGTTACCTTTAGGGAGAGACCATAAGGTCTCCCCCACCCTGATCGGACGATACATCATGTCCACTTCGCCCTTTCGGTGGAATAGACGTTGAGGTCAGAGATGTCGACGAAGACATCGGCCGCACGTCGGAGTTCATCAGCGATGAACCCGGGCTTAGTCCTGATCGTAGACGCCACAGTGACGTGGCATCCACGTTGCTTGACACGCTGCACGGCGTAAGTGAAGTCGCCGTCGCCAGTGAACAGCCAGATACGCTTCGAGAACAAAGACGCTTCGAGGATATCGACGGCCATCTCGATATCCATGTTCCCTTTCGTCTTGACGTTGCCGGAATCGTCAGTCCACTTCTTGGCTTCCTTCGTCACGACGCTGTACCCGTTGTAGGCCAACCAATCCAACAACGGGCGGATCGTAGACAACTCGCCGCTAGGCAGAATCGCCGTGTAATAGTTGATGCGAAGAAGGTCCGGGCCGAAGTAGGCCAGAAGTTTCTTGTAGTCCATTTCGGACTTCAACGCACGAAGAGTGGAATGGAGATTGGCTCCATCGATGAACACCGATATCATGCTTGTCGCGCTCCTCGCTTGGGAGTAATCTTGTCGGCATTCTTGTCCTCAGTGAGAGGACGTGGGTTACGTACGTGTTTGGCAACCCGAGCCATAAGGACTTTGAAGTCCTGCCGACGAAGCAACTGTCGGTGCTTCATCAGCTTAGAGAGCCTACTCATGTCGCCTCCTAATGGTTGGACCAGCCGCGTGAGAAGTAAGCCTTGGCTTGCTCCTGTTCGTAAGGATCGTCCAACAGCCACCACTGTCCGGATTGGTAGACAGTGCGTCGCAGCCGAGCGAACTCCTTGTCACGATTGGCCTGAGCCGCACGTTCGTTGTCCTCGGCTACTCGCACGCCGAGGTCCTTCTTGATCCACCACAACAGGCATCCCGGACGACGCAGAATCTCCGCTGTTGGTCGGAGACGCGCCCGTTCACGATACCGGCGTGGCATGTTCGTCAACCTTTTCGACAGCGATCGAATCCATGCCGGGGTACAACACCTGACATGCGGTGACGATCTCGCCGATGTCACCCGAGGTCTCAGTGATGAACTCGTACTCGGTCTTATCCTTGAAGATAATCCAAACATTATACTTAATCATTTGTCTCTCCATTGTCTGCCCCATGCCCTACCATGCCCACGCTTCCCCGTCAGGTCATCACGCGTCGATGGTATAGGACTTGGCAGTTTACAGTCATGCCCAGGAACTAGGTTACAGGAGGTCCTAGCAACCCCACCCACTCAATACGTGAGTGTGACACGGTCGTATTTATCTTACGGCCGGTAAGTTTTCAATGACATCGACGGAGACGGAGCCGAAAGACTCCAAGTCGATGGCAGATGCAGGATGGAGATAGCAGTAGGAAGGAGCTTCTCCTCCACCCACACGGGTGGATACTCGTACCAGTTGATGGGCAAGTTGTCATACCCACACAAACGGCGGTACCACGCCTTCAGCCTCCGGCCATAGATACTGGGCGGAGGCCTCAATCGGTAATACATGAACTAC
>Ga0105248_10002762_pt1 | contig 19507 bp, 18 predicted proteins | sample KBSS34metaG_FD_81524 | JGI IMG/M metagenome (GOLD analysis project Ga0105248, IMG submission 81524) | Switchgrass rhizosphere microbial communities from Kellogg Biological Station, Michigan, USA - KBS S3-4 metaG | ecosystem: Host-associated > Plants > Roots > Rhizosphere > Soil | place...
GAAGGCGGACGCGTGGAAGTGTCTGAAGAGAGCCGTCCGGCGGTTCTTGAAGTGCTGTGTGACGAGTGTGAGTCTGCGCTCAACTTCGAAGAGTTCGAAGATACACTCCGCAAAGAAGTTCTGCTGACGATCGGTGCCCGTTAGCCCTCACCGGCTTTCCTCTTCGGCTTCTTCAAAGTAGTCGCAGGCAGGACATAGCCATTCTTTGGTGCTGCGCACCGTGGCACCGGGATTGCCAGGAATGCGCACGACGTCTTCACGCTGGCGGAGCCGCATCGATCCGCCACAGAGTGGACATTCTTTGGTGCTGGGCATGGTTCTTGTTCTATCCTATCGCCAGAGCGGCTGATGTCTCACGAATGCTTTGCGGACGAGATTGCCATCGACTTCCCATCGGTGGGGCGCGCCGTCGAACGCATCTGCGACGGGTTCCTCGGCGAGCGGATGGAAAGCGAAGGCCGCACCCTGCTCCACGCCGAGGTCTCGCTGTCGCCACGGGAGGCCAGCGGCGGTCTGGTCATCTCGGTCGAAGTGCCGGTGCGCGCCACGTGTCCTAACTGCGGCGGCCGCGGGGAAACGTGGACGGAGCCGTGCGGTTTGTGCCGCGGGACTGGCGAGTCGCGCTTCTACCACGCCGTGCGCGTCCCGGTGCCCGCCGGCGTTCCCGACGGCGCCCGCCTGCGCTTCCGCCTGAAGTCCCCGGATTCGTCGTTCGTCCGCGTGGAAGTCCGCGTCGCCGTCAGATCCTCGGCAGCATAATCTTGATATCGAACGGCTCGTCGATCCTGATCGCTAGCCCCTAGCCTCGAGCCGCGACGTCAGTCCCATGGTGCCGCACGTCGATCTACTGGGCATGCTCTTCATCGTCTGGGGATTGCTCACCACGCTCGTCGGCGTGTCGACGCTGGCGCTCGGCGTCGGCGCGGTTGCGTTGATCACCTCCGCGAATCGTACCGAAGGCGGTCAGTTCGCCGCCGGCCTGACCGCCGCGGTGTTCACCGCGCTGGCGATCATCGCGATTGTCTGGGGCGCCGCTCACGTCGCGGTGGGCGTCCCGCTCCGGCGCCGGCGTCCGTGGTCGCGGATGGCGGCGCTGGTGCTCGGCTCGATCGATCTCCTGCTGCTGCCGTACGGCACCGCGCTCGGACTGTACGGGTTGTGGGTATTACTGCACGAGGACGGCAAGAAACTGTTCATGGCTGATGGCTGATGGCTGATGGCTAATGGCATACCGTCCATGGGCCATCAACCATATGCCATCAGCCATCATCGATCAGCCATGACACGTCACTTTACGGATCATCGCGCGTTCCGACCGGCGTCAGTGGATTGCAGCGCGCGATGCGCTTCAACGTCGCCCAGCCGCCGCGCGTCACGCCGTCCCGGGTGATGGCGATCTCCGCATACCGGCTGCAGGACGGCGTGAAGCGGCAGCGCATCCCCATCCGATCCGCGATCGGCGCCAGCGCGTGGCGGTAGACATGGATGGCTCGGACCGCCACCGTCTGCGCGTTCAGAACGATCACGCACGCGACGACGACGGCCAGCGCTCTAGAAACGATTCGCGTAGTCGCTGAGTCCCGGAATGATCAGGCGTCCGCCGTTGACGCCCTTGATGATGGCGGCGACGTGGAGCGCGAGAATACCGACCCACGCGAAAACCAGAAAGAGACTGAGGATGCAGCCAAGGCCGAACGCCGCGACAGTGACAATGCTGGTGAGGAGCATGTAGGCGAACAGCGCCGCCAGCTCGGCGATCATCAACACGATGCCGTTCTTCGCGTGCCATTGCACGTCCGGATCCTGCCGCTCGACCAGCAGCGGGATGACCGCCAGCAGCCACAGATAGGCGAGCACGATCATCACGCCGCGATTCGGTGATGCGTCCGGCACCGGCGCCGAGTGTACGATATTCTTGAGGATATGCAAGTTGACCAGGCGCGCGTGCTCGACGCGTTGAAAGTGGTTCGCGATCCGGACCTCAACCGCGACATCGTCAGTCTCGGATTCATCAAGGATCTGCGGCTCGACGAGGGACGCGTCGCCTTCACGATCGAGCTCACGACGCCGGCGTGTCCGGTGAAAGATCAGATGCGCGATCAGGCGCGCGCCGCGGTGATGCAGATCGCCGGCGTGACGTCGGTCGATGTGAACATGAGCGCGCGCGTACGCGAAGCGGTCGGTTCCGACGGCCCGCGGCAATCGATTCCCGGCGTCAAGAACGTGATTGCGGTCGGAGCCGGCAAAGGCGGCGTCGGCAAGACGACGGTGGCGGTGAACCTCGCCATCGCGCTGTCGAAGTGTGGCGGCAAGGTCGGCATGATCGACGCCGACATCTACGGCCCGAACGTGCCGATCATGCTTGGACTGAAGACGCAGCTGACCACCGACGGCCAGAAGATCGTGCCGGCGGAAAAGTACGGACTCCAGGTCATCTCGATGGGATTCCTGACGCAGGACGACGCGCCGATCATCTGGCGCGGGCCGATGCTCCACGGCGCGCTGCAGCAGTTCTTTCGCGAGGTGGCGTGGAAGAATCTCGACTACCTGGTCGTCGACCTGCCGCCGGGTACCGGCGACGTCGCCTTGAGTCTCAGTCAGACGGTGCCGGTCGCCGGCGCGATCGTCGTCACGACGCCGCAGCAAGTGTCGCTCGCCGACAGCCGGCGTGCGGTGGCGATGTACAAGAAGCTCAACATCCCGACGCTTGGCGTGATCGAGAACATGAGCTACTTCGTCTGCCGCGACTGCGGCCACGAGGCCGACATCTTCGGCCGCGGCGGCGGCGAAGAGATGGCGTCGACGCTCGGCGTGCCGTTCCTCGGACGCATTCCGATCTATCAGCCGATCCGCGAAGGCAGCGACGCCGGTGTGCCGCTGCTGATCAGCGAGCCCGAATCGCCCGCCGGCCGCGCCTTCATGGCGGCAGCGGAGCAAGCCGCAGCGCAGGTGTCGATTGCCAGCTACAACCGTCCCACCATTCCGTTGACTGTCGTGAGGTGACTATGTGTGCAGTGATACTGGCGGCGTTCATCGCCGGAGCCGCAGCCGACGCGACCGAGCTGATGATCAACCAGTCCGTCGCGATCGCGACGTCGCTCGCGCATGACCGGCTCGACGACGTGGCGACCAACGCCGCGGCCATCGATCTCGAGGCGACGAGCCTCGGCAAGCCGGCGGCGAAGATTTCGAGCGCCGCCAAGGAGATGCAGAAGGCGACCAAGATCGCGGACGTGCGGAACGCGTTCGGCAAGATGAGCGAGGCGCTGGTCGCCTATCTCGACGCGCAGAAGCGCAAGCCCGGCGCGGGCCTCAAGGTCGCGGTCTGTCCGATGGTCGACAAGCCGTGGATCCAGAAGGACGGACCCATCCAGAATCCTTACTACGGCAGCGAGATGCTGGGCTGCGGCAGCTTCAAGAAGTGAACCTTCCGTTCACCAAGCACTCGCTCGGCAACGGACTCGACGTCCTGCTCCACGAAGACCACGCGTGTCCGATCGTCGCGGTGAACGTCTGGTATCACGTCGGTTCCAAGAACGAACGCCCCGGCCACACCGGGTTTGCGCACCTCTTCGAGCACCTGATGTTCGAGGGATCGCAACACCACGATCGCGGGTTCTTTCAACCGCTGCAGGGAGCCGGCGCCACGCTCAACGGCTCGACGAACGCGGATCGAACGAATTACTGGGAGGTCGTGCCGACCGGCGCGCTCGAACTGGCGCTGTGGATGGAATCCGACCGGATGGGCTACCTGCTCCCGGCCCTGACGGAGGCGAAGTTCTCAAACCAGCGTGATGTTGTGTTGAACGAACGCCGTCAGAATTACGAGAACCGGCCGTACGGGCTCGCGCCGATGGCGCTGCTGGCGGCGCTGTTCCCGCCCGATCATCCCTATCATTGGACGACGATCGGCGAAATCGCGGACCTCGAGGCGGTCGGCCTCGAGGAGGTGCACGCCTTCTTCCGCCGCTACTATCATCCGGGCAACGCGTCGATCGCTCTGGCCGGCGACATCGATCCGGACCGCGCCCTCGCGCTGGTTGACGCCCATTTTGGCGAGATCGCGCGCGGCGCCGACGTCGAACCGGTGCGCGTGAGCGCGTCGCTGGCGGGTGAAACGCGGATCTATTTCGAGGATCGGGTCGAGCTGCCGCGGCTGTATCTCACGTGGCTGTCGCCGGCGATGTTCGCGGACGGCGACGCCGATCTCGACCTGGCCACCGATCTGCTCGCGAACGGCAAGACATCGCGGCTCTATCGGCGCCTGGTGTTCGACGAGCGAATCGCCACTGATGTGTCGGCCGCGCAGAACTCGCGCGAGATGGCCGGCTATGCGCAAATCACAGCGACCGCGGCGCCCGGGCACACGCTCGGCGAGATCGAGTGCGCCATCCTCGAGGAGGTTGCCCGTCTGTCGTCCAACGGGCCGACCGAGGCCGAGATCGAGCGGGGCCGCATCCAGGCCGAGTCCCAGTTCGTGTTCCGGCTGCAGACCGTCGGCGGTTTCGGCGGCAAGTCCGATCAGTTGAATGCCTACAACGTGTTCAAGGCCGACCCGGCCTACTTCGAGCGCGATCTCGAGCGCTATCAGGTGGTGACCGCGGAGTCGCTGCGACAAGCGGTCGTGCGCTACCTCGATCCGGGACACCGCGTCACGCTGAGTATCGTGCCGCGCGATCGCCCCGGACTGGCCGCCCCGAACTCCTACCCGGCGGTCGTTTCGTGATGGTCGACCGCGGGCGCCTGCCGGAGCCTGGGCCGACGCGGCCGTTCGCCTTTCCCGCCATCGACAAGACGACGCTCGCCAACGGCCTGCGCGTGTGGACCGTCCATCACGCGCAAGTGCCGATCGTCGCCTTCATGCTGCTGGTGCGCCGCGGTGCGTCGTCGGATCCGCCGGGCAAGGACGGTCTCGCGGCCGTCAGCGCCGATATGCTCGACGAAGGCAGCGGCGATCGATCGGCCATCGAAATGCACGAGGCGCTGGCGCTGCTGGGCGCGCAGTTCGACACCGACATCGGGTCCGACGCGACGGTCGCCAGCGTCACCGTTCTCAGCCGCTTTGCCGATCGTGCCCTCGGGCTGCTCTCCGAGATCGTGGTGCGGCCGGCGCTGCGGGAAGAGGATTTCCTGCGGGTGCGGCAGTTGCGACTGCACCGCCTCACGCAGATTCGCGACATGCCGGGCGCGGTCGCCGACCGCGCGTTCCTCAAGCTGCTGTATGGCGCTCATCCCTACGGCCACTCGCCGATCGGGAGCGAAGCGTCGCTCGCCGCGATGCACGTCGACGACGTGCGCGCCTTTCACGAACGGGCGATCAGGCCGTCGGTTGCGACATTGCTCGCGGTGGGCGATTGCCGCCACGACGCGATCGTGCGGCTCGTCACCGACAACCTGGGCGCCTGGACGGGTGACGGCGACGGCGACGTGCCGCCGGCGCCGGCGCTGCCGCGCGGCCCGAAGCTGAGCATCGTGCCGCGGCCGAAGGCGCCGCAGTCAGAGCTGCGCATCGGCCAGGTATCGGTCCCCCGCGACACGCCCGATTATCACGCGCTGCTCGTCGCCAACACGATTCTCGGCGGCCAGTTCGTGAGCCGGATCAACCTGAACCTGCGCGAGGACAAGGGGCTGACCTACGGCGCGCGGACTGCCTTCGAGTTCCGCCGGATGCCGGGACCGTTCGTGCTGCAGGCGAGCGTCCAGACCAGCGGCACGGCGAGCGCGATTGACGAGTCGATCTCCGAAATCGCCGGCATGCGCGGCGTCCGTCCGGTGACCGCGGACGAGCTCTCGCTCGGCATCGCGGCGCTGACCCGTGGCTACGCGCGCAGCTTCGAGACCGCCGATCAAATCGCGCGCGCGGCGATGCAGCTCGCGCTCTATGACCTGCCTGACGATTACTTCGCGCAGTTCGTCCCGCGTGTCGAGCGTGTGACCGGCGACGAGGTGTCACGAGTCATGACGCGGCATCTCGATCCCGATCGTCTCACCACGCTCGTCGTCGGCGACGTCGAGGCGATTGGCGAGGCGCTGGGGCGGCTCGGCCTTGGCGATCCGGTTGTCCTGCCGCCTGACGCATTCTGATCACCGTCCCGTACAATTGGTGAATGAGTGAATTCGTAGAATTGGTGACGGCAGTCGCCAATTCGCCAATTCTCCAACTCACCAATTGCCTATGAAGGCCGTTCGCTTCCATCAACATGGCGGTCCAGACGTCCTGCGCTACGAGGACGCGCCGGATCCGGTGCCGGCTCCCGGCGAAGCACTCGTACGCGTCCGCGCGTGCGCGCTGAATCATCTCGACCTGTGGGAGCGTCGCGGCCTGCCGCGGGTCACGATTCCACTGCCGCATATCTCCGGCAGCGACGTGGCGGGCGAAGTCGTCACGTCCCCGACCCCCGACGTGCCCGCCGGTTCGCGCGTCCTGCTGCAGCCCGGACTCAGTTGCGGCTGTTGCGAAGCGTGTCTATCCGGACGCGACAACGAATGCCACCAATACGAGGTGCTTGGCTATCGCAGCTACGACGGCGGCTACGCCGAGCTGGTGAAGGTGCCGGCACAGAACCTCGTGAGGATTCCCGCCGACGTCGACTTCACGCAAGCGGCGGCGTTTCCGCTGACATTTCTCACGGCGTGGCACATGCTGCTGACGCGCGCGGGCCTCAAGAACGGCGACGACGTGCTGGTGCTGGCGGCGGGGAGCGGGGTCGGTCAGGCGGCGATTCAGATCGCGCGTCTGCACGGTGCGCGGGTCTTCGCCACGGCGGGGTCGGACGAGAAGCTCGAGCGGGCGCGCGCGATGGGTGCAAATGAGGTGATTCACCACTACAAACAGGATATCGTGGAGGAAATCAAGCGCTTCACGGACCGTCGTGGGGTGGATATCGTGATAGAGCACGTCGGCGAAGCAACATGGTGGAAGAGCGTCCGCGTCCTCGCTCGTGGAGGCCGTCTCGTGACATGCGGATCGACCACCGGCGCGAGAGGCGCCCTCGATCTGACGGCGCTGTTCGCGAAGCAACTCTCGATTCTCGGTTCCTATATGGGAACGAAGGGTGAACTGCTGCAGGCGGCGCGGTTGTTCTTCGCGGGTGAGCTGAAGCCGGTCATCGATCGGACGTTCCCGCTGGCTGACGCGGCCGCCGCGCAGCAGCGGTTGGAGGAATCCGGTCAGTTCGGCAAGATCGTGCTCGACGTGCCATGAACCTGCAACGTGTCGGCGCCAGCCTGTTCGCCGTGATCGCGGTCGTCAGCATGTTGCTGGCGGCGGCGACGATCTGGTTGTTCCTGACCAACCCGGTCACTGTCGCGAACGCCGTCAACGAAGGCGATGTCTCCCCGCTGGTCCGAAGTCTCGCCCAGGTGCTCTATCAGGCGCTCAGCGGGCTCCTCAAATACCTGTAAAAGGGTTCTAGGGGTCTAGGGTTCTAGGGTTCTAGAGTTCTCAGGTTCTAAGGTTCTCGGGTTCACAGTCAAAAAGGAACTCTGTCGTTCGCAGTCGCGCGCGTCAGAATTCGCGCGGCATGAATCGTGCTCGTTGTCGGCGACGTGTCAATCACTGACTTCACGCAACTGGCTGCATGGCAACGAGTTGATGAACTGCGTCAGGAAATCATTGCATTTACTTCAAAGGAGCCCGCATCGCGGGACTTCAAATTCTGCAATCAGATCCGCGATGCGATCGGATCAGCGTGTCGCAATACTTCCGAGGGCTTCGGTCGATTCAGACCAGGTGAGAACGTCCGATTCCTCGAATTCGCCAAGGGCTCGATCGACGAGGTTCAAGACTGTCTGATCGAAGCAAAACAGAAACGGTTTCTCGACGACACGCGCTTCGATCGTCTCTGGACACTTTCGCGCCGAGCCGCTGGTACGAACATGAACTACCAGAAGTACCTGCGCCGATGTATCGAGACCGGTAAGAAGCCCTGGTTGGATGGCGGCGACGATGAACCCTAGAACCTTAGAACCTAGAACCTTAGAACTTTAGAACCCTTAGACTCCGAGCGCGCGCTTCAAGAACCGCGTGAGAATCCACCCATCCACGAATTTGAATGGGGCTTTGCCCGTCGTATAGTGGCCGCAGCGAAGCGTGGCGACCTCGTGCGGAATGCGGAGCTCTCGAAACGCCGCGACCAGATCCTCGGACAGATCCGGTGGAAACGTCAGGTCGTATCGCGCGTAAACGAGCAGCGTCTTCCGATCGCGCAGACGCTCGAGGTACCAGCGCGGACTGATCGGCCGCCACAATGTTCGAAGCAGATCGAGCTCGATGTGGCCGTCAAGTCCTTCGCGCACGTGACGCGTCGACAACCCGCGCCACACCACGTCCGCGAAGTGCGGTGAGATGTGGTTGAGCGCTTCCGCTCGAATCAGCGGCTCGTGAGCCGTCGTCAACAGCGCAAGACACGATCCCAAACTGCTGCCCAGAATCCCGATCCGTTCGTAGCCGCGTGCCGCCAGCCAGGCGATCGCGCGCCGCGCGTCCAGCACCGCCTGACGGCAGACCTGAACGGTCCTGGCGACGTTCGCGCTGACGATGTAGTCGGCGCGGTGCAGTTCCGGCGGCATCCGCCAGTCGTGATACGGCAGGCTGAGGCGGAGCGCGCTCATCCCGTTCCACGCCAGCAGCTTGCTGAGACCGATGTGCCCGTCCGCCGTGGAATTCCACTGCGGAAGGACAAGCACTGCAGCCGGGCCGGCGGTCGGACGCTCGGCTGAAGCCTTCGCGCTCCAATCCGCCGCGCCGCTGGAGCGCGATGGCTTTAGCCGAGCGGGGAAGTACCGTGCGTACACCGTGTTGTTCTCGCGGTGCGGCGTCGTGAGCGCGCTGGGAAACGTCAGGAGATCACTTTCGGGCCGCGGCGTCAACGTGTAGTCGGTCGTGGGCGGCGGCGTGAAAAACGCGTCGCTGTCGGCCATGACCTCCGTGATCCAATGGCCGAGCCGGTCCGCCGGGTCCGCCGCGGCGCCACGGCCGTTTTCTGGAATCCACTCGAGCCCCCATTCGAACGGACGGACGACGCGATCGGTTGTGGCCGCAGCGAGCCGGCGTTCCCAGGCGTGGAAGAGCCCTTGCAGCATCGAGTCTCATGCTATACTGCCGACCCGATGCAGTTCATCGTCCACACTCGAAAGCATGGCGGCCGAAAGCGGGCCGGCCGGGCCGGGGTGTGGATGCTCGAACGCTGATACCAGTTACAACCGAGCGACCATGCTGCCGACCGGCCGAAACGCCGCGTCGGCTTTTTTTTTGATCAACGCTCAAAAAAGCACAGAGGACACAGAGGGGAACAGAGGACACAGAGGGAAAAAGCGATGGCGATTGAGGTTGGCATACTTGGCGCGACCGGGATGGTCGGGCAGCAATTCATTGCGTTGCTCGCGAACCATCCGTGGTTCAAGGTGAGGTGGATCGGCGCGAGCGAACGGTCCGCCGGCAAGGCGTATCGCGACGCGTGCGCGTGGCGGTTGCCGGCGCCGCTGCTGGACGACGTCGCGACGATGGCGGTGAATGCGGCGGTGCCGTCGGGCGCTCCCAAGCTCGTATTCTCCGGACTGGATTCGTCCGTCGCCGGCGAAATCGAGGGCGCATTCGCGAAGGCGGGTCACGTCATCGTCAGCAACACGCGCAACTACCGGATGGACGCGGACGTGCCGCTGTTGATTCCCGAGGTGAATGGCGATCACCTGGCGCTGCTGAAGACGCAGGCGGCCGCACGGGGCTGGAAAGGCTGCATCGTCACCAACCCGAACTGCGTCGTGGTCGTCTACGCAATGGCATTGGCGCCGCTGCGGCAATTCGGCTTGAAGGCGTCCATCATCACGACGCTGCAGGCCATTTCCGGCGCCGGCTATCCAGGCGTCGCGTCGTGGGACATCCTGGGCAACGTGATTCCCTTCATCGGCGGTGGCGAGGAAGACAAGATCGAGGCGGAGACGAACAAGATTCTCGGGACGCTGACGGGTGCCAGCGTGACCAATCATCCCCTGAAGATCAGCGCGGCCGTGACGCGCGTGCCGGTGCACAACGGGCACACCGCGTCGGTGTCCGTCGCCCTCGAACAGCGGCCGGACGTCGAAAGCGTCGTGGCGGCGTGGAATGGATTCCGGGGGAAGCCCCAGGAGCTTGGCCTGCCGTCGGCGCCGCCGCAGCCGATTGTGTACCTCACCGAGAACAATCGGCCGCAGCCGGCGCTCGATGTCAATCGGGACGGCGGCATGACGGTGACCGTTGGACGCTTGCGCCGCTGTCCCGTGCTCGACTACAAGTTCGTCGCGCTCGGGCACAACACGATTCGCGGCGCCGCCGGCGCGGCCATCCTCAACGCCGAACTGATGCATCGGGAAGGCCTCTTATGAGAATGCGCGGCCTTCAGAGTCGGGTGGGTCAGAACGCTCGCGTGGGCCGGGTGGGAGGCTTGCCACGCCGAAGCTCGCCGATGTCGGTGCGAGCGAAGGCGGGAGGTTGCGAGTGGGCGTAGTCATGAAATTTGGCGGCACGTCGGTCGCCGATCCGGAAGCCATCGCCCGTTTGATCGGCATCGTGCGACATCAGCGTGAACGGTCCGATGCCGGCACGCCGCCGGTCGTCGTCGTGTCGGCGCTCGCCGGCGTCACGGATCAACTGGTGGCGGTGGCGCGAATGGCCGAAGACGGCGACGCGGATCGGGCGGCCGCGTCGCTCCATGCGCTGCTCGATCGGCACGTAGCTGTTGCCACGGCCGTCACGAACCAGAGCCGGCCGGCACTCCTCGCCCAGGTGAATCACGAGTTGAACGAGCTGGCGGGCCTGGTGCACGCGCTGGCCGTATTGCGGGAAGTGTCGTCCCGATCGCACGACGCCGTGCTCGCCGTGGGTGAACTCGTCAGCAGCCGCATCGTCGCGGCCGCGCTCGCGGACGACGGCGTGCCGAGCGCGTGGGTGGACGCGCGCAGGGTCCTGGTCACCGACGCGGAGCATACGGGCGCCGTGCCCGACATGACTGCGACGTGCGAGCGGGCGCGTGAACATGTGGCCCCGGCCAACGCCGGCGGTAAGGTCGTGGTCCTGGGCGGCTTCATCGGTGCGACGGCAACCGGCGTCACCACCACGCTCGGGCGCGGGGGCTCGGACTACTCGGCGGCGATCTTCGGCGCGTGTCTCGGCGTCGACGAAATTCAGATCTGGACCGACGTCGACGGCATGCTCACGGCCGATCCGCGCATCGTGTCGCAACCGCGCGTCGTGCCGCAGCTGACGTTTGCGGAGGCGTCCGAGCTGGCATACTTCGGCGCCAAAGTGTTGCATCCGAGTACCATCCTCCCGGCCGTCTCAAAGAACATCCCCGTTCGGATTCTCAATTCGAGGCGGAAGGAGAACCCCGGAACGCGCATCACCGCCGACGCCGCCCCGGCCGGCGGCGCGCTTGCGGCCATCGCCTGCAAGCGCGACGTCACCGTCATCGACATCACGTCGACCAGGATGCTGATGGCACATGGCTTTCTTCGCCGGCTGTTCGAGGTGTTCGAGCGGTTCAAGACGGCTGTCGACGTCGTCACGACGTCGGAAGTGAGCGTGTCGGTGACGATCGACGATACCCGGCGACTGGACGGGATTCTGGACAACCTGCGAAATTTTGCCGAGGCGAGCTGCGAGCCCGACATGGCCATCATCTGCGCGGTCGGAGAGAAGCTGACGGCGGACGCCACGTTGTTCGGCCGCGCGGTGACCGCGCTGGATGGGGTGCCGCTCCGCCTGGTTTCGCAAGCGGCGTCCCGCCGGAACATTACATTCGTGCTGCGCGACGCGGACGTGCCTCATGCGATGATGCGTCTGCACGAGACGTTCTTCTGATGGTCGGGCTGTGAAGATCCTCCTCGTCGGTTACGGCAAAATGGGCCAGCTCGTCGGTGAGCTGTCGAAGCCCTATGGCTGCGAGGTCGTCGGTATCATCGATCCGATGTCGCCGATGCATGGCGGCGGAGCCGACGCGGACCGCTGGGGCGGAGTGGATGTGGCGATCGATTTTTCGACCGCCGATTCGGTGATTGCGAATGCCCCGGCGCTCGCGCGGCGTGGCCTGAACCTCGTCATCGGCACGACCGGCTGGTCGGCGCACGAACCCGCGCTGCGGCAAGTGGTGGCCGAGGCCGGAGTGGGGATCGTCGTCGCTCCGAATTTTTCGACCGGTGTCGTGCTGTTCGAAGCGATCGTGGCGCAAGCGGCCAGGCTTTTTGCACCGCAGGAGGAATTCGGCGCGTTCCTGCACGAAGCTCATCATGCCGCCAAGAAGGACGCCCCGTCGGGCACGGCGATCCTGCTCAAGCGGACGATGGAGGAGTCGGGGTTCCCTCGGCCGATCGATGTCTCGTCGACGCGCGCGGGCTTCATTCCCGGCACGCATCATGTCGGCTTCGACGGGCCGGCGGAAACGATTACGCTCTCGCATGCCGCACGCGATCGGACGGCGTTCGCCCGCGGTGCGCTGACGGCGGCGAAGTGGATACAGGGCAAACAGGGTTGGTTCACGATGAAAGATGTGCTCGGCGTCAGCAAGGACTCGGGGCCCCCAGCCCCTATGGAGCGCAGCAAGGGAGAACGCAGATGAGAACACCATTTACCGGGGTCGGCACCGCGCTGGTCAGCCCGTTCACTCGAAGCGGGAGCCTCGACGAAGCGGCGGTGCGTCGGCTCGCGCGCCGGCAGATCGACGCGGGCGTCCATTTTCTCTGTCCCTGCGGGACAACCGGCGAGAGCCCGACGTTGACCGACGCCGAACGGCTGCGGACCGTGGAGATCGTCGCTGACGAAGCGAACGGCCGGGTGCCGGTCCTGGCTGGCGCCGGCGGATACGATACGAAGGAGGTCCTGCACCTTGCGAGCGAGATGCAGAAGGCCGGCGCGTCGGGACTGCTGTCGGTGACGCCGTATTACAACAAGCCGACCCAGGAAGGCCTGTATCAGCACTATCGCGCCATCGCCGAACATACCGCGCTGCCAATCATCGTCTACAACGTGCCGGGGCGGACCGGTGTGAACGTCGAGGCGGCGACGCTCGTTCGCCTCGCCGCCGTCCCCCATATCGTCGGCGTGAAGGAAGCCTCCGGCAACGTGACGCAGATGTGCGAGATCTGCCGGGTGGTGCCGCCTGACTTTCTGGTTCTGTCTGGAGACGATGCGCTGACACTGCCGCTGATGGCGGTCGGCGGACGCGGCATCATCTCCGTGGCCGGCAACGAGATTCCGGCGGAGATGGTGCAGATGGTCGAAGCGGCGGAGCGGAACGATTTTGCCACCGCGCGCGAGATCCACGCACGCATCCTGCCGCTGATGCTGGTCAACTTCGTCGAATCGAATCCGATTCCGGTGAAGGCCGCGATGGCGGCGATGGGGCTGATCGAAGAGGTGTATCGGCTGCCGATGGTGCCGCCGCAGAACCGCTCGGCGGAGAAGATCCACACGGTGCTTCGCGAGCTCGGGCTGCTGAAGGGCGCGCTGGTGTAGCGCAACCAGCGGGCGGCATCACGTAGCGCAGGCCTTCAGGCCTGCCGGACGGCCGCCCGGGCAGCCCTAAAGGACTGCGCTACTTCGACTCCAATGCTCGAACAGGACATCAACGATCTGGTCGCCGCCGGCGCGGCCGCCGACCGCGACGCGGCGCGCGCCGCGTTCGCCCGGCTGCGCGAAGAGCTCTCCGCCGGCCGCGTACGCGCCGCTGAACCCGACACCACCACCGCCCTCGGCTGGCGCGTCAACACCTGGGTCAAGCACGGCATCCTCCTCGGGTTCAGATTCGGCGACATCGTCGACGCGTCGATGGATCACGGCCGGGTGCCGTTCTACGACAAGGACACGCTGCCGCTCAAGAAGCCGGGACTCGCCGCCGGAATCAGGATCGTCCCCGGCGGATCGGCGGTTCGCGACGGCGCCTACCTGGCGCCGGGCGTCATCTGCATGCCGCCGATGTACGTGAACATCGGCGCGTACGTGGGCGAGGGATCGATGATCGACTCGCACGCGCTCGTCGGCTCCTGCGCGCAGGTCGGCGCGCGCGTCCATGTCAGCGCGGGCGCGCAAGTGGGTGGCGTCATCGAGCCAATCGGAGCGCTGCCTGTCATCATCGAAGACGATGCGCTGATTGGCGGCAACACCGGCATTTACGAAGGCGCCGTCATCAAGGCGCGCGCTGTCGTGGCCGCCGGCACCGTGCTGACCGGATCGACGCCGGTGTACGACCTCGTGCGCGGCGAGATCATCAAGCCCGCCGCCGATCGTCCGCTCGTCATCCCCGAGGGCGCGGTCGTCGTTCCTGGTGCACGCGCGGTGACCGCCGGCAAAGGGGTGGAATGGGGACTGTCGCTCGCGACGCCGGTGATCGTGAAGTACCGCGACTCCCGCACCGACACCCGCACGGAGCTCGAAGCGTGGATCCGCTGAGACGATCAACCAGCCTGTGCTCGCTGCGACAACGACGAGCTTCGGCTTGGCAGGCGCAGAGCTCATCGAGTTCGTCTCGTTTCGTTGCTCTTGAGAAAAAGTATCTCTCAGCGTGCTCTGCGGGCTCCGCGTTCAATGTCGTGAGCGGGATCGCGGCGTGACGCCGGATCCCGTCGACATCGTCGCGCTGACGCGGGCGCTCGTCGACATCGACTCCACCACGGGCCGCGAAGGCGAGGCTGGAGCGTGGCTCGCGAGCTATCTGCGCGGGCGGGGCTTCGCGGTCGTCGAGCAGCCGGTGGACTCCACGCGGTTCAACGTCATGGCCACGCTGCAGGCTCGGCCCCAGCTGGTCTTTTCGACGCACTTCGACTGCGTGCCGCCGTTCTTTCCCAGTCGCGTTGATGGAGATCGCGTGTACGGGCGTGGCTCGTGCGATGCGAAGGGCATTCTGGCGGCGCAGGTGGCGGCGGCCGATCGGTTGATGCGCGACGGCGAATCGCGCGTCGGCCTGGTCTTCGTCGTCGGCGAGGAGCGGGGCAGCGACGGCGCGCGCCGGGCCAACGAGGCGGCGACGGGCGGCTGCCGATTCCTGATCGACGGCGAGCCGACGGACAACCGGCTCGGCCTCGCCACGCGCGGCATCCTCCGCCTCAAGCTGCGCGCGAACGGGCGGGCGGCCCATTCGTCGTTTCCGGAGCTCGGCGAATCGGCGATCGACAAGCTGATCGACGCGCTGATCGATCTGCGATCGATCGAGCTCCCGGGCGATCCGGTCCTCGGTCGAACGCATTACACCGTCGGTCTCATCGATGGCGGCGTGGCGCCGAATGTCGTGCCGCCGGCCGCCGAAGCCGAAGTGATGTTTCGCACGGTCTCTGACGCCGCCGCCGTCCGGCGCGCGGTGGCGTCCCTCGAGCGGCGCGTGACGCTCGAGCACGTGCTCGAGGTGCCCCCTGTCCGTCTGACGACCATCCCGGGATTCGCCGCCGCCGTCTTTCCATACACCACCGACATTCCATTTCTCGCCGGGTGGGGCGATCCCTTGCTGTTCGGTCCAGGATCCATTCATGCGGCGCATACCGCGGACGAGTCCGTCGCGATTGCGGAGCTGACCGAAGCGGCGGATCATTACGTCAGGATTGCCCGACACCTCCTCGACGCCCCGCGCTGAATACGAGCGCCGCCTGACGGCCTGGCGCGGCCGCCTGGCCGCGCTCGATCGCCGCCACTTGACGCTGTCGAACGGCCGGCTGGTGCTGGCCGCGCTGCTGGCGCTCGCGCTCTGGTTCACGTTCGTCCGCCCCGCGCTGTCGCCGTGGTGGCCGGTCGCCGCCGGTGGAGCGTTCGCCGCGCTGGCCATCGTCCACGCGCGCGTGCTCGAACGGATCGAGCGCGCCCGTGGCGCGGAGCGCGTATATCTCCGCGGGCTCGAACGTCTGGACGGGCGCTGGGCCGGCACCGGCCGAGACGGCGGGCATTTCATGGGCGATCATCCGTACGCGCGCGATCTCGATCTCTTCGGCCGCGCGTCGCTCTTCGAGCTGCTGAACACGGCCCGGACCGAAGCGGGCGAGGCGACGCTCGCCGCGTGGCTCAGCGCGGGCGCACCGGTCGCCGAAGTCCTGGCCCGCCAGCAAGCGGTGGACGAGCTCCGCCGCAACGTGGATGTGCGCGAAGACCTTGCGGTGCTTGCCGCCGAAACCGCGATCAGCCGCACCGGCGCGCTGGTGGCCTGGGCGCTCGCCCCGTCGATTGGATTTGCACGCGCCGTCGCGTTCACGCTGGTCGCCTGCGGCGCCGTCGCGGTGGCGCTCGCCGCGCTGGCGTTCGCGGAGCAGATTGCGATTCGCTGGCTGATCTTCTGGTTGTTTGCCGAGGCCGCGATCGCCATCGCCTGGAAGCGCCGCTTCGAACAGGTGCTCGCCGGCATCGAGGCGCCCGATCGCGATCTTGGTCTGCTCGCCGGCCTGCTGGCGCGGATCGAGGTCGAGCGTTTCAGCGCGCCGCGCCTCGCGGCGCTCCAGGCATCGCTGCTCACGCACGGCGTGCCGCCGTCGAAACGGATTGCACAGCTTCGGCGCACGGTGTCGTGGCTCGACTCGACGCGTAATCAGATGTTCGCGCCGTTTGCCTATGCCCTCATGCTGCCGCAGCAGCTGGCCGTCGCCATCGACCGCTGGCACCGCGACTACGGGCACGCCGTCGACGACTGGCTGCGCGTGGTCGGGGAGCTCGAAGCGCTGTCGTCAATGGCGACCTACGCCTACGAGCACCCGCGCGATCCGTTTCCGATGCTCGTCGACCAGGGGCCGCTCTTCGAAGCCGAAGCCCTCGCGCACCCGCTCATTCCGCCGGACATCGCCGTCCCGAACGACGTGCGGCTCGGCGGCGGCCATCCCCACGTCATCGTTGTCAGCGGATCGAACATGTCGGGGAAGAGCACGCTGCTGCGCAGTGTCGGGGTCAACGTCGTGCTGGCGCTGGCGGGTGCGCCGGTGCGGGCCGCCGCGCTGCGCTTGTCGCCGCTGGTGCTTGGCGCGACGCTGAAAGTGGAAGATTCGCTCGAGGCCGGCCGGTCGCGGTTCTACGCTGAGATTCTCCGGATTCGAACCATCGTCGACGCCGCGCGCGGACCGGTACCGCTGCTGTTCCTGCTCGACGAAATCCTTCACGGCACGAATTCGTACGATCGCCGGATTGGCGCCGAGGCGATTGTGCGCGCGCTCGCGGAGGGCGGGGCCATTGGCCTCGTCACGACGCACGACCTCGCCTTGACCGAGCTGCCGTCGCGCCTGTCCGTGCCGGCTGCCAATATGCATTTCGAGGACCGGCTCGAGGGCGGCCGGATGGTGTTCGATTACCGCATGCGGACCGGAGTGGTGGAGCACAGCAACGCGCTCGCCCTGATGCGCGCCATCGGCCTGGACGTCTAGTCGCCGGTCCCCGTGGCAACCCGCAAACCGGTACGGATTCAGCGGACGCGCCACTAGCCTCGGTAAAGCCGCCCTCCCCTGATCGGATGTGTTCTCGCGTTCGAGACCTCATGTATATGATAGCGACGCTATGAAGCGTGCCATTGCTGTCGCTCTCATCGTGTTCGCGTCTCTCGGCCCGGCAGGTGCAGAAAATTCGCCGCCACTGTGGCTGCGGTATCCAGCCATTTCGCCCGACGGCCAGACCCTGCTCTTCGAGTACAAGGGTGACATCTGGTCGGTGCCGGCGGCGGGCGGCAATGCGATCCCGCTGACCCTCAGCGAGTCGTACGAGTTCGCACCGGTGTGGAGTCACGATGGGAAGTCGGTGGCGTTCGCCTCCGATCGCTATGGCAATTTCGACGTGTTCGTCATGCCGTCTGACGGCGGCGAGGCGAAGCGCCTGACCTATCACTCCACCGCCGAAATCCCGAGCGCGTTCACGGCCGACGACCGCGCCGTGCTCTTCAGCGCCACGCGCCAGGACCTGCCCACCCACGTGCAGTTTCCCACCGGCGGCATGAGCGAGCTGTACTCGGTCCCGGTGACCGGAGGGCGGGTGTCGATCGTGCTGACGACGCCAGCGCTGAACGCCACGGTGAGCTCGACGGGCGACAAGATCCTCTTTCACGATTACAAAGGCTACGAGAGCGACTGGCGAAAACATCACACCTCTGCGGTGACCCGCGACATCTGGGTCTACGACACGAAGTCGAAGAAGTACACGCAGCTGTCGTCGTTCAACGGCGAGGACCGGAATCCGGTCTTCGATTCGAACGACGATGATTTCTATTACTTGTCGGAGCAGAGCGGCTCGTCGAACGTCTACAAGAGCAGTCTGCGAAATCCCGCTCAATCGGTGGCGGTGACGCGGTTCACGACGAACCCGGTCCGGTTCCTGACGCGCGCCAGAACCGGGACGCTGGCGTTCTCGTATGACGGCGAGCTCTACACGATGACGGCGGGCGGCAATCCGAAGAGGGTGGCGGTGAGGATCGGCGCCGACGGGCGCAACGCGATCGAGAGGATCCTGCCTGTCAGCGGTGGCATGACCGAAGCCAAGCTCGCCCCGAATGGGAAGGAATTCGCATTCGTGTTCCGGGGAGAAATTTTCGTCAGCAGCATCGATGGAAAGCTCGTGAAACGGGTCACGAACACGCCGTGGCAGGAACGAAGCGTCAGTTTCAGTCCGGACGGGCGGAGTCTGGTGTACGCCGCAGAAAAAGACAACAACTGGAACGTCTATACGGCGTCACTGACGCGCACCAGCGAACCGTACCTCTTCGCCTCGACGGTTCTGAAGGAAGAAGCGGTGGTCGCCACCCCGGCGGAGGAATTTCAGCCGACCTTCTCACCGGACGGCAAGGAGATCGCCTACCTCGAGAACCGGCAGACGCTGAAGGTCTACAACATCGCGTCGAAGCAGTCCCGCACCGTCTTGCCCGCGGACCTCAATTACTCGTACGCCGACGGCGACCAGTACTACTCCTGGTCGCCCGACTCGAAATGGCTGCTGGTGCAGTTCGCTCCCCGCGAACGGATGTTCGCGCCGGAAGTCGGAATCGTGGCCGCCGATGGCGCCTCGCCGGTGCGCAACCTCACCCAAAGCGGCTACGACGACGCCACGCCGAAGTGGGCCATGGACGGCAAGATGATGATCTGGGGCACGACGCGCGATGGTGCGCTGTCACAGGGGGGAGGTGCCGTCTCGGGCGATGTCTATGGGATGTACTTCACGAAGGCGGCGTATGACCGGGCGAAGTTGTCGAAAGAGGAATTCGCGCTCGTAAAGGAGCGCGAAGACAAGGACAAGGAGAAGGAGAAGAAGGAGCCGGAGGAAAAGACCGCGGCGGCCAAGCCAGTCAGCCCGATTGCGATCGATTGGGACGGATTGACCGATCGCAAGATGCGTTTGACGATCAACACGTCGGCGGCCTCGGACTGGGTGTTATCGAAGGATGGCGAGAAGCTCTATTACCTCACGTCCTTCGAGAAGGGCAACGACTTGTGGGTGACCGAGGTGCGGACTCGCGAGACCAAACTCTTCAACAAGCTGGGTGCGAATACGGCGTCGATGGAACTCTCGCCCGACGGCAAGTTTCTCTTCGTCGTC
>Ga0105248_10002763_pt1 | contig 19507 bp, 10 predicted proteins | sample KBSS34metaG_FD_81524 | JGI IMG/M metagenome (GOLD analysis project Ga0105248, IMG submission 81524) | Switchgrass rhizosphere microbial communities from Kellogg Biological Station, Michigan, USA - KBS S3-4 metaG | ecosystem: Host-associated > Plants > Roots > Rhizosphere > Soil | place...
CGCTCGAACTGGCCCATGTTCTCGGTGTTGATGCGGAAGTAGGCCTGCAGCGGGATCTCGACGTGCACGCCCTTGGGCACGTAGACGAACGAGCCGCCCGACCACACCGCCGTGTTCAGCGCCGCGAACTTGTTGTCGCCCGACGGGATGACCGTGCCGAAGTACTCCTGGAAGAACTCGGGGTGCTCGCGCAGTGCCGTGTCGGTGTCCATGAAGATGACGCCCTGGGCCTCGAGGTCTTCGCGGATCTGGTGGTAAACCACCTCGGACTCGTACTGGGCTGCGACGCCGCCGACGAGACGCTGACGCTCTGCCTCGGGGATGCCGAGCTTCTCGTAGGTCTCTTTGATGTCATCCGGAAGGTCGTCCCAGGTGGCGGCCTGCTTCTCGGTGGAGCGAACGAAGTACTTGATGTTGTCGAAGTCGATGCCGCTCAGATCGGCGCCCCAGGTCGGCATCGGCTTCATGCCGAAGATCTTGAGAGCCTTGAGACGGTTCTTGAGCATCCACTCGGGCTCGTTCTTGAGCCGGGAGATGTCGGTGACGACCTCGTCCGAGACGCCACGTCGGGCGGACGCGCCCGCGGCGTCGGAGTCTGACCACCCGAACTCGTACTGGCCAAGATTCGAGAGTTCGGGTCGATCGATCAGCACGTCGGACATGGCTACCTTCTCTCTGCCGCTGCGAACCATTCCGCTCGGACCGGCAATGCGCTGGAAATCAGCACGGTGGGGCACGCGCCGTTGCGTGAAAATCTACGGTCGAGTCTACAGGGGGCGGTGAGTGAGTGCCGAGGATTCCGGCGTCGGCGAATGCTTAATGGCCCGGAAACGTGGGGATGCTAAATTCTCCTCACTCGAGACAGGAGAACGGGTGTTCGGTCTGCGTCCCGCCCTGTCCACCGGTGTCATCCTGGCGACCCTCATCGCCATCTCGACCTTGGGCGCCCAGCCCGCGTCAGCGGCCGCGACGGCGACTGTGCATGGCGTGGTCACGGCTCCTGGGGGCGGTGCGCCCGATGCCCCGGTGACGGTGACGCTCGGCTCGGCGACCACCACGACGGCCGCCGACGGCAGCTACTCCTTCACTGGACTGGCCGCCGGCACCTACAGCCTGGTCTTCGACTACACGGGCTCTTCGAAGATCGTCCATGGCGAGCACTGGGACGGCACCTTCGGCTCGGTCAACGCGGGCATCGTGCTCCAAGACGGTGACGACCGTGGTATCGACGTCCGTCTCGTCGCGGGCGCGGATGTCAGCGGACAGGTGACGGGAGCCGACGGGCCCCTCGACGCGACCACCCGGGTCACCCTGGTCTGGCGCGGAGGCGGTATTGCCTACAGCACGGCTGGAACCTTCGACGTGGCGAGCCAGACCTGGCGGGTTTCCGATGTCGCTCCTGGCACCTATTCGGTGCTCATCCGGCCCACCCCGCGCTGGAAGGGGCAGCAATGGGGAGGCCTGCAGGTAGTCGCGGGCGTCGACTTCGTGGATACCCCGCACCAGCTGCCCCGCTCCCCCGAGATCGGTGGGGACGTGACCTATGTGGACAAGGACGGCGTCACCAAGCCCTTGCCGGACGGAATCGCTTGGGCATCCATGGGTCCCACTTCCGGCCTTCTCTCGGCTCCGATCGTCAATGGCCGCTACGACATCTACGACGTCTGGACCCCGGCCACCTACAGCGTCTGTTTCGAAGAAGTGTCATTCGTCGACGTGACCTGCATCGGCGGTGGGCACGACATGTACAACTCACCCGCGGTGACAATGGCGTACGGGCAAGTGCTCGAGCATGCTGACCTGAGTGTGGTGCGAGGCGGCCTGATCACCGGAAAGCTGGCGGGAGTTGGGACCCCTCTCTGGCGCGTTCGGCTGCTGCGTTTCGATTCCGGGTCGGGTACCTATGGCGCGGAACGCGACGACTACCCTTCCGCCTCCAGTTCGCAGTTCGGTTTCAGCGACGTTGTTCCGGGCACCTATCGGCTTCAGGTGACCGACGAGACCAACGCCAACAACGCGCAGTACTGGAACGGCGCACGCTATGCCGAGCAGGCTTCCGACATCGTGGTGACGTCGGGCGACACGGTCGACCTGGGAACGATCACCACGACCGCGCACACGGTCGATACGACGAGGGTCGACGGCACCGATCGCTTCGCGGTCTCGGTCGCGGTCTCTCAGCAGCTCTTCAAAACGGTTCCCGCCGCGGGTGTTCCGGTGGTGTACGTCGCGAACGGGCTCAACTTCCCAGATGCCCTGTCTGCGGGACCGGTCGCCATCAAGCAGCATGGCGGGTTGCTCCTGGTCACGCCGAGCAAGATCCCTGCCGTCGTGCAAGACGAGCTGGTGCGCCTTCGGCCGCAACGGATCATCGTGGTGGGAGGGCCGGCATCCGTGAGCGATGCCGTGCTGCACCAGCTCGATCACGACGTCACGGGGCCGAGCGGCGTCGCCGAGCGCCTGACCGGTGCCGATCGATTCGCGGCGTCGCGCAACCTGGCGCGCAATGTCTTCCAAACGGACGGGGCCGCCACCGTCTTCATCACGACCGGCAACGACTACCCGGATGCGCTCAGCGCTGGTCCCGCGGCGGGCTCCGTCGGAGCGCCCGTGGTCCTCGTGAATGGTCTAGCCCCACACTTGGACAGCGCGACGATTGCACTGCTCCATGACCTCAAGACGACTCAGGTCGACATCGTCGGCGGCTACGCAAGTGTCAGCGTCGGGATCGAAGAGGACCTCCAAGCCATCGTCGGAGCCGACCAAATCACGATCTTCGGCGGGTCTACCCGCTATGACAATGCGGCCCAGCTCGGCGAGACGTTCTTCCGCTACACCGACAACGCGCTGCTGGCCACCGGGACCAACTTTCCCGACGCGCTCTCGGCGGCCGCCCTGGCCGGTCAGCTGCAGGCGCCGATCGACCTCGTGCAGACCGCCTGCATCCCCTTGACCGTGGGCTATTGGCTCGACGCGCAGGAGGTGCAGCACGCGTGGCTGGTCGGTGGCCCAGCATCGCTGGGTCCCGGAGTCGAGAGTTTGACGCCGTGTGCGAGTTGAGGTCGTGCTCTTTGGTAGCGGCGACACGATGCTAAGTTCTCCTCACCCGAAACCAGGAGCAACAATGCTTCCCATCCGCAGACTCGCTGCAGTCGTCGTATGCCTGGTCATCGTGAGTCTGTCCGTCACACCCGCCATGTCGGCCGTAGCTGCCGACCCCACCAGCACGATCTCCGGGGTGGTGACGATGCCCGACGGCAGCGTTCCGGACGGCAACATCACGCTGTCTTATTGCGGCGAAACCGCGACGACAAATGGCTGCTACCTGTTTTCCGCAGGGCAGTACCAGTACGACGCGGCGACCGGCGCTTATACAGGGTCCGGCATCCCCGCAGGCGACTACTACTTCGAGTGGGGGTATCGCGGGCCGTCCGCACTATTGGGTCAGTATTTTCAGAACGGAATCCTCGACTATCAGACCGCTAGCGCGCACCGTCTGTATTTCTCGAACGGCTCGTCGGCGACTCAGAACATCTCGCTGCTGAAGACCGCCACGATCACGGGGTCGATCACGGGGTTCGGAGGCGGAGTAGTGGCTACGGCAACGGTCGGCGTCAGTCGCTCGTCGGATTCGTTGGCCGGGCCCGCCTCGTACACAGCTACTTTCAACCCTGCGACCGGCACCTACACCGCAACCGGCCTGCTCCCGGGCACCTACTCGGTGACCGTATCGCCCCAGTCCGGCGGATGGATCTCCGCAAGTCATTCATCGCTGGTTGCGACCGCGGGACTCACGATCCGGAGCGACTTCGTGCTCGATCACCTTCCAACCATCTCCGGGAGGTTGTTAGTCGACGATGGGAGCGGGCCTCAGCCCTATCAGGGCCCGTACACGATTTCCTGGGAAACGATCACCGGCAACCCGCAGCAGACCAACCCCGATGGAACTTTCTCGACGTGGATCCCCGTCGCGACAAGCTACCTCTGCATCCCTCAAACGATCTACATCCGGGAGACCTGCTGGACGAACAATCCGTCGGACCAGGAGACAGGGTTCGACGTGCCGGTGAACGGGACACGCGGAGGGTTCACGATCACGGCGAAGGAGTACGGGAACATTCATGCCCAGCTTCAAGGCCAACTCAACGGTGGCATCTTCGACTTGCAGTCCGGCGAGATGGATACCTATCGACTCGACACGGCGACGGGGAACTACGTTCTATATGGCTACCCCGGTCACGGTGGGTATTCGGGCGCCTACTCCGGCTACCTCCCCGCGGGCACCTATCGGGTCGAGTTCACGGACACGGTGGACCACCTGAACTCTCAGTGGTGGAAGAGCACCCGCTACGCGGAGGACGCCCAGGACATCATCGTCACGGCCGGCCAGACCCAGGATCTCGGCAACATCGTCCTCGAGCCTCGCTCGGTGGCGGACTATCGGACCTCCGGCGATGACCGTTTCTCGGGAGCCGTAGAGATGTCGCAGGCCAACTACCCCGTCGACGACGGCCAGGGGCACACGACGGTGCCGGCCAACGGTGTGCCGGTGGTCTACATCGCGAACGGATTGAACTACCCGGATGCTCTCTCCGCGGGCCCCGCGGCGATCAAGCAGGATGGCGTGCTGCTTCTGGTGCTGCCCACCGCGATCCCAGCGGTGGTCGGGACCGAGTTGACGCGGTTGCACCCTCAGCAGATCGTGATCGTCGGCGGGCCGGCCTCGGTCAGCGACGACGTGGAATCGCAACTTCGCACGAATGCGGCGCACGACGGCTATCCGACGGTGGTTTCGCGGCAGAGTGGCGGCGACCGGTTCGAGGCCTCGCGCAACTTGGCCCTGGAGGTCTGGGGCAAGGCGGCCAACGGCAAGGGCGCGAAGAACGTGTTCATCGCGACCGGGAACAACTTCCCCGATGCTCTGGTCTCCGGGCCTGCTGCGGGCTCGATCGATGCGCCGGTGATCCTGGTCAACGGCACCTTGTCGCAGCTCGACGACGCAACGGCGCAGCTGTTGCGCGACCTGGGTGCCACCGACGTCGCGATCGTCGGCGGGCCGGGCAGCGTGAGCGTCGGCATCGAGGCGTCGCTCGATGATCTGGTCGGGAGCCACCATGTCGTCCGCTATTCCGGCGACGACAGGTACGAAGCCGCGGCCGCGGTGTCGTCCGCGTTCTTCCCGAACGCGGACACGATGTTCCTCGCCACGGGATCCAACTATCCCGACGCTCTGACCGGAGCGCCGCTGGCAGCCGCGTTCGACGCGCCGATCTACCTGGCGCGGACGACGTGCATCCCCGAGGTCGTCGTCTCGCAACTGCTCGCGACCGACGTTCAAGCGCTCTGGTTGCTCGGCGGGCCTGCGTCACTGACCGACGATGTCTACACGACGGAGTGCACATCATGATCCGACTCCGAAGATGGATCGTCGCTGCGACGTGCGCAGCAGGGCTTGTTGCGAGCTCCTTGGTGGGCGCGACTGCTGCCCAGGCGGTTAGTGGGACCGGAACCCTGACCGGGGTGATCACGGCTCCTGGCGGAGGTGTTCCGGACGCGAGCATCTCCCTCAAGATCTGCAGTGTGGGCGCGGGCTATTGCGCCTCGATGGGATCGGATCAATACACCTACGACTCCACGACTGGTTCCTACACGGCGACCGGGATTCCCGTGGGCAACTGGGCGTTCCAATGGACCTACCAGGGTTCGTCGAACTATCTCCGCATCTACTACCAGAGCGGCTACTTCGACGACTTCATCGCTCGACAAGTGGGCCTCACGTTCGCCGCCGGGAGTGTCCTCACCCAGAACATCGCGCTGATTCCACCCATCACGATCTCGGGCTCCGTTCAGGGCTACGGAGGCGTCAATCTGGGCTACAGCGTTTCGTCCGTGACTGCCCGGCGAGCGGGCGGGAACGCGTACCTCGCCTGGGTGGACCCAACCGGCTCCTATTCGTTCAGCCAGCTGCCGCCGGGCACCTATTCCCTGGAGGTGGGCCAACCGGACTTCTGGGTCTTCACACCGTCTCGATACAGCGGTCTCGTGTTGGCCGCGGGCACCAATCTGACCAAGAACATCGTGCTCGATCACCTCGGAATCGTCGCTGGGCACGCGTACGTCGATGACGGTACCGGGCCCAGACCGTACGTCGACGGCAACGTCTCCGCGGGGGCCTACGGATACGCAACCAGCGTCTCGACGGATGCGAATGGTGCCTTCAGCATCAGCGTCCCGGATACCGACGCCAACGTCTGCATCAACGGCAATGAGCTCCTTCAGACGACCTGCGGGTCCCCGATCCACGTTCCGCTCAACACCACCCAGAGCGGGTACGACCTCACCGCGATCAAGACCGGCTCGGTGGCGGTCGCGGTCCTGGGTTCCTTCGGCGCCGGCTCCGGCACCTTCCCTGTCACTCAGGGGTCGGTGCAGATGTGGCGTCGGAATGACGACACCGGCGTCTTCACGCCCTACCGCAGTGCCGTCGGGATCAGCCAAGGCTATGGCGTGGTCGACGGTCTGCCGACCGGCACCTATCGACTTCGCGCCATCGACGACGAGGACAACCTCAATGCGGAGTGGTGGTCCAACAGCCGTTACTTCTCCCAGGCCACCGACATTCAGGTCGTCGCAGGCCAGTACAACAACCTCGGTGTGCTCCTGCTCCCGAGCCATAGCTTCGATGTCACGAGGACGGCCGGCCTCGACCGATTCTCGGGCGCTGTCGCGATGTCGAAGGACGTTTACGGCCCGGCCGATGTCCCAGAAGAGGGAGTTCCCGTGGTTTACATCGCCAACGGGCTCAACTATCCCGACGCTCTCTCGGCCGGCCCGGCGGCGGCGCATCAGCACGGGGTGCTGCTGCTCGTCCTGCCGACATCGATCCCTGCCTCCGTCGTCGCCGAGCTCACTCGGCTTCGACCCCAGCGGATCGTCGTCGCGGGCGGTCCTGGGTCGGTGTCCGATTCGGTGCTCGCGCAGTTGAGCAATTACAGTTCCACGGTTGATCGAATGGACGGGTCGGATCGATTCGCCGCCTCCCGGGCCATCGCCAGTGATGCCTTCGCCTCCGCAAGCGAGGTGTTCATCGCGACGGGTGCTAACTATCCAGACGCTCTCAGCGCCGGGCCCGCAGCCGGGTCGATCGACGCTCCGGTCATTCTGGTGAACGGCTCGGAGTCGACCCTTGATCTACCGACGCGTGCTCTGCTGCAGTCGCTCCACACCACGGATGTCGACATCGCCGGTGGGCCGGGAAGCGTCAGCCCCGGTTTAGCGGCGTCTTTGTCAGACTTCCTGGGTGGCACCACGCACGTGACGCGCTACTCGGGCAACGACCGCTACGAGGCCGCAGCATCGATCGATGAGGCGTTCTTCCCCGACTCCGAGACGAGCTTCCTCGCGTCGGGGGCCGACTTCCCCGACGCCCTGACGGGTGTCCCTTTGGCTGCGGCTTACGACGGCCCGATCTACCTCGTGCGCCCGGATTGCATTCCCACTGCGGCCGCCCAGGGCATCGTGGCAGGCGACACCGAGGAGCTGTGGCTACTCGGAGGCCCGGGGTCGCTGACCAACAACGTCTACGACCAGCGGATCTGTACCAGCTGACGCCTTCAACGCGAACAACCCCGGCTCCACATCCAGCAGCACCCGGATCGCGCCCACCCAGACGAGCGCGGCGCCCAGCAGGTGCAATGCAACCAGTAACGCGGGGATCCCGGTGAGCGACTGCACGGCGCCGATCGCGCCCTGCGCCAGCAGCACGACCAAGAAGACCACTGTCGTGCGGCGGGCGACCGCGGCATCCTGAGACCTTCTGAGGACGACGTACAACGCGATGGTCAGAGCGATCACGACGACCGCCAGGCCCGCGTGCGTGAGCACGAGCGCGGTCCAGTCGAGGCCCATGCGTGGGACGGCGGCCGAGTCGCCCGAGTGCGGACCCGACCCCGACACGAGCGTGCCCACGACAACCAGGGCCGCGGCCACGACGATCAGGATGCGCGCCAACCCGCTCGGCACACGCGCAGGCACAGCGCCGGGCGTGCCCGGCCACCTCGAGCGGTGCCAGGTCAGCGTCGCGGTGGCGAGCAGCCCCATCGCGAGCACGAAGTGCAGCGCAACGACCCAGGGGTTGAGCCCGACCAGCACCGTGATCCCGCCGGCGACGGCGTTGATGACGACCAGCCAGAACATCGACCAGGCCAGGCGGGTCAGCATCCGGTCACGGGTGCTCTGCAGACGCGCCGCGACGATCGCCCAGCCGACCGCGATGATGAGCAGGACGGTCACCAGGCGGTTGCCGAACTCGATCAGCCCGTGGATGCCGAGGGCCGGGATCGGCGCGATCGACGAGCCTTCGCAGGTCGGCCAGGTGGGGCATCCCAGACCGGAGCCCGTGACGCGCACGACTCCCCCGCCGAGCACCACCAAGATCGCCACGATCAAGGCGGCGGTGGTCGACCATCGCAGCGCCCGCGGCGACAGGGTGACGCGGCGGGCGAGCCAGGAGAAGGGGGTGATCACGCGTGGGATCCGATCGTGCTGAGGGGTCGCAATGATGCTAACCCGAGGGGCGGAACTCCCCGCGCGGGCGGGATTCACCGTTGGACACCCAGGTCTGATTAGATTCGCTCATATTGTTCGGAGGGATCCTCGTGAAGTCTGGAACGTACCTGGCCGCCGTGGCCGGCTTGCTCGTCGCGATCGGCTTGGTGGCGCCGACTCCCGCCTACGCGGTCGCCGATGCGACCTTCGAAGGTGTGATCACGATGCCCGACGGGTCGATCCCCGATGGCACGCCCACGTTCAACGTGTGCACGGGATCTCAGGTGAGCTCGTGCAATGTCGCGGCGTCCTCCTCATATGACGCCGTGACGGGCGCGTACTCGGTCATTGCGCCTGGCGGGGTGAGCTACCGATTCGGGGTGACCTATCACGGGGCGAACCCGAACGTCGTGGGTTCGGTGTTCCTCTACGACGAGCCCTCCTTGGCGACGGCGGCCTCGGAATTCATGAGCGGCGGACGCGATCTGCACGTCAACCTGCAGTTCATCGCCGGCGCCTCGATCACCGGTGCGCTGACCGGCGCTGATGCGGCGCTGACATCGGCAGCGATCACGGCGACGACCGGGACCGGGCTCAATGTCACGTCGTACACCGGCACGTTCGACGCAGGCGCCCAGACGTATCTGCTGCAGGCGTTGCCAGCGGGCACCTACCAGCTCGCGTTCTCGTCCGGCCCGCGCTATGTCGCGGTGACCGACTCGGTCACCGTCGCCTCGGGAGACGCCAAGACCGGCGTCGACGAGTCCCTCCCGCGATCCACGTCGATCTCGGGCCACCTGTATACGGACGACGGTTCCGGCGCGACCGGACGCGCGGGCGATCTCTCGCTGATCCCCGTCTCGAGCGGGGCGGTGCAGGCTGACACCACCTCGGACTCCTCCGGACTGTACGAGTGCGACGGCGTGACCCCGGGCGACTATCGCATCTGCGCGTCCGGCGATCAGTACGTCCTCGACGGCTGCTGGGGCGGCGGCGACAAGAACTCCGCGCCGACGGTCACGGTGACCGACGGTCAGGTCGTGACCGGTGACGACCTCACATTGACTGTCGGTGGCGAGCTGAGCGCGACGGTCGAGGTGCAGACCCAGGGCAGTCCGCCGGTCGCACAGATCAACGACGGTCAGGTCGACGTCTGGAAGCTGAACGACGCGGGTACCTTCTGGAACCTGTTCCACTCGTACACGGTGCGCAACGGGTCGTTCGACGCCCAGGCGGTGCCCACCGGCACTTATCGGGTGGAGTTCCGCGATCTGTCGGGCACCTACTCATCGCAATGGTGGGATGGCTGGACGTATTTCAGCCAGGGCGACAACATCACGGTGACCGCCAACGCGACGATAGATCTGGGCACGGTGATTCTGACCGACCGCGCATACGACATCTTCCGGACCTCAGGCGATGACCGCTTCTCGGGTGCCGTCAAGATGTCGCAGGCGAACTACTACATCGACGGACAGGGGCACACGACCGTGCCCGACGATGGAGTCCCCGTCGTCTACATCGCGAACGGACTGAACTACCCCGATGCGCTGTCAGCCGGGCCGGCCGCGATCAAGCAGCACGGTGTGCTGCTGCTCGTGCTGCCCACCTCGATTCCGGCCGTCGTCGCGACCGAGCTGACGCGGTTGCACCCGCGGAAGATCGTGATCGTCGGTGGGCCGGCGTCGGTGAGCGACGGGGTGATGGCGCAGTTCGTCGCGAATGCGGTTCATGATGGGTATCCGACCGTCGTCAGTCGGCAGAGCGGCGCCGACCGGTTCGAAGCCTCGCGCAACCTGGCCGATGCGATCTGGGGGAAAGCGGCCGACGGCAAGGGCGCGACATCCGTGTTCATCGCGACCGGCAACAACTTCCCGGACGCGCTGGATGCCGGGCCTGCGGCGGGCACGATCGACGCGCCGGTCATCCTGGTCAACGGACTGCTCTCGCACCTCGACAGCGCCACCAGGCAATTGCTGATCGGCCTGGGCACGACGCACGTCTACATCGCCGGCGGCCCCGGCAGCGTCACACCGGGCATCGAATCCGACCTGGCAACGATGCTCGGCGGGCCGTCGCACATCACCCGCTTCACCGGGGCGACGCGCTACGACGCGGCGGCGGCGATCAACGAGGAGTTTTTCCCGACGACGGAGGTAGCCTTCGTCGCCACGGGCACGAACTTTCCCGACGCCCTGGCGGGTGCTCCCCTCGCGGGTGCGGTCGGCGGTCCGATCTACCTGTCACAGCCGACCTGCCTGCCCCAGATCGTGGGCGAGCAGATCTACGACGGCGACACGCAGGCGATCTGGCTGCTCGGTGGTCCCGCGTCGATCAGCCCGATCGACTCGGATAACAACGTGACCTACTGCTCCAGCTGAGGCGGGCCGAGCCTAGAACGGGATCGGCAGGTGCAGCAGGGGGTCGAGCCCGACGGCGATGAACACGAGCGTCAGGTAGGTGATGCTGGCGTGGAACACGCGCATGGGCTTCACCTCGCCCGCGCGAATGGCTGACGAATACAGCCGGTGCGCCTCGAGCAGGAACCACGCGCCCGACAGGGCGGCGACCACCGCGTACAGAACACCCATCGACGCGATCGGAATCAGCAGCAGCGAGCAGGCGACCGTCGCCCAGGCGTAGAGCACGACCTGCAGACCGACAGTGGTGCGACCGCGCACAACGGCCAGCATCGGCACGTTGACCGAGGCGTAGTCGTCCTTGTAGCGCATGGACAGCGGCCAGTAGTGCGGCGGGGTCCACAGGAACACGATTCCGAACAGGATGACGGGGGCCCAGGTCAGCGACCCGGTGACCGCAGCCCACCCGATCAGGACGGGCATGCAGCCTGCGGCACCTCCCCACACGATGTTCTGCGGCGTCCGGCGCTTGAGGATCAGGGTGTAGATGAGCACGTAGAAGGCGATGGCGGCCGCCGAGAGGATCGCGGCGAGCGGGGTGGTGAAGAACCACAGCCACGCGATCGAGACGACGCCGGTGATCCACGCGAAGGCGAGGGCCTCGCCGTCTTTCAAGGCGCCGGTGACCAGCGGGCGCTTCTGGGTGCGCTTCATCACGCGGTCGATGTCCCGGTCGATGTAGCAGTTGAACGCGTTCGCGGACCCCGCGCTCAGGCTCCCCCCGACCAGGGTGCCGAGCACCAGCCACAGGTTCGGGATGCCGTGAGCCGCCAGCACCATCACCGGGGCTGTCGTGACCAGCAGCAGCTCGATCACCCGCGGCTTCGTCAGCGCGACATAGGCGCCCGCCTTGCGGGCGATGCGGGTGCCGACGCTGGGATACCGCTCAACCGCGGTGTCGGGGGTTTCGACAGCTCCCTGCATGGCTCCTCAGACGACTCGGGCGACATCGAAAGTCTAAGCGCGCGCAGACCGCCCCATTTCATCCCGCCGGAGTATGAAGGTCTCCTGGCAGGCGCCAGGGGGACAAGCAGGGGTACCCCCGTCGTCGCTATGCTGGACGGGCTCGCCGACCGTGGCCGCATCCCCTCGATCGCTCCCCTTGCTGATCAATCGGGCTGTCCACGGTGAGCCGATGACGTCGCATCGGTGAGCAGCTTCCTGCCGGGGCTGTCTCGCCCCGCCAAGCATTCGAAAGGGCGACACGCACGTGGCAACACTCTCCTGGGATGACCTGGACGACCAGGCCGTGAAGACGGTCAAGGTTCTGGCGGCCGACGCCGTCGAGAAAGTCGGGAACGGGCATCCGGGAACGGCGATCAGCCTGGCCCCGCTCGGCTACCTGCTCTTTCAGAAGGTCATGCGCCGCGATCCGCACGACAACGAGTGGATCGGGCGCGACCGGTTCATCCTCTCGGCGGGTCACAGCTCGCTGACGCTGTACATCCAGCTCTACTTCGGCGGCTACGGCCTCGAGTTGAGCGACCTGGAGGCTCTGCGCACCTGGGGCTCGAAGACCCCCGGCCACCCGGAATACGGCCACACCGACGGCGTCGAGATCACCACGGGTCCCCTGGGCCAGGGCATCTCATCCGCGGTGGGGTTCGCCTACGCGGCGCGCTACGAGCGCGGCCTGTTCGACCCGGATGCCGAGCCCGGCACGAGCCCGTTCGACCACTTCATCTACACGGTCGCCGGCGACGGCGACATCGAAGAAGGCATCTCGAGCGAGGCCAGTTCGCTCGCCGGCGTGCAGGAGCTCGGCAACCTGATCGCGTTCTACGACAGCAACCAGATCTCGATCGAGGACGACACCAACATCGCCCTCGACGAGGATGTCAAGGCGCGCTACGAGGCGTACGGCTGGCACGTGCAGGTCGTCGACTTCAAGAAGACTGGCGAGTACGTCGAAGACCCGCAGGCTCTGTTCGACGCCATCGAGGCCGCCAAGGCGGTCACCGACAAGCCCTCGCTGATCATCGTGAAGACGATCATCGGCTGGCCGAGCCCGAAGAAGCAGAACTCGGGCAAGATTCACGGCTCGGCGCTGGGCGCCGACGAGTTGCGCGGCCTCAAGGAGGTGCTCGGGTTCGACCCCGAGAAGACCTTCGACGTGGCGCCCGAGGTCATCGAGCACACCCGCAAGGCCGTCGACCGCGGAGCCGAGGCCCACGCCGAGTGGCAGAAGGGCTTCGACGCCTGGGCGGCCGCCAACCCGGAGCGCAAGAAGCTCTTTGACCGGGTGCAGGCCCGTGAGCTGCCGAGTGGCATCGAGGAGGCGCTGCCGGTCTTCGAGGCGGGCAAGGACGTTTCGACCCGCGCCGCGAGCGGCAAGGTCATCAACGCGATCGCCCCGCTCATGCCCGAGCTGTGGGGTGGGTCTGCCGACCTCGCGGAATCCAACCTCACCACGATCGAGGGCGCCGCGTCGTTCATCCCGACCGCTCGCTCGACGCACGAATGGTCGGGCGACCCATACGGGCGCGTGCTGCACTTCGGCATCCGCGAGCACGCGATGGGCGCGATCCTGAACGGCATCGTGCTGCACGGCAACACGCGTGCGTTCGGCGGCACCTTCTTGACCTTCAGCGACTACATGCGCGGAGCGGTGCGCCTCGCGGCCCTGATGAAGGCGCCCGCGATCTACGTCTGGACCCACGACTCCGTGGCGCTCGGCGAAGACGGGCCGACCCACCAGCCGATCGAGCACCTGACGGCGCTGCGCGCCATCCCCCAGCTCGACATCGTGCGGCCCGCCGACGCCAACGAGGTCGGCTACGCATGGAAGACCATCCTCGAGCGCCGCGAAGGACCAGCCGGGCTCGCCCTGAGCCGCCAGAACCTGCCGGTCTTCGAGCGCGGCGACGGCGACGCGAGCGGTGACACCTTCGCATCGGCGAAGAACGTCGCCAAGGGTGCCTACATCCTCGCCGAGGCGCCGAACGGCACGCCGGACGTGATCTTCCTCGCGACCGGATCCGAGGTCCAGATCGCCGTGGACGCCCGCGAGAAGCTGAAGGCCGAAGGCATCAACGCCCGGGTCGTCTCGGTGCCGTGCCAGGAATGGTTCGCCGAGCAGAGCGATGCCTACCGCGAATCGGTATTGCCGAAGGCGATCAAGGCCAGGGTGTCGATCGAGGCGGGCATCGCGCTCACCTGGGCGCCCTACCTGGGCGACGCCGGTCGTAGTGTCTCGATCGAGCACTACGGTGCGTCGGCCGACTACAAGACGCTGTACGAGAAGTTCGGTCTCACCTCGGAGCACGCGATCTCGGCGGCGAAGGAATCCATCGCCGCCGCGAAGGCCTGACCCCTCCACCACGCAGCACGACCACGCAGCACCGAAGAACCAGGAACCAAGAACATGGCAGACAGCAAGACAGCAGAACTCTCCGCGATCGGCGTCAGCATCTGGCTCGACGACCTCTCACGGGAGCGCATCGTCTCCGGGGGGCTGCAGCAGCTCATCGATGACCGGAACGTCGTCGGCGTCACCACGAACCCGACGATCTTCGCCGCGGCACTCGCCAAGGGCAACGCCTACGACAGCAAGGTCGCGGACCTCGCCGCCGCAGGTGCGAATGTCACAGATGCGGTCTTCCAGATCATCACCGGCGACGTCGCCGCGGCCTGCGACATCTTCGCCCCGGTCTACGAGAAGAGCGGCCACGTCGACGGCCGCGTCTCGATCGAGGTCGAGCCCGGCCTCGCGCACGATGCCGCGGGGACGACCGCTCAAGCGAAGGATCTCTGGGCCAAGGTCAACAAGCCCAACGTCATGATCAAGATCCCGGCGACCGTCGAGGGACTCGAGGCCATCACCGCCGCGACCGCCGTCGGCATCAGTGTCAACGTGACCTTGATCTTCAGCCTCGACCGGCACAAAGCGGTCATCGACGCCTACCTGACCGGACTCGAGCAGGCCAAGGCGGCCGGCATCGACCTGTCGACCATCCAGTCGGTCGCGTCGTTCTTCGTGTCGCGGGTCGACACCGAGATCGACAAGCGCCTGGAAGCCATCGGCACCGACGAGGCTCTCGCGCTGAAGAGCCGCGCCGGCGTCGCCAACGCTCAGTTGGCCTACCAGCTGTTCGAGCAGCAGTTCGCCACCGATCGCGCGCAAGCCCTGCTCGCAGCGGGTGCCAACAAGCAGCGGCCGCTCTGGGCCTCGACCGGTGTCAAAGACCCGGCCCTGCCCGACACGCTCTACGTCACCGAGCTCGCCGTCGCCGGGGTCGTCAACACGATGCCCGAGAAGACGCTCGAGGCGACCTTCGACCACGCGCCGCTGCACGGGGATGCCGTGACGGGCTCCTACGCGGATGCCCAGTCGGTGCTCGACCAGCTGGCCGCGGTCGGCGTCGACTACGACGACGTCACCGCGCTGCTCGAGAAAGAGGGGGTCGACAAGTTCATCGTCTCGTGGGGTGAACTGCTCGACACGGTGACCGCCGCGCTGGAGGCCGCCAAGTGACCCTTCGGGTGCACGCCACTGGCGCCGCAGGCGAGGCGGTGGCGCATTGGGTCCCGCGGCTGGCTGCGGACGGGGTCGCCAGTGATATCTCGACCCAGGATCCGACGCTGTGGGGCCCGGACGCTGAGGCGGAGGCCACGATCCGCTTGGGATGGGTCGAAGCGGTCGCGATCTCACGGCCACTGGTCGAGCCGATTTTGACGCTTCGCGAGAAGCTGCTGGCCGCCGGCGTGACGCATTTCGTCCTCGGCGGCATGGGCGGCTCGTCGTTGGCCCCCGAAGTCATCACGCGCACCTACGGCGTCGCCCTGACCGTGCTCGACTCGACCGATCCCGGTCAGGTGGAGGCGGCACTCACCGATCGTCTGGCTGAGACCGCCGTCATCATCTCGTCGAAATCGGGTTCGACACTCGAGACTGACAGCCAGAAGCGGATCTACGAGGAGTACTTCCGCAACGCGGGAATCGACCCCACCGAGCGCATCGTCGTCGTCACCGACCCCGGATCCCCGCTGGACGTCGCAGCGCGAGCAGACGGCTACCAGGTCTTCAACGCCGATCCGAACGTCGGCGGCCGCTATTCGGCGCTGACCGCGTTCGGCCTCGTGCCGAGCGGACTGGCGGGTGCGAACATCACCAACCTGCTGGATGAGGCGCAGGCCGAGATCTTCGACCTGGTGTTCGACAAGGAGCAGAACCCCGGGCTGATTCTCGGAGCGGCGATCGCGGGCACCTCGCCTCTGAAGGACAAGCTCGGGATCGTCGCCGACACGACGCCGATCGTCGGTTTCGCTGACTGGGCGGAGCAGCTCGTCGCGGAGTCCACCGGCAAGCTCGGCAAGGGACTGCTGCCCGTCGTGCTCGATCTGCACTCCCCTGAGCTCAACGAGAACCTGCCGGACCTGCAGATCGTGCGGCTGGTCGCGGAGGAGTCCGAGACGCGCCACGTCCGCGAGGGCGAGATCGAGATCTCGGGCAGCCTGGGCGGCCAGATGCTGGTCTGGGAGTACGCGGTCGCCGTTGCCGGCATCCTGCTCGAGATCAACCCGTTCGACCAGCCCGACGTCGAAGCGGCCAAGGTCGCATCGCGTGCGCTGCTCGACAACCGCCCGGCTCCGGTGGACCCCCTCTTCGTGACCAACGAGGGCATCGAGGTGCGCGCCAGCGGCGGCCTCACCATCACCGAGCACACGCTCGCCGGCGCCGTCGACGCGTTGTTGGCCGAGCTGGGGCCGACGGGCTACGTCGCCCTGCAGGCCTACCTCGACCGCGTTCACCACCCGGAGTTCGCGGGATTGCGCGACGTGGTGGCGGCGAGGTCGAAGCGACCGGTGACCTTCGGATGGGGTCCGCGGTTCCTGCACTCGACCGGGCAGTTCCACAAGGGAGGGCCGGCGATCGGCGTCTTCCTGCAGATCACCGCCCAGTACGACGAGGCGCACGACCTGGCGATCCCTGGTCGTCCGTTCACCTTCGGTCAGTTCATCCAGGCCCAGGCAGCGGGCGATGCGAGCGTGCTCGCCGACCGCGGCCGACCGGTCCTGACGCTGACGCTGCGCGATGTCGCGGCCGGCGCCGCAGCGATCTCTGCGGCCATCGGCTAGCCGCACGGTCATGCCCGTTCAGATCACCAAGGACTTCAACCCGCTGCGGTCGCCGTCGGATCGTCGACTCAATCGCATCGCCGGCCCGAGCGCCATCGTCATCTTCGGCGTGACGGGCGACTTGTCGCGCAAGAAGCTCATGCCGGCGGTCTACGACCTCGCCAACCGCGGCCTGCTCCCCCCGGGATTCGCGCTCGTCGGCTTCGCCCGCCGCGACTGGGAGGACGAGGACTTCGAGCAGGTCGTCTACGAGAACGTCAAGGCCCACGCGCGCACACCCTTCGACGACGACGTATGGAATCAGCTCAAAGAGGGCATCCGCTTCGTTCAAGGGGAGTTCGACGACGACGAGGCGTTCGATCGACTCAAGCAGACACTGCACGACCTGGACGAGGTCCGGGGCACGATGGGCAACCACGCGTTCTATCTGTCGATCCCGCCGAAGTCGTTCCCCCTCGTCACCGAGCAGTTGAAGCGATCGGGTCTCGCCGACCCGAAGCCCGGTCAGTGGCGGCGCGTCGTCATCGAGAAGCCGTTCGGATCCGATTTGAAGACGGCGCGCGAACTCAACGACGTCGTCGAATCGGTGTTCCCGCCGGATGCGGTGTTCCGCATCGACCACTACCTCGGCAAGGAGACGGTCCAGAACATCCTGGCGCTGCGCTTTGCCAACCAGCTGTACGAACCGATCTGGAACGCCAATTACGTCGACCACGTGCAGATCACCATGGCCGAGGACATCGGGGTCGGTGGACGAGCCGGCTACTACGACGGCATCGGCGCCGCGCGCGATGTCATCCAGAACCATCTCCTGCAGCTGATGGCCCTGACCGCCATGGAGGAGCCGGCCTCGTTCGACGCCTCCGACCTCCGGGCCGAGAAGGAGAAGGTTCTGTCGGTCGCGCATGTCGCCGATCTCGCCCACGACACCGCGCGCGGGCAGTACTCGGCCGGCTGGCAGGGCGGCGAGAAGGTGCTCGGCTTCCTGCAGGAAGACGGCATGAGCCCGACCTCCACGACCGAGACCTATGCGGCCATCAAGCTCGAGATCGATACTCGTCGCTGGTCGGGCGTGCCGTTCTACCTTCGCGCGGGCAAGCGTCTCGGGCGTCGTGTGACCGAGATCGCGGTGGTCTTCAAGCGCGCACCGCAGTATCTGTTCGCCGCGTCGCAGACCTCCGCGCTCGGTCAGAATGCTCTCGTGATCCGTGTCCAGCCCGACGAGGGCGTCACGATCCGGTTCGGGTCCAAAGTCCCGGGAGCGGGCATGCAGGTGCGCGATGTGACCATGGACTTCGGCTACGGTCACGCCTTCACCGAGGCCAGCCCGGAGGCGTACGAGCGGCTCATCCTGGATGTGCTGCTCGGTGATCCGCCCCTGTTCCCGCGGCACCAGGAAGTCGAGCTCAGCTGGAAGATCCTCGACCCCGTCGAGGAGTACTGGACCACCCTCGGGCAGCCGGAGCAGTACAAGCCCGGCACCTGGGGTCCGCGATCCGCGGACGAGCTGCTCGAACGCGACGGACGAGTCTGGAGACGACCGTGATCGTTGATCTGCCGGACACCACGACGAGCGCGGTGTCGAAAGCGCTCGTGAAGATCCGCGAAGAGGGCGGCGCTGTCGCCCTGGGTCGCGTTCTGACCCTGGTCATCGCGACCCCGCTCGGCGAGGAGGAAGAGGCCATCGAGGCCGCGAACGATGCGTCGCGCGAGCATCCGATGCGCGTCATCGTCCTCTCGAAGAACCCCGACCCGAAGGCCAAGGAGGATCCGCGCCTGGACGCGCAGATCCGGGTCGGCGGCGACGCGGGAGCCAGCGAGGTCATCGTCCTTCGGGCGTACGGCCCCACCGCCTCGGACGAGGAGGGCCTGGTCACCAGCCTGTTGCTCCCGGATGCCCCCGTCGTCGTCTGGTGGCCCAGCCACGGCCCGGCAGAGCCCAGCAGCTCGCCGCTCGGCAAGATCGCGCAACGACGCATCACCGACGCCGCAGAAGCGCCGAATCCCGTGCAAGCGCTGAAGAACCTCGGTGCCCACTACGCGCCGGGCGACACCGATTTCGCGTGGACGCGCCTGACTCTGTGGCGCGCGCAGCTCGCCGCGGTGCTCGACCAACCGCCGTTCGAGCCGGTCACCGCGGTCGCGGTCAGCGGGTCGTCGGATTCGCCATCCACCGAGCTGTTGGCGGCATGGTTGCAACTCGCGCTTCAGGTCAAGGTGACGATGGAGATCACGAGTCCCGTTCACGGATCGAGCGGCATCCACGGCGTCCGCCTCGAGCGGGCATCCGGTGTCATCGACCTCGAGCGTGTCACCCCGGCGGTCGCGACCCTGGTGCAGCCCAACCAGCCGACGCACGACATCTCGCTGCCTCGTCGCAACTTGCGCGACTGCCTTGCCGAAGAGCTGCGCAGGCTCGACCCCGACGACCTGTTCGGCGAGGTCGTGCAGCGCGGGGTCCC
>Ga0105248_10002764_pt1 | contig 19500 bp, 15 predicted proteins | sample KBSS34metaG_FD_81524 | JGI IMG/M metagenome (GOLD analysis project Ga0105248, IMG submission 81524) | Switchgrass rhizosphere microbial communities from Kellogg Biological Station, Michigan, USA - KBS S3-4 metaG | ecosystem: Host-associated > Plants > Roots > Rhizosphere > Soil | place...
CAGCAGGCGGGCCGATCATGCCCCTTGCGGGGCCCCGGAGGACGGCGCCGGCGCATCGACCACCGAATCGAGCAGCACCGCAAGTTCCGCTGTTCTCGCTTTTCGCGAATGGCGCTGTACGTCGCTCGCACTCGCCGGCGTTGCGTTTGAATCGCGAATCCTCTTCAGAAATTCACGCAGCGCCGCAACGATTGCATCGCTCGAATCGAGCGGGGCAATCGTGTTCAAACCATCTCCGGCTAGCACGCCTGCCGTGTCGCCGGCCGCATCCGTCAACGCGAGAATCGGCCGCCCTGCACGCAGGTACTCGTAGAGCTTGGCAGGTATCTGCGCATTGCAGTTGGCCCCCTGCAGCACGAGAAGACCATCCGCGTCGAGCATCTCGGACAGCGCTTCAGTGTAGGGCACCAGGTCTTCGAACGAGACGATGTCGTCGATACCGAGCTCGCGCGTCTTGCCCCGAAACAGCGCATCGTGCCCGCTGCCCCGGAAGACGACCCGCAGCGTCCTGGACGAAACTTCTCCCTGCTGCCGTAGTTCGGCGATTGCCGTGAACAACGGTTGTGGGTCGCGCGCCTCCGGATAGAGCAAGCCGCTGTGCAAAAGCACGAGCCGGCGTTCAGGATTGGACGGCCGGTTGGTTGGCTGCAGCCCTCGAAACGCGTCCTCGTCGTAACCGTTCGCGATCAAGCTGATTCGGGACCCGGGGATATCCGGATATCGCTCGGCATACATTCGCGCGGCGCCCGGCGTCGTGACGGTGGTCCGAACGGCACGGCGCATCGTGGCGCGCTCGATCCATGCATGCATTGCGCGAATCGTCGGATCGCGCGGATGCTCCTCGCCGGTGAGAGGATCGACTTCCGTCATGGGATCACGAAAGTCGGCAACCCACGGGATGCCGGTCAGACGCTGGAGCGTTAACCCGATCAGGTGGGCGGTCGCAATCGGATACGTGGACCACAGCACATCGGGCCGATGGCGGTGGATCAGGCGCAGCCCTTTCAGCACACCGGACAGCCACCAACTGATCCAGCGATCGGGCAATGCAAGCGACTTCAGGTGACGGCCGGCGATTGCGAGATGCCGGGCGCTGTCGATCGCAAACGCTCGCTCGATCAGGACGCCGTCCGGCGGCGTAGCGGATTGGCGCGGGTCGATTCTTGGATAGGCGCCGGGCGTCACGGTAAGCACGACCGGGTTCCAGCCGTACTCGGGAAGATAGCGTGAGAAGCAGAGGGTCCTGTGCACGCCGCTGCTCCCTTGCACGGGTGGATAGTGATACGCGATCATTAGGACCTTCTTCATCGTGCCGATCTCTTCCGCAACGCAGCCTGACGCTTAAACCGGATCGCAGCATACCGTAGTCATCTCGTCCGGATCGCCCCCGGATGGGGGAGTTTGCGGGCGATCGCCGCCCCATCCAGCTGCGGGAAAATCGCGGATTGCGCAGGACTCGTCGGGAACTGGCGCGTCCTTTGCATCCGTTCGAATGGCGGCGCCTGTTGATCCTGCACGCCCCTTCTGGAGATGACATGACCCTCAGTCGGCCATCATGGCAATAGAAGTCCTCGCACACCCAAGCTCGGGACTGCACGGCGGGTTCCTCGCGTCCCGGGCCAGGTTTGCTGAACGGCCGGCACTCGACGTTGCGGGCCGTGTCCTGACCTACGCGGAGCTGTGCGACCTCGCTGCATCACTTGCTGCGGTGATTGCCCCGGACACAACTCCCAGCGCGCCCTTCGTCGGCATTTGCGCAAGTCGGTCGGTAACGACGTACGCGGGAATCCTGGGAACGTTGATGGCCGGGCGCGCGGTCGTTCCGCTGAATCCGGCATTTCCCGCAGACCGCGTGCGCGGGCTGATACAGGAAGCTGGCGTCGAACTGATCGTGCTCGATCACCAGTCGGCGTCCGCTTTCGAGCATGTGCTGGAGGGCATCGACCGCACGCTGACGTGCATCGTTCCCGACGCAGCAACGGCGAGCGCGTTGGGCAGTCGCGCGCCGTCGCATCGAATTGTCGATGCAAGCCAGCGGCGAGGCGCCGCTCCGGGCGTGTTCGATTACCGGGTAGATGCCGACGCTTATGCGTATCTGTTCTTCACGTCAGGAAGCACGGGCAAGCCGAAGGGGGTGGGCGTCCTGCATCGCAATGCGGAAGCGTTCGTACGGATGTCGATCGAGCGCTATCGCGAATGCGGCGTCGACGAGCAGGACCGCTTCTCGCAGTTCTACGAGCTTTCGTTCGACTCGTCGATGTTCGATCTCTACGTCTGCTGGGCATTCGGCGGATGCCTGTGCTGTCCGTCCGCTGCGGAGTGGATCAATCCCAACAAGTACATCGTCGAGAAGCAGCTGACCGTGATGGATATCGTGCCGTCGATGGGACATTCGATGAACCGGAAAGGCGCCTGGCGCCCGGGCCGTTTCCCTCGGCTCAAGCTCTGCCGGTTCGGCGGTGAGGCGCTGTCCGCAGAGTTGTGCTCGACGCTCGCTGCTGCCGCACCTAACGCCGTAGTTGACAACGTCTACGGCCCGACGGAATGCACGGTCGACGCCTGCTACTATCGTTGGGACCGGTCGCACTCGATGGACGAATGCGAGCACGGCATGGTGCCGATCGGATATGCCGGCTCGCACGTCGTAATCCGCATCGTGAACGACGCGCGCGACGAGGTCGGCGTCGACAGCGAAGGAGAGCTGTTGATCAGCGGACCTCAAGTGACGCCCGGCTACTGGCATGACCCGGAAAAGACCAGGGAGGCGTTCATCACGCTGCCTGGCCGTTCGGGAATTCACTATCGAACCGGCGATCTCGTGCGGCGCCCGCGAACGGATCGCCCGATCGTTTTTCTCGGCCGATTCGATCACCAGATCAAGATCGCAGGCGTTCGCATCGAGCTCGGCGAAGTGGAGATGGCCTTGCGCGAAGCAGGTGAGACCGATCTGGTCGTCGCCGTCGGGTGGCCCCTGACCTCCAGCGGCGCGGCCGGCATTGTCGCGTTCCTGGCGGATGCAAAAGTAAGTACGGACGTCGTCTTCGAACGCCTGCGAAAGAAGCTTCCCAACGTAATGGTCCCGCGCGAGATCCGCATGGTCGAGGCGCTGCCGACGAACCCGAACGGGAAGGTCGACCGCAAGGCGTTGGTCGCACAGCTCAAAGCTGCACCGGCGTTGAATGGCGCTGCGCCCGGATCTTCGCGGCCCGCGGGAACGTGAATGGGCAAGACAATACTGATGTGCGCGCCGGATTTTTTCGACGTCGAGTACGAGATCAATCCGTGGATGCACGTCGCGAATCCGGTCGATGCACGCGTTGCCATGACTCAGTGGCACCGCCTGCGAGCGACGTACGCGAAAGTGGAATGGGATGTCTGCCTGATCGATCCCGTAGCGCACCTGCCCGACATGGTGTTCACGGCGAACGGCGGACTGGTGATCGGCAACAGGGTTGCGTTGCCCACGTTCCGCGAGCCGGAGCGCCAAGGGGAATCGCACTATTTCCGGCAATGGTTCGAGAGTCGCGGCTATGAACTCCTGCAGCCGACGCACGACTTCGAGGGCGAGGGCGACGCCTTGTTGTGGAACGACGTGATTTTCGCGGGATATCCATGGCGCAGCGACAAGGCTTCACACCCCGAGCTCGCCGAATTTTTCGGCAAGCGGGTGGTGAGCCTGCAGCTCACCGATGCGCGCTTCTACCACCTGGATACTGCGCTGACGATCGTCGGCACCGACACGGTGGCGCTCTTCCCGGGCGCCTTCACGGCCGACAGCGTGCGCACCGTGCGGGATATCGTGCCCGACGTCATCGAGGCCGACCTCGCTGATGCACTGGCATACGGGCTAAACGCCGCGAGCGATGGGAGAAGCATCGTGCTGAGCGACGGCGCGACCGGCCTCATCGAGGGCTACCGGGCGCGTGGGCTCGACGTTCATCCGACGCCGATCGGCGAGTTCCAGAAGTCGGGCGGCGGAGTAAAGTGCTTGAGCCTCGAGCTGCGGCGCAACGGCGATGCGGCTTCGCACGTCGGTGGAGACGGATGACGACGATCGAGCTTGCTAGACTTATCGAGCATCGCGCCGCGTGGGCTTCAGGGGCTTACCTGACCGATTCACGTACGTCGCGTTGCCGTCGATTCGCGCCAATGCTCGCGTGAGCGGCGGTTAGTGGCTCGCTCGCAGTATGCGCATTGTCACCGCGACGACGCTCTATCCCAACAGCGTCACGCCGCGCCATGGGATCTTCGTGGAGCAGCGGCTGCTGCAGCTCTTGAAGACCGGGCAGCTTGCTGCGAACGTCGTCGCGCCCGTTCCGTGGTTTCCATGGAAAGGCGAACGCTTGGGGCGGTATGGCCGCTACGCCAGAGTTCCTGCCGTCGAGCAGCGCAACGGTCTGCAGGTGTCCCACCCGCGCTATCCAGCGATTCCCAAGGTGGGCATGCATTTGGCGCCCGGACTGATGGCCCTGGCGCTCGTGCCGTTGTTTCGTGAGCTCAAGAAGGCGAACGCGCCGTTCGTGATCGATGGCCATTTCCTGTATCCCGATGGCGTCGCGCTAGCCATCGTTGGACGCCGGCTTGGCTTGCCGGTCGTCCTGACCGCGCGTGGTTCGGACGTGAACTGGTTCTGCCGCTACCCGGGTCCGCGCGCCATGATGAGGTGGGCCACGCGACACTCGACCCACGTCGTCGCCGTATCGCACGCGCTGCGCGAGCGTCTCGTCGCGATCGGCGCGCCGGCGGAGCGCGTTACCGTGCTGCCCAACGGCGTGGACGCCGAACGTTTTGCGCCGATCGACGCTGCCAAAGCTCGCGCGTTCACCGGTTACGAAGGGTTCACGCTGCTCTCGGTAGGCAACCTCGTTCCGCTGAAGGGACACGACCTCGTCATTGGCGCCGTCGCTCGATTGCCGGATGTGCGTCTGGTCATCATCGGCACCGGACCCGAGGAAAGCCGACTGCGGCGTTTGATCCACGCCAACGCACTGGACGCGCGCGTGCGCATCGTTGCCGATATCTCTCAGGACCAACTCGTCCAGCACTACGCGTCAGCGGATGCGCTCGTGCTTGCATCCGAGCGTGAGGGAATGCCGAACGTCGTTCTGGAGAGCCTTGCGTGCGGAACGCCTGTTGTCGCGACGCGTGCTGGGGGAATTCCGGAGCTTATTACCACGCGCGATGCGGGCGTGCTGGCCAAAGAGCGTAGCGTGGAAGGCATCGCGGGCGCGATCGAGGATTTGAGGCGCGACTACCCGGATCGGTCGAAGACGCGGGCGCAGGGTCTGCTGCATGGCTGGAGTCCCACGGTGGAAGGGCTACTCGGGATCTACCGCCGAGCATTGGAGCCGGGACCTCAAGACGTGTCGGCGCGCGGCCTGGATGCGGGACGTACCTGAACCGAATTCCGCAAGTCGGCCGGTGAGGTAAAGTCCAAGCGTCCAACCGGTTTGCGGGAAGTTATCTGTGCTGCACGCTGGTTCCCAAACTCTACTATTCGGCTGAGTGTTCCCGATGAAGCTGGTCGTGATTGCGAATTTGAGCGTTGGGCTGTCGTCGCTGCGAGTGTTCGAAGCATCGCAGGACTGCGAGATCTCGCTGGTCATTGCACACCCCGGTCTTACCGGAATCGGTTCTTTGATTCAGCACTTCTGCGCGAAGCACGGCATCGACTATCTCGAGTCCGCAGCACCGAATTCTGAACCGGTGCTCGAGCGGCTGCGAGATATCGCTCCGGACTATTTGTTCAGCATCTACAACCCCAACATCCTCAAGCCCGAGGTTCTCGGCATTCCGAAGGTGGCGATCAATTTCCATGCTGCGCCGCTGCCTCGTTATCGAGGCACCAACACATTCTCATGGGCCATCATCAACGGGGACAACGATTACGGCGTGGCGTGGCACATCATGGAGCCAACGATCGACACCGGAGATATCGTGAGCCAGCGGATGTTTCCGTTGACAGGTCGGGAGACGGCGCTTGCACTCTGTCAGCGGTCGTTTGATGTCGGTGTCGAACTCCTTCGCAACGAAGTAGTCCCGAAACTGAACGGCGGGCTCCCGAGAACGGTTCAGCCGGATTCACCGTCTACCTATTACGGGCGCAACGATCCGCCTCCAAACAATGGCAGGTTGGACTTTCGCTGGGCATTCGACCGAATCGAAAGGCTGACCCGAGGATTGAACTACGAGTCGGCACCCAATCCGTTCGCCTATGCGATCGCGACCGTTGGCGATCAGTACCTACATCCACTCGTCCTGGAACGCGGCGGTCCGTTGCCGGAACATCGCGCGCCAGGCCGAATTGAAGTCATTCAAGACGACGCAGTTTCCGTCCAGTGCGGCGATTCTTTGGCACGTATCACGATTGCGCTCGACTCTCGCAAGCGCCGATCGCCGATCGGCAAGCTTTGTGAGCGTCTGGGCCTCAGGGTGGGCGATATCTTTACACCTTGAAGCAAGACCCGCGCAGCCTTGGATCGTGAAGTGATGTGCCTGCTGGGGTTGCTCAAGGTGGCGCTGTAGGCTCGAGGTTGCTGTCTCGCGGCGCTTCTTCACGCCGCGAGACATTCCACACCGTATATCTTCGGCCTCGCAGCGCCTCGATGATGCCGACAAGGCTCGCCATGTTGATGGCACAGAAATAATACGGAATGTAGAAGACGAGGTGCTGCTTGCTCGCACCTGACAGCCGCCACCCGATAAGCGCCAGCGCGTAGAACGCAAGCTGCAGCCCGAGCGTGACCGCGAAGAACGTCGATTGACCGGCAAGGAGCACGTTGGCCGCGAACAACAGCACCATGAAGACGGGAGCCAGCCATCGCAGCACCTTGTGCGAAAGGAACTGCAGCGCGAATGCGCCGTGCCGAAAAGGATTCGCGAGGTCGCGCATTTTCCACGCCGCACGACACGCGCGATTCACAATGCGCACCTTGCGACGAAATTCTGCCGCAAAGCCTTCGGCTCCACCCTCGTAACAGATGGCCTCCGCCTCGTAGACGTTACGATAGCCCTGGCGGACGATCTGCAGCGGGTTGACGAAATCGGACAGGTCGGCCGGATCGAGCTCCACGTACAGCGACTTGCGGATCGCATAGATCGCTCCGTCCCCGCCGACCAGGGATCCGAGCCGGCTTTCGAGCTTCTTCAGCGCGAGTTCGTAACGCCAGTACGCGTTCTCGCTCTCCGTTGAAAAGTCGCCTTCGCCGATCCAGTAGCGCGACTCGCCCGTGACCGCGCCGACTCCCGGATCCGCAAAGTTGCGCACCATGCGGGCGATCGCATGACGGTCATAGTGCGCATTGGCGTCCGAGAAGACGAGGATTTCGCCGCGTGCGTGCCGAACCGCCTCGTTCAATCCCGCGGTCTTGCCACCGCGTTCCATCATGCGGAGCAGCCTGACCTGATCGCTCGAGACCGCGGCGACGATTTCGTCGGTCCTGTCACTGGAGCAGTCGGAAACGACAAGTATTTCCAGCAGCTCGCGTGGATAGTGCAGCTCCAGGCTGTTGCGCAGCTTGCCGTCGATGATGGCTTCCTCGTTGAAGGCCGAGATGATCAGCGTCACGCCGGGACGGATCTGCTCGTCTCGCCGCACCTCCCTCGGACCGACAAGCCGAACGGCCAGCGCGAGCAGCGTCGGGTAGCCGGCGTATACGTATGCCAACGCAAGCGCGGACACGCCGTACAGTACGAGCAGGAAGACGATCGCCATCTGCGAAGCCGCAAGTCCAGGGAAACGTCAAGAAGCAAGCGTAGCAGCTTCCGTGCAATGGGCTGCCTTGCGTTGCCGCTAACATGGCGGCCGCGAAGATGCGCCTTACAGGGAGATCAGGATTGGAGACGGGCCCGCTCGAGAGGACGCCGGAGGCCGAGGCGGAATGGGACAGGTATGTCGCAGGGAATCCGACCGCGGCCGTATACCATCTTTCGGGATTTCGTTCGTTCATCGAGACCGCGACGGGACACCGGGCGCGGTACATCTACGCGCGCCGCGCAGGCACGATTTGCGGCGTGCTGCCGCTCGTGGAACTCAAAACCCGCCTTTTCGGCCACTACTTCGTCTCGATTCCGTATTTCAACCATTGCGGCATCCTGGCGGATGACGACGCAGCCCGCCAGGCGCTCGCGGCCGAGGCCGCGCGTCAGGTCGAGGGCGCCGGTGCGAGCCATGTCGAAATCCGTCACATCGGTGCCGCGGCGGGCATCGACTGGCCGGTCAAGACGACGAAGGACCAGATGATTCTGCCGCTTCCGGAAACGGCCGATGAGCTGCTGGCCGGCTTTCGCTCCAAGCTGCGCAGCCAGGTCCGCCGTCCGCAAAAGGAAGGCGTGGCGGCGCAGGTCGGCGGCATAGACCTCCTAGATGGATTCTATGCGGTGTTCGCCCGGAACATGCGAGATCTGGGAACCCCTGTATACGGCCGAAACTTCTTCGCCGAGCTCTTCGCGCGCTTTCCCGATCGATTGTGGATCGTGCAGTGCGAGCTGGGCCGTTTACCGGTGGCCGCCGGTGTGCTGATCGGCTGGCGCGACACGATCGAAATTCCGTGGGCATCTTCGTTGCGCGAGCACAACTCGGTGGGCGCGAACATGCTGTTGTACTGGACTGCGCTGCAGCACGCGATTCGTCTGGGCTACCGCAAGTTTGATTTCGGGCGCAGCACACGCGGCGCCGGCACCTGGAAGTTCAAGGAACAGTGGGGCGCGCGACCCGTCCCTTTGCACTGGTACTACTACATGCGGGACGGCAAGGCGATGCCGGAGATCAACCCGGAGAATCCCCGGTATCGGCTTGCCATCAACGTGTGGCGAAAGCTGCCGCTCGCGGTGACGAATCGAGTCGGGCCGTACCTGGTCAAGAACCTTCCGTGAAGGGGCATCCGAGGGTCGCTCTGCTAGAATTTCCGCCCATCGAACTTGCGGAAATGCGCACATGAACGTGGCGGATCAGGTCAAGGCGTTGCTGGACAGCGTCCTTCAATTGCATGGACGCCCCGACAAGTGGAACGAGGACACGGCCCTGCTTGGCAACGTTCCTGAACTCGACTCGATGTCCGTCGTCGGCATCATCACCGCACTCGAAGACGAATTCGAATTCTCGATCTCCGACGACGAGATCGATGGCGAGCTCTTCGCGACGCTCGGCTCCCTCACGAGGTTCGTGGAACAGAAGCTCGCCGCTTGATACTCGACGGCGGGAAACGCCGGGCCTTCTTCCTGGCGGCCGATCCCGGCCAGCGCTTTGCACTGTTTCACCCCGCGCAAGCTGCCGTCCCGCGCGGTGCGATCCTGCACATCCACGCCTTTGCCGAGGAAATGAACAAGTCGCGCCGGATGGCGGCAGTGCAAGCGTCCGAATTTGCGCGAATCGGCTATGCGGTGCTCATGGTGGACCTCCATGGTTGCGGAGATTCCAGCGGTGATTTCGAAGACGCGCGCTGGGAAATATGGAAGCGCGATGTAGTGGCGGCGACGGCATGGCTCCGCGACCATGTCTCGGCTCCGCTGCACTTGTGGGGGCTGCGCCTCGGGGCGACGCTGGCCCTCGAGTGCTGGAACGAACAGCCCGATGCGTTCGCTTCGGCGCTTCTCTGGCAACCCGTCATCCATGGCCAGTCATTCATGACCCAGTTCCTGCGCCTCGCCCTGGCAGGCGATGTCGTTCGCGACTCCGAGAACGCGATGACGACTGAGCGCCTGCGTCAACAGCTGCGGGAGGGCAAAGCGGCGGAAGTGGGTGGGTACCGACTGCACCCGGAACTCGTGCGTGCGATCGATGAACGGAGACTCGATCGCTGGTCATTGCCGGGCGCTACCGTGCACTGGCTCGATGTGCGGCGGATGGCCGGCGAGATCGCGTCTTCGACACAGCGCACCCTCGATGCGTGGCGAGCGCGCGGCGTCTCCCCAACGTACGAAGCGGTCGTCGGCGATGCATTCTGGGCGAGCTTCGACATCGTCGAAGTCCCCGCGCTGATTGCGGCGACGACCGCGCGCTTCCGCGGCGACCGGACATGAGCTACGTCGAGCGCGCAGCGGTGTTTGGGTGCGACGGCGCGGAGCTGGTCGGCGTGCTCGCCATTCCTGAGTCCTGCGGTCCGCGGGGCGTGCTTGTCATCGTCGGCGGTCCGCAGTATCGCGCCGGAAGCCATCGCCAGCTCGTCTTGCTCTCGCGGGATCTTGCAGAAGCCGGCGTTCCGGTGCTTCGCTTCGACAATCGGGGAATGGGCGACAGCGAGGGGGAGATGCGGACGTTCGAGGCCATCGACGATGACCTTCGCGCTGCCATCGACACCTTCTTCGAACAGGTTCCGGCGCTGCGCGAAGTGGTCCTCTGGGGACTGTGCGGTGCCGCCAGCGCCGCGTTGCTCTACGCGCATCGCGATCCGCGTGTATCGGGGTTGTTCCTCGCCAACCCGTGGGTTCGCACCACGGACGGCATGGCCCGTACGATGGTCAGACAGCATTATCTGCCCCGGCTTCTCGACCGCGACACTTGGCGGAGGCTCGTGCGCGGCCGGCTGAACGTGCGCAAGTCCGCGCGCGACCTGGCGCTCGCGGCATGGCAGGCACTGCCCGGTACGCAGAGAAAACCGCCGGAGTCTTTTCCGCTGCGCATGGCGGAAGGCCTTGCGCGGTTCCACGGCAACGTGCTGATCTACATCTCGGGCAACGATTTCACCGGGCGCGAGTTCGATGAGATGTGTCGCACGTCGCCGGCATGGAAGCGAGCGCTTGCACGACCGCGCCTTCAATGGCGCAGGTTGCCTGAGGCGAACCACACGTTCTCGACGCGCGGCTGGCGCGACCAGGTCAGCAGATGGACGCAGGAATGGGTGACGTCTTGGTGAGCGGCGTTTCGTGGGCACGCAGCCACTGCTCGAGCATCACGAGGATCCACACCATCTCGCCGTAGTAGCCCGGCGTGTCCGGAAGATGGACGTGCAGCAGTCGGTCCAGGAATGCGGGCCGGACGATGCCCCGCGTTGCCACTCCGTTGAGCGAATCCTCGACGAGCGTGCGCAAGCTCGCGTGCGCCACTGCCCACGGGCCGAACGGCAGCCCGAAGCCGTGCTTCTTCTTGCGCAGGATCTCGGTCGGCAGAAAGTCGCGCAGCGCCTCCTTGTAGAACCAGCGCAGCTTCAGGCGCCGCAGCTTCCACCGAGGGGGAAGGGCGAGCGAGAAGTCGGTGAGCGCCTCGCTCAGCAACGGAAATCCCACCGTGGTTCCAGCGAGCTGCGTTGCCATCCGCACTTTTGGAAGGTCGTTGTCGGCGAGCGTGTATTTCCAGTCATACGCCAGCATGCGATTGACCAGGGACGCTGCCTCGCATGCATGCCAGTGCCTGCGCTGCTGCAGCAGCGGTTGCCGGCCATCGATTCTCGCTTGAAATGCTTGATCGAACATCTCGTCCTGATCCAGGCGATCCAGCAGCTGGAACGTCTCCAGTCGATCCGGCATGTCGTGCCGCGCGTGACGCACGTAACCGCCAAGCTGCCTGAACCCGGGGACGCGGCGAAACAAGGGCCAGCTCGAGGCCGCAGGATCCACAACGCGGTGGCGCAAGGCGCGCGGCAGCCGGTGATACACGTCGAACACCTGCTGCCAGGCGTAGCGGGAATTGCCGGCGAAAAGCTCGTCGCCTCCGTCGCCGGCGAGCATGTGCGTGAAACCATCCTCGCGTGCGCGCCGCGCACAGTAATAGGCCGGCAGGACAGAGGAGTTGCCGAACGGCTGGTCGAACGACGCCGCAAGTCTCGGCATCGCCTCCGCGACGTCATCCGGCGTCACGTAGTACTCATGGTGCACCAGCCCGAAGTGACGCGCTGCGATCCTTGCGTACGCCATCTCGTCGTACCCGGCCGCGTCAAACCCGATCGAGTACCCGTGTGCGGGGACGCCTCGAATGCGCGTGAGCATCCCTGCCACCGTGGAACTGTCGGTTCCGCCGCTCAGGAAGCACGCCGTCTGCGGAACGCGCGCTTCACGTTCGACGGATTCGCGGACGATCTCGAGGAACTTGCGCAGCCGTCCAGACTGGTCGCGGTCGTCGTCCTCGACGAACGCCGGCTTCCAGTACACGGCGCCTTTTGCGCCCGACGCCCCCGCGGTGACGCATTGTGCCGGCTCGACGCGGTGCACGTCCTCGAACACCGTCCGCGGGGACGGAATCATGTGGAAGTACAGGTAATCGAACAGCGCCTGCGCATCGAGAGACTGGCGCGAGCCGGGCACGTCCGACGCGCGATCGGAGAATCCGAGCGTGCCGTTCGTTGCGCGGTAGCACAGCGTTTCGGTGGCGAAGCGATCGACGAAGAGCAGGGCCCGTCGGCGGTCGAGCTCGATGACGACCACCGCGAAGCGCCCTCCGATTTCCGCGGCCGCGCCATCGCCGCGCCGCAGATAGCGTTCGAGCCAGCCCGATGCGTCGATAGCTGCACCCGTCTTGTCATCGCTACGGCCGAGCGCGAGGACTATCGCTCGTCCGTTGCAGGCAACACTTGCGTCGTCGCCACGCCATTGCAGATGGAGGCCCGGCAAGTCGCAAGCGCTGCCTTGCGCCGACCGATGAATCGGCAGCACCGTGTCCTCTGACGGAGTCAGCGCCGCGAAATCGATCAGGCCTTGGCAGCGGAACATTGAATTCGCGGGCGCAGAACGCCTTGGGGACGTCGCGACATTTACACCAGTGCTTCCGTGGGCGGAGGATGACTTAAGAATCGCTGCGGACTCGCCGAAGCGCCATAAGCGCCGGATTGAAACACGACGACCAGGTCGCCGGGGCGACCGGCCGGGAGGCGCACGCGGTCGCCCAGCAGGTCGAGCGGCGTGCACAACGGCCCGACCACGCTCGATTCCTCGACGGCGGCCTCGTTCATCCGATTGCCGATGGCGATCGGATAATTACGCCGGATCACCTGGCCGAAATTGCCGCTGGCAGCGAGGTGATGGTGCAGGCCACCGTCGGTGACGAGAAATACATGTCCTCGCGACAGCTTGCGATCGACAATGCGACAGACGTAGATTCCCGCTTCACCGACGATATAGCGTCCAAGCTCGATGACGAGTCGCGCGCGCGGCATGGCGACGGCGGCGCGCGCGACGAGGTCATGCAGGTTCGCTGCGATCGGTGCCAGATCGAGCGGAACCTCGCCGGGAAAATACGGGATGCCGAATCCTCCACCGAGGTTCAAGTGACGGATCGTGTCGCAATCGGATGCCGCGAGCCGCGTCGCCAGCTCAAACGACTTGCGCTGCGCTTCGCAGATCGATTCCGCGTGGAGATTCTGCGAGCCGGCGTACAGGTGAAAGCCCTCGAAGGCGAAGCCGCCAGCGCGCATGCGCTCGAGCAATGCAGGCACCTCTTCGGCGTCGACGCCGAACTGCTTCGGCCCGCCGCCCATCTTCATGCCGGACGACTTGAGCTCGAAATCGGGATTGATCCTGATCGCGACGCGCGGGTGCATGGCGAGCGAACGTCCAATGGCGGCGAGTGCGTCGACCTCGCGGAACGACTCGACGTTGATCAACACCTGCGCGGCCACCGCCTGCATGAGCTCGGCGTGCGACTTTGCAGGACCGGCAAAGCTGATATCCTGCGCCGAGACCCCGGCATCGAGCGCGACTCGCAACTCGCCCCCTGATGCAACATCGATGCCGTCCACCTTGCGTGCGACGTGCGCGACCACCGCCGGCATCGGATTCGCCTTCATTGCGTAATGCAGCGCGACCTCCTGCGGCAGCGCACGACGAAGTTCATCGATGCGGCGGTCGATCAACGCGCGGTCGTACGCATAGAAGGGCGTGCGGCCAATCACCGTTGCCAGTTGCGGCAACGCGATGCCGCCCACGACGAGGCAGCCGTCGCGGACTTCGAATCGGTCCAACGAGGCATGCGGCGGCGTGGGTTTGCTCACGCCGTCTCGCCTGCGCGGCTCTCCACGTACTGGCGCGCGAGCAGCTTGCGATCGATTTTCCCGTTCGGATTGCGCGGCAGCGACTCGGTGACGACCTGGATGTGCATGGGAATCATGTAGGGCGGCAGGCGCTTGCGGCATTCGGCCCGCAAGGTGTCGACGTCGCCGGGGCTCGGACGATCGACCGTCACCGTCACCGCGATTGCCTGCCCCAGCATCGGATGATCGACACCGAATGCGGCAGCTTCGCGAACGAGGTTCGTTGCGTACAGCGCCTCTTCGACCTCGGTGGGGCTCACTCGATAGCCCGACGTCTTGATCATTTCGTCGCTGCGTCCGACGAAATAGAGAAATCCGTCTTCATCCATCGTCACGGTGTCGCCGGAAAATACCGCCAGTTCCGGCACGACGATGCCGCTTGCGCGCGCACCGGCTGCCACCGGCAGCGGCCTGTATCGCTCGGCGGTCTTGGCGTGATCGTTCCAGTAGCCCATCGCGACCAGTGCACCGCGATGCACGAGTTCACCGGCCTCGTGCGGCGCACACCGCGTCCCGTCCTCTCTGAGCACCAGAATTTCCGCGTTGGGAATCGCCTTGCCGATCGAGCTCGGACGCCGATCGATCTCGCCGGGCGGCAGATACGTCGATCGAAACGCTTCCGTAAGTCCATACATCAGGAAGAACTGCGTCTGCGGCAGCTTCGCTCGTAACGCGGCGAGCGTTGCGCTCGGCATCCTGCCACCGGTGTTTGCCAAATAGCGAAGGCTCGTGGCGGCTTCAGGCGGCCATTCGACCTGCATCAACTGCATCCACATCGGCGGCACGCCAGTCACTCCGCTGATGCGCTCCCTTCCAATCGCATGTACGACGTCTCGCGCAGTCAGGTAATTGAGCAATACCACGCGCGCACCCGCGCAGAAGGCCGTCGTCAGCTGACTGAAGCCCGCATCGAACGATAGCGGTAATGCCGACAGGATGCGATCCGAGCCTCGGTTCTGGAGATAACTGGCCACGCTCGTCGCGCCCACGACGACGTTGCGATGCGACAGCACGACGCCCTTTGGCTTGCCGGTGCTTCCCGATGTGTAGAAGATCGCTGCCATGTCGGCGTCGATGACCCGGTGCCCGGGCTTGCCGCGCTCGCGAGCGAAGTCAGCCCACGACATGACACTACCGCGACTTGTTAGAAACCGCGCGCCCGCGTCGCCGTCGACGACGATTACGTTGGCGAGGTCGGGGCAAACATTCCACACATCGCCAAGCGTCTGCAATCGCTCATGACTCGTGATGAGCAGCTTTACGTTGCAGTCGCGCAATATGTGCGCGACTTGCTCGCATTTCAGGATGGGATTGATCGGAACGAAGACAGCGCCCGCCTGCGACGCACCGAAGGCAGCTGCGACAGTTTCGAAACGCTTGTCGAGATATACGGCGACGCGATCCTGTCGGGAAATGCCGACATTCATCAGGCCCGTGCAGACGCAATCCATCGCTGCAAGCAGCGCTTCGTATGAGAGCGTATCGGCACCTAGCGTCAACGCGAGAGCGTCCGGTTGCGCTTCCGCAGGGCCAAGCGGCAACTCATGAAGCAGGGACGGCGCTCGAAACGCTCGGGCAGTGTCGCAAAAGGGCATGTTCGGAACGCTCACTGGCCGTTCGGGACACACACAATAGCAATGTTCCCGCCAGGATCCTGCGGCAAACTTGAAGTTGAAAGGGCGTTCATCAACAAAAGTTCCCGTCGCCTGATTCGCACGTCGGATGTAGGGGAACGTTCGTCGGATAGTTGTGCGCCGGACTGCCTCTTCGGCCATTTGATGTCTACAATGCGTCGCTCGTGGCGGTGACGCTCGTCACTGTCGATTTGGATTGTTGGTCCGGCCCGCCAGAAGCTGTTTCCCATCGGTTCCTTCCTGAGTTCTCGCGTGTCGTCCTGCGCACCATTTCAGGTCGGCGCCAAAAGCTGTAATACACAGCTATCCATTTCGAGCGTGACGCCTGTCGCCTTGTGAATTTTCCTGTTGCTTTTCACGCGTCCGTCGTTGCAGCATTAGAGACGCTCGATTTCGAACTGCATGTTGGTTTCGCGCCGCGTAACGGCATGCTAATTGCTGCCCTAGGGCTTCATCCCACGCGCTCGTGATCACGAACTCAACACCGCACGTAGCATCGCTGCACGCCATAGCCGGCATGCGGAGGAATTTCGTTCAATGCGCTGGCGGCTCGATGAATTCTCGTGTTCCCGGACAAGCGTCGTTGATCTGTCACGTCGTTTGCGTTTGGGGGAGCTGGTTTGTTTAGCATACTGCGCCAGAATGTTTCCGGTGCAACGCTGTTTCAGCTCGGGGCGGAGCTTTCATGGCTGTTTGCCGTGATGGTGTTCGTCATCCGACTCGATGCGAACTCCAGGCAGTTGCCCTCCGACGTCGTCATCGTCGCGTTCTTCTTTGCAGCGACGATCGTGTGCCTCAATGCCGTGTTCGGCTTGTACAGACGCAGCCAGACGCTGACATCCGGAGCTTATTTTCTGCGGGTTGTCCTCGCTCCGGCGATCGGCATTCCGCTCGCGTTGCTCGGTACGCGACTCCTGCCGACACAGTTGCCCGTGCAAGATCACTGGGCAGTTGCGATCTTCTTCGCACTCGCAGGCCTGCTGCTGATCCGCCATGCAATCGTCCTGCCACTCGTGGGCATGGTGTTGCCGCATCGGGTGCTCGTCCTGGGCACGGGCCCGGAGGCGCGGCTGGTCGAGGCATCGATCAATGCGTCGAAGCCGCTCGGCATGCGGCTCGTCGGGTTCTACGATCTCGACAACGGCCAGGAGCCGGTCGTGTCCGCGCACCGCGTGATTGCAAAGGCCAAGCCGCTCGAGGAAACGGTCCGCGAGCTTGGCGTCCACGAGGTCATTGTTGCGGTCCGTCAGCAGCGGGGCGGCGTGCTGCCGCTGCGCGGCCTGCTCGATTGCCGCTTGAACGGTATCGAGGTGACGGATGTTGCGCGTTACTTCGAGCGCGTGCAGGGCCAGGTTCCGATCGAGTCGCTGAAGGTCAGCTGGCTCATCTACGGACAGGGATTCCGCCAGAACCTCCTGCGCGCCATCGTCAAGCGCTGCTTCGACCTTGTCGTTTCCGCGACGCTCATCGTCGTCACGTTGCCAATCGCGCTGCTTGCCGCAATGCTCATCGCGCTCGAAGGCGGAGGACCGGTGATCTACCGGCAGGAGCGCGTTGGGTATCGAGGCCGCACATTCACCGTGCTGAAGCTGCGGAGCATGGCGAACGATGCGGAGAAGGATGGCAAGGCCGCCTGGGCAGCTACGAACGACAGCCGCATCACGCGCGTGGGCCGGCTCATTCGTCGCATGCGGGTCGATGAGTTGCCGCAGTTGCTGAATGTGCTCAAGGGCGAGATGAGTTTCGTTGGACCCCGTCCGGAGCGTCCCGAGTTCGTTGCGATGCTTACGGAGCAGATCCCGTTCTACGCCGTGCGACATAGCGTCAAGCCGGGACTGACAGGATGGGCACAAGTGCGCTACTCTTACGGTGCCACGGTCGAGCAGTCGATACGAAAGCTGGAATACGACCTGTACTATGTCAAGAACCATACGCTGCTGCTGGACCTCTTCATTCTGCTCGAGACTGTGCGGGTCGTGCTGCTTGGAGAGGGCGCACGCTAAGCGCCTCGGTTCCGCCTCCATCATCCGACAACGGCTTTACTGCTCGCGCTGACGGGCGGGTCCGCATGCGACGCGTGCGCAATCGCGGCGTGATCGCGACGGCAATGTGCTTGGCGAGCGCGATCCGTGCCGTTCGATGCGCCCGGGGCGCTCGATGACTGTCCTCCTATGACCGAATCTGCGTTTGCAACCGCTACCGCGTGGAGCTATGGGCTTGCCGCCGTCGGCTACGCGGTCTTCGGGCTTCGCGTGGGTTTCGGATCGCCGAAGGGAGTTCGAGCGCGATTGCTGCTGGCCGCACTCGTCTTCACGGCGGCATGGGCCGCCTGTTCGCTCTGGGCGGGGCTGACATCGACCGCGAGAGCATTCCTGTGGACAGGCATCCTTGACGCGCTTCGCTACGGAGCATGGTTCGCATTTCTGTGGCACCTCGTGAATCAACCGTCGATTGGCGCGCCGGGCTCACCGCTGCCGCGCATGCGGCTGGTTGCCGTGGCCGGCATGCTGATCCTGAGCACCATCCTCGGGCAGGGATTGGACATCGCCTCTCTTCCGCAGGTGTCGGGCTTTCGCGCTGGATTCATTCTTCACTTGGCGATGGCGGTCCTCGGGCTGATGCTGGTGGAGCGCCTGGTGCGTCGCGTGCAGCCGCGGATGCGCTGGGGCATCAAGCCGCTCGCGCTGGGTCTCGCCGGTGTCTTCGGGCTCGATCTTTTCTGCTATGCCGACGCAACGCTGCTCGGGCGCCTCGACGCCGACATCTGGGTGTCACGCGGACTCGCGAATGTGCTCGTGATTCCGTTCATCGCGATTGCTACTGCGCGCAATACCGGCTGGACCATCGATCTTCACCTGTCACGCGGTGCTGTGTTTCATTCATCGGCGCTGCTGCTGTCGGGCATATTCCTGCTCGGTGTTGCGGGCGCCGGTTATGCGGTTCGCTACTTCGGTGGCGAGTGGGGGCGCGCACTGCAATTCGAGGTCGTGTTCGCGGCCGCGCTCTTCGCAGTTCTGGTTCTGACGTCGGGGCAGTTTCGTGCCAAGCTCAAGGTGTTCGTGAGCAAGCACTTCTTCTCCTACCGTTACGACTACCGGGAAGAGTGGTTGCGATTCACTCGCACGCTTTCGACCGAGAGCGGCGTGCACACGTTGCAGGCGCGAACGGTCATCGCGCTGGCCGACTTGGTCGAGAGCCCGGGTGGTGCGCTATGGCTCAAGGACGAATCCGGGGGGTTTGCACCCGCAGCACGGTGGAACACGCCCGCCGTCGCGGCAGTAGAGCCCGCGCAGGGATCGCTGGCCGCTTTCCTCACGCGCAGCAGCTGGATCGTCAGCCTCCCTGAATACCGCGCCGAGCCGTCGCGTTACGGCGAGCTGGTGCTGCCGGACTGGCTCTCCCTCGTCGGTGATCCTTGGCTGATCGTTCCGCTCATCTCGGGCTCGGGCCTTCTGGGCTTTGTCGTGCTCGTCACGCCCCGGACGACGATCGACGTTGATTGGGAGGTCCGGGACCTGCTGAAAGCCGCCAGCCGTCAGGCGGCAAGCTACCTCGGTCAGGTGACGGCCGCGGAAGCGCTGATCGAGGCGCGCAAATTCGACGCGTTCAATCGAATGTCCGCGTTCGTGGTGCACGATCTCAAGAACTTGGTGGCACAGCTTTCGCTCATGCTCAAGAATGCGCAGCGGCATCGTGACAACCCGGAATTCCAGAAGGACATGCTGGCAACGGTCGAGCACGTCGTTGCGCGAATGAATGGCTTGATGCAGCAGCTGCGAATCGGCACGAGTCCCGTCGAAAGCGCGCGTCTCGTGGATGTCGACGCGGTGCTCCGGCGCGCCTGTGCGGGGAAGTCGGCGTCCCCGGTCAACATTGTCCTGGAGTCCACGGGTGCGCTGACGATCGAG
>Ga0105248_10002765_pt1 | contig 19495 bp, 10 predicted proteins | sample KBSS34metaG_FD_81524 | JGI IMG/M metagenome (GOLD analysis project Ga0105248, IMG submission 81524) | Switchgrass rhizosphere microbial communities from Kellogg Biological Station, Michigan, USA - KBS S3-4 metaG | ecosystem: Host-associated > Plants > Roots > Rhizosphere > Soil | place...
GCGATCGCTTCTTCGACATGTCGATGGAGATCTACTGCATCTTCGACGCGACGGTCGAACGCATCATCCAAGTCAATCCATCGTTCTGCCGGGTGACCGGCTACACCGCCGAGGAACTCGCTTCGCGCCACTACTCCGAATTCGTCCACCCCGAAGACCGGCATGCCGCGGCGAATGCCGTTTCGATCCTGACGACCGAAGGCGCGCGCGTGAGCGCATTCGCCTATCGCTTCCTCTGCAAGGATGGCAGCTACCGCTGGCTGGAATGGGAATCGGTCGTCGCACCCGATGGCCTTGCGTATGCCGTCGCCCACGACACCACCGAACAGCGCAAGGTGGAAGCGGAGCTGGCCCATGCATCGAGCCACGACGCCGTCACCAACCTTCCGCACCACCTCGTGTTCGAACGCACGCTCGCAGGCTTGCTCAAGGACGCGTCGGCATCGGTCTGGGTGTTCTTCATCGGCCTCGACCGTTTCCAGGTCATCAACGAATCCATGGGGCATGAGATCGGCGACGAAGTGCTGCACAGCGTGGCCGAACGCCTGCAGGCGACGCTCGGCGATGCCGGCCATATCGCCCACTTCGCCGGCGACGAATTCGTCATCGCCGCGACCGGCCTCGATCCGTCATCGGCGCTCGCACTCGCCGAACGCCTGCGCAATGCGGTCGCGCAGCCGATCGAACGCAGCGGATATCGACTGTTGCTGACCGCGAGCATCGGCATCAGCCATTCGCCCGCCCACGGGCATAGCCCGAAGGAACTGCTGCGCCGTTCGGAAGCCGCGATGACGCGGGCGAAACGGCATGGCCGCGATTGCACCTGCGAATTTTCCGTCGAACAGATGCAGGACATCGAGGATCGCCTCGTGCTCGGCAGCCACCTGCGCGGCGCGGCCCAGCGCGGCGAACTGGAGCTGCATTACCAACCCCACCACAACGCCAGCGATCGCGCGTTGACCGGATTCGAAGCCTTGCTGCGCTGGAGCAACCCGGATCTCGGGCAGGTCTCTCCCGCGCGCTTCATCCCGATCGCCGAAGCGCTCGGCCTGATGCCGGAAATCGGCGGATGGGTATTGAACGAGGCCTGCCGCCAGATGCGCGCCTGGATGGACAGCGGCCATCGCGGTTTCAACATCGCGGTCAATGTTTCCGCGCAGCAGCTGCAGCGTCCGGGCCTAGTCGAGCAGGTTCGCTCCGCGTTGGAGCGTCACAACGTGCCGGACGGGGCGCTGAGCATCGAACTCACCGAGAGTTCGCTGATGGAAAACATCGTGCGCGTGCAGGGAACGCTGGCCGAGCTCAAGGCGTTGGGAACGAAGCTCGGACTCGACGATTTCGGAACGGGTTACTCGAGCCTCGCCTACCTAAAGCAATTCCCGATCGACAAGCTCAAGATCGACCAGAGTTTCGTGCGTGGCCTCCCGGAGGATGCCGACGACGCGACCATCGCGCGCACGATCGTCGCGATGGCGCACCAGTTGCGCCTGGTGGTCTCTGCCGAAGGCGTCGAGACCGAGGCCCAGGCCGCATTCCTGACCGGAATCGGCTGCGACGAACTGCAGGGTTATCACCTCGGTCGTCCGCTGGTTGCGAAGGACGCCGAGGCGTTCTTCGCGCGGTAGCGCCGTCATCCCAGCGACTGCGCGCGATTGGATTGCGCGCGAACGGCGAAGCCGGCCCGAAGGGCAAACGCCATGGATGGTGTGAGTAAAGCTGGGATCCAGTTCTTGCTCTTGCTTCGATTTAGATGACATCTGGATATAGATCGCGCCAATCCCCGTTCGTCGCTTCGATCAAATTCAATTTCCAATCCCGCTTCCACGCTTTCAATGCCTTCTCCCGCGAGATAGCCGATTCCATTGTTTCGTGTTGCTCGAACCAGACCAGGGTGTGTGCGCCGTACCGCTTCGTGAAACCCGCCACCACGTCGTTCTTGTGCTCCCAAACCCGTTTGATCAAATCCGATGTCACACCGATGTACAGGGTGCCGTATTTTTCACCGGCCAATATGTAGACGCACGGTTGCTTCATCGCGAAACCCAGAATAGGTCGCACCCTAGCCGAAAGAGGCGGTCACCCCAGCAATTTTCAATAGCGGAATAGCTGGTCAAGCTGGGGTCCAGTTCTTGGTATTACTCGGCAGCTCGAAGACAGAACTGGATCCCAGCCTTCGCTGGGATGACGGGCAAGAGCCTTCGCTGGGATGACCAATCAAAATCTACTCTGACCCCTTTTTCTTCAACCACGCATCGATCGCGGGCAGGCGTTCGTTGCGGACCATGATGCGGTAGGTGATGTTGGATACGGTCGTGTTGGCGGAGCGGCGCGATGTCGCTGCAATGTGCGCCTCGGCGAATGCCTTGACCTTGCCGATCATTGCCGGATTCAGCGAGTTGTAGGCCAGTGCCGGGTAGTAGCGGCTGCGCGAGGTCGAGTCGACCTTGGTATCGACCTGCGCCATGTGCGCGACGGCGAAATCGAAGGCGAGTTCCGGATGCAGGTCCGCGACATTCGCGATCATCGCGGCGCTGTTGGTCGCGCCGGGTTCGTCGGTCAGCGACAGGTCGAGTGCGCGTTGTGCGAGCGTCGTATCCTCGGTCGAGGAAAGATACGCGTACAGGTCGTCCTTGATCAGCGGCGTCTTTTCCGCGAGAGCGGCCGCATGCAACTGCTCCCAGGTTGCCGCGTCGGCATGCCGCGCGACAACGTCGATGATCACCTTGCGCAATGCCGGCGGCATCGCCGTGGGATCGGATGATTGCGCGACGTAGCGGCGGCGCGCCTCCGCGATCACCGTCGGATCGCCAAGTGCGCTGAGCGAGTCGATCAGTTCATTGCGCAGGTTCTTCACCGGATCGGATTCGCGGGGTTTCGCGATCCAGCCGATGCGCTCGAACACCGGCGTGAGCCGCGCGATCGCGAAGGCACGCAGCGCCGCCTGGCGCGCCGGGTCGCCGTCGTAGTACCTGTTGAGCGAATCGAACGATCCCGCGATGTCGCCCCAGATCTGCGGATCGGCAGCGGCGGGGGTCGCCTGCACGAGGTCGAGGTAGTCCGAGGCGGGCTGCAATCCCGCCATTCCCAGCGACCACACATCGTCCATGATGCCGAGCTGGTCGATCGGCGCGAGCTTCGCGAAATCGGACGTGAGCGCAGCGAACTGCTGCGGCGAATACAGCGTGCGGTAATAGCCGCTCTGCCCTGCATTGACGACGACCGTGCCGCAGCCCGGCACGTCGAGCGTGGCCTTGCCGTCGGTCACCAGCGTGCGCGCGGTCTTGCTGGTACCAAGCACCTGCGCAATCACTGGCACGTGCCACGACAGCGGCTTCTTGTCCGGGCGATCCTTGGTGAATTCGCCCTGGCTGAGCTTGAGCGCAGTGTGCCCGGCCACGCAGGTCGCCTGTTCGACGCGGATCAGCGGCACGCCGGGCTGCAACGTGAATTCGTGCGCGATCTGGGTGATCGGCTTGCCCGCGGCGGCATCGACCTCGCGCCAGAGGTCGTCGGACACGGTGTTGCCGTGCGCATGCGCCTTGATGTAGCGACGCACGCCGGCGCGCCACGCATCCGCGCCGACATAGCCTTCGAGCATGCGGATGACCGATTCGCCCTTGGAATAGGTGATCGAATCGAACGCCTGGCTGGCCTGCTCCACGGTCTCGACGTGCTGCACGACCGGATGCGTGGTGACGACCGCATCGCGCGACATCGCGCTCGCGCGCACGCGAATCGCCGACAGCGCGCTGTTCCATTCCGGATGCAGTTTCTCGGTCGTGCGTCCCTGCATCCACGATGCGAAACCCTCGTTGAGCCAGAGGTCGTCCCACCAGTCCATCGTCACCAGGTCGCCGAACCACTGGTGCGCCATCTCGTGCGCCTCGGTGTTGAACACGCCCTGCTTGTCGGCCTGGGTCGAGATCGTCGGATCGAGCAGCATGGCGTATTCGAAGGTGTAGATCGCACCCCAGTTTTCCATCGCGCCGAAGAACTGGCTGCTGCCCGGCGAGGCGATGTTGTCGAGCTTTGGCAGCGGATACGGCGTGCCAAAGTAGTCGTTGTACTCGGCGAGGACGGCCTTGGCCGATTCGAGCGCGAACGCGGCCTGCGACGAGGAACCTTTCTGGGTGACCACGCCGATCTCGGTGGCGCCGAGCCTCGTCGTCGCGCGATCGAAATCGCCGAGGGCGAAGAACAGCAGGTAGGTGGACATCTTCGGCGCCGTTGCGAAGCGCACGCGCGCGAGCCCGTTACCGAGATCGGTGCGTTGCGCGACCGGCATGTTGCTGACCGCCATCTGTGCGCTGGGCACGGTGACCGTCAGGTCGAAGGTCGCCTTGTACGCGGGCTCGTCCCAGGATGGGATGAAACGGCGCGCGTCGGAATTCTCGAACTGCGTGTACAGCGCGCGCCGCTTGCCGGCCTTTGTGTCGTAGTCGATCGCGAACAGGCCGTTGGCCTGGGTGCCGATCTTGCCGGTGTAATCCATCACGAGCTTGTAGCTGCCGCGCGCGATCGGCTTGCCGAAGGTGAAGGTCGCCGTTTGCGCGTCGGCGTCCACCGTCACCTTGGGATCAGCCATCGCCGCCTTGCCGTTCGCCGACATGAGCCGGACCTTAGGGAACGTCATGTCGATCGCGTTGAGGGTGATGCTGGCGGTTGGTTGCAGGACATCGATGGCGATCGCCACATGGCCGTCGAATTTCAGGTTCGCTGCATCCGGCGTGATCGTGACGTCGTAATGCGCCGGCCTCGCGTTGCGCGGCAGTTGCGTGGTGGCCTGCATGGCGCTCGTCGCCGGCCGCGTATCCGCGTGCACGACAGGAACCGCGGATAGACCCGCGAGCGCAAGGACGATGGCGGAAACCAGGATGCGACGCATTCATTACCCCTTGGATATGGGCCGGACAACCGGCGAACGCGCATGGTCGGGAACCGGGCTCCGGTGCGACAAGTGCCTAATGGCCTATGTCCGGCCGACACTCGAATACCGACGGGTGAATCGTCGCGCCCGCCGCGTACACTGGCCACGACGGACTGCATGCGATTCCCGGGATGAGCAAATCGTACGACGTAGCAGTGATCGGAGCCGGCGTCTTCGGCGCGTGGACCGCATGGCACCTGCAGCGCGCCGGGCAGCGGGTGCTGCTGGTCGACCAGTACGGGCCGGCGAATGCGCGCGCGAGTTCCGGCGGCGAAACGCGGGTGATTCGCATGGCTTACGGGCCGGACGCGATCTATACAAGGATGTCGCAGCGGTCGCTGGTCCTGTGGAAGGATTTCTTCGCCCGGATCGCGCGACCTGGACTGTTCCGCGAAACAGGCGTGCTGTGGATGGCGCATGCCGACGACGCCGCGGCCACGCGGTCGGTGGCGGCGCTCGAACAGTTCGGCATAGCGCACGAAGTACTCGATGCCGACGCACTCGCGCGGCGCTATCCGCAGATCGTGGTTCCACCTGGCGGATGGGCGATCTTCGAACCGCAAAGCGGCGGGCTGATGGCGCGTCGGGCGGTACAGGCTGTCGTCGCCGATTGCCTGCGTGGCGGCGGCGAGCTGCGCATCGACAAGGTGCTCGCATTGGGAAAACCGGACGACAAACGCATCGCTGAAATCCGCACCGCTTCGGGCGAACCGATCCGCGCCGGGCGCTTCGTGTTCGCATGCGGGCCATGGCTTGGGAGCGTGCTGCCCGAAGTGCTCAGCGGACGCATCTTCCCGACGCGACAGGAAGTGTTCTACTTCGGCATCGTCGCGGGTGAGCACCGGTTCGCACCGTCCGCGTTGCCAGTCTGGCTGGATTTCGCTCGCGACTACTATGGTTTTCCGGATATCGACGGACGCGGATTCAAGGTCGCGCACGATAGCCACGGCGAGGCGATCGATCCGGACAGCGCCGAGCGTTTGCCGAGTTCCGCGCGCATCGCGAAGGCACGCGAATTCCTCGCCCGGCGATTTCCCGCGCTCACCACGGCGCCCTTGCTCGGCGCCGAGGTCTGCCAGTACGAAAACACATCGAATGGCGATTTCGTTATCGATCGCCACCCGGCGTTCGACAATGCCTGGATCGCTGGCGGCGGTTCCGGACACGGCTTCAAGCACGGCCCCGCAGTCGGCGAACATGTTGCGGATCTCGTGCTCAACGGCAGCGCGATCGAACCACGCTTCAGCTTGGCGTCGAAGAAGACCGAGCAGAAACGCGAGATTCACTGAGCCATCGGTTTTTCGCGCGACTGCGTTCGCCATGCGCCCAACAGCCGCTCCATGTGCCGTGCACGGATGCACCAATGTCGCGGGAGGGCCGCTCTCGCGCATCCATGCGCTCGCGGCATTCGGCGCAATGCGCCGAACGCCTGTGCAACAGCCGCTCCTGCGCATCCATGCGCCCGCGACATTCGCACATCCATGTGCAGCAAAAACCCGCCTTGCGGCGGGTTCCTGTTGAAGAGGGGCGGTTAACCTTGATCGAGGGTCAACCGCGCCTGTTTCCTGCTTTCACTCTTGCTTCTTGTCTTCGTCTTTCTTCTTGTCGTTCTCTTTGCTGGCCGCAGGCGGTGCCTTGGGGGCGCGCTCGGCACGTGCCTTCGGTTCGGCCGGCGGAGCGCCTTGTGCCGATCGGTCGGCGCGCTCGGGCTTTGGTCCGTTGGCATGCTGCTTGCGATCCGACTGCATCCCATTGGCATCTGCCTTCGGTTGCGGCTTTTCGGAAACCGCCGCTTCCGGATGCGGCTGCGCATCGTTGCGGTCCATCTTCGCGGATTCGTCCTTCTTCTTCGCATCCTGGCGATCGGTCCTGGCAGCCTTTGCCTTCGCCCTTGCATCCTCGCGAGCGGTCTTGGCTGCCTCGGCATTCGCCTTCGCATCGACGCTCGTTTCCTTGCCGGCCACGGTATTAGCCGTACCCTCTTCGCGCGCCGTCTTCGCTGACACGGCATTCGCCTTTGCATCGACGCTCGTCGCCTTGCCCGCCGCGGTATTCGCGTTTGCATCGGCACCCTTCACCTTCGACTCGCGTGCTGTCGCGGCGGCACGTTCCTCGGCGGTGAGCTCGCGGGCGCGGACGACACCGGGGCCATTGAATTCGCCGGCTTTCGGCGTTGCGGCGATCGTCGGCGCACCGTGGTTGACCGAAGCACGCAACTCCCTGTTCTGGCGTGCCATCTCGACCTGGCGCTGTTGATCGCGGACCTGCTCGACGTGCCTTTCGTGTTCCGCACGCTCTTCGTCGCGCGAAGCACGCAGCTCGATTCCGCCGGCGCCGCCGTTGTAGCTGATGCGGTTGATCGTCACGTTGACGACCGGGCGTTCATAGACATACCGCACCCTGTAGCCGCCGAACACATTGACGTTGCGGTTGTAGTAGAACGCGCCACGGTTCCAGTAGCCGCCCTCGTAGCCGCGACCGCCGTAGCCATAACCGTAGTTGATGCCGCCGTAAAAGCCGACGTGGGGGCCCCAATAGCCGGAACGGAAGACATAGCGTCCTTCACTCCAGCCCCAGTAACCGGGCGTCCACAGGTAGCCGACGGTCGGCGGGCGCACCCATGTTCCGGGCACCCAGTAGTAGTCGTTGTCGTCCTGGTCATAGGCCCAATAGCCCGGCGTCCAAATGTAGCCTTCGCCCGGAAGCGGCGGCTGCACGTAGACCGGGATCGGCGGCGGCGCGATATTGACCGACAGGACAATTCCCGCGGACGATGGCGCTGGCAAAGCCATCAGGATTGCAGCAGCGACCGGCGCGACAAGCGCGCCCAGCAATCGCGGACGAAGCGACGATCGATTCTTGATCGGATTAACTGTGTTCATGGGTTCACTCCATTGATGGGGGAAGCACTTGAAGCACTACCGTTATAGACGCGCACGGACAACGTAACGGGAACGTATCGAGGAATTAATCTTGGCATTCAGCTGCGGGGAGGCTGCCGGAAAGCTGCCGTTCATCCCCGTCTTTTCCTTGCGAGAGACCACAGTCCGCATCGCGTGAAGGGACGCGAGATGACTCGCATGGAGACGCAGGCGTACCATCGGCCGCTGCCGTTCCAGTTCGCGTGACCGGGGATCCGGATTCGGCGCCGACCAACCCTTGATCTGGATCCCTGTACATGGCCATTGCCCGCGCCCTTCGGTTCCTGTTGTTGTCGATGATCGCCCTCGCCGCTTGGACCCAGGCGATGTCGGCGCAAATGATGGCGCCGCATCCGCGCCTTGTGCTCGACGCACCGACGCTGGCGACACTGCACGCGCGCATGGCGGCGAACACGCCGCAGTGGCAGCAGTTGAAGAGCTACTGCGATTCCTTTATCGGCGGCACCGTGCAATTGCCCGATGGGAATGCCTATCCGGATCCGCCAAACATCGGCCAGGGCTACCAGGGCAGCAGCTACTGGAGCGCGGTGCTGGCCGAGGGCCTGTGCTACCAGACGCTGCTGGCGAGCAACCCGTCCGCGGCCGCACCGTACGGCGCCAAGGCGCGCGAAGTGCTGATGGCGATGTCGACGCCCTACGCCGCCGTTGCCGGCAACCATGGACAGAATCCCTGCACCGATGACGGTTATGGCACGCGTTTCTTCGGCGTGGGCATGGGCATCGGTTACGACTGGGCGTTTCCCTTGCTGAGCGCCGCCGACCGCCAGCAGGTCTACACGACCGCGAATGCGTGGCTCGCATCGTTCTCGAATCCGAGCGGATGTTCCGGTTTCGAATACGCGCATCCGCAGAGCAATTATTTCGCCGGCTATTTCCACGCCGATGCGGCGATAGCGCTGGCGACCTACGACGAGAATCCGGCAGCGCCAGCACTGTGGACCGACTGGCTCGACAACCAGTTCAAGACCGCGGCGAGCAATCCCCCGCACATCGGCGTGCAGCCCTATTACGCGCAGCATCTCGCCGGTGGCGGCTGGCCCGAGGGGTTCGGCAATTACGGGCCCCTGGCCACGCTCAACATGAGCTTGCCGATAATCGAGGTGAAAACCGCAACCGGCGCCGATCTCATCCACGCGACGGCGGCGTACACGTTCCCGATCGATGCGGCCGACTACCTGATGCATTTCACCTGGCCATCGCGCAAATACATCGACGACCGCGACACCAACCACGCGACCGGTACCGCGAGTCCTCCGGTCGGCACGGCGAATGCCGGCATGTTCATGAATGTCCTCGGCGGCTTGCGTTACTGGAACGCGCCGCATGCCAGCGTTTTCCAGGCGTATGCCAACACCATCAACAACGCGACGTCTGGCTACGGCGCCGACGAACCGTGGGAGCAATTCCTGTTCTGGGATCCGAATGGCAAGACCCAGGCGGTGAGCACGTTGCCCCTGTCGTATTTCGCGACCGGCTTGAACGCGGTCGCGGCGCGTTCGGACTGGACGACCGGCGCAAGCTGGATGTCGTTTCGCGCGGGACCCTACGTCAACAACCCCGGGCAGGGCGAGGAGATATTCGACCAGGGCAGCCTTGCGCTCGTGCGCGGCAACGTTCCGCTGCTGGTCAACGGCACCGGCCAGATCGTGCATGAGCCGCACGGCGATGCCGACGAGAACCGCATCTACACCGACAACTATGGCGACAGCGACGGTTCGGTCTATTCCAGCAATCGCACCATCTACAACATTTTCTATGTCCGCCATTTGAACGGGAGCACCGTGGTGGATCGCTACGGCCAGGCCGCGTACACGGCGGAGGACGATGGCGTGCAGACGCGCGTCACGAAGTACGAGGACGGGACGAAGTACGTCTATGCGCTCGCGACCAGGCTCGAGGACATGTTCCGGCCGAACCGCAACGGAAACCCGCAGGTCCGTTCGTGGGCGCGAGAGATCGTCTACCTGCGGCCCAATCAGTTCGTCGTGTACGACCGCACGCGCGAAGGAAGCACGATCGACGATCAGTTCCTCGCGTTCCATTTTCCGGCGCTGCCGGTGGCCGCGAGCGCGCCAAGCGGCGGCAAGCGCCTCGACGTGACCTACAAGACCGTGTATGCGGGCGCGATGACCACGGTGCTCCCCGCGAACGCGACGACGAAAACCATCGGCATGTATCCGCGGAACGACAACGATCCCGGCAGCAGCCCGGTGAAGGTCTGGCAGGTGCAGGTGCGCGCTCCCGATGCCAACGTCAGCCAGCAATGGCTGACCGTGTTCGACCTGTCGACGGCCGCCGCCAACGTCGCGGTCGCGAGCAGGATCAGCGTCACCACCGGCGCGGCGGTCGGAACCTTGCTGGCGTCGAGCGGCGGCAACAACGCGGTGATCTTCAACACCGGCAATGCCGGCAGCACGATCGCGGGAAACATCGCCTACAGCGTGCCCGCCGTTGCGACCACCCATGTCATCACCGAGTTGCCCGCCAGCGCGGGCTATACCGTGTCGGTCACCGTGGCCAGCGGCAAGCACATGCTCAACGTGATGCCTGGCGGTTCACTGATGACATCGGCGAAGGGCGTGCTGAAGTTCAACCTCGCGGCCAATGGCGCGATCGTTCCTTAGCGAAATGAGATCCAGGGATAACGAGTAGCGGAGAACATTATCGATTCAAGAAGAAATGTTCTCTTTCCGAATATTTGGTTGTCATTCTCCGTAAAGCTTTGGATACATGCTGATTGTGTTGAACGTGAGCGTCGGGCCACCAACAGCGATCCATCCTTGCAATGTCATGGTCAAGCCGCTCGCATTGATCGTGAGAGAACTGTGGCGTGCCTCGGCAGTGGATGTTGCGAAGACGCCGGCAGCGGTCGGATAGGTGATCGTGACCGAGGTGGAAATGGCTGTATCGCCCTCGACAGTCACGACCGCGCGCAGTGTCCATCCGCCTGCAGCGGCAGGTATCGCCTGCGCCAGGATCACAGCGCTCCCGTCGTTGAACGCCACATTCGTTATCCCCACCCCGGTGCCATTGTTGCCCGACGCTTCGATGATGAATTGATCGCGTGAATTGACTGTCAAGCCAGCCGGAAGCGTATACGTCGCTACGACATGGTTCGCCGTTGTGGATGTCGTGGTGACGTTCGTCAGGTATTGCGCGGCACTGTACGCGCCCTGTCCGCTCGTGCGGATCATGCCGCGCTTGTCGATTTGATTGATATCGGTGAACGAACCCGACCATCCCGAGTGCTTCACACGGGTCATCCGACCGGTCGGGGGAGTACCCGACCCAATCACGATCAGGCCCGTACTTGCATCCACATCGTCGAAGTCGATGTCGCCGTGCTGGGTGAACCGAATCGATGCCGTGATGGGGGCAGCACCGACGAACCTCACGTTGCGCAGGCGGATGTCGGTTGGATAGTACGTATAGGGGCCGGGAGACGGCGAAGGGCTGCAGTCGAAATTGACGTTTTGGTTAGTGGTGTACGGAGGAGGGCCTGACAGGTTCATGACGAGATTGCGGAACTCGATATCCGACGTGGAGACGGCCAGACAGTCGGACAAGTCGATGCCATTGCCACTGTAACGGATATACCCATCGCGAACCCGCAAGCCGGTCGCCTGTACAACGTTGATCGCTGGAATTGTCGACGTCGTGTCGGGCGCGTAGAGGTGGAAATCCGAAAACTCGTTGTTTGCGGTGTATTCACCTGCTTTTATGAGTGTGGTGAAAGAACCGATGCCGTCGTATTCGCCACGCAGTTCGTGCACGTGACAGTCGTGCGAGCCAGTCGCGAGCTCCACTCCCTTGACTGAAAAGAAACCGCGTAATCCCCTCACCTCGGTCCGTGCCAGGCCATTGGCTTCAAGCAGCGAAATCGCTCCGGTTCTATCATTGTTGTCGACCCAGATGTTCTCGATCAGGCTGTCGTACATGCCGCCATCGATGAACTTGCCTTGGGCTGTATCGAGGGCGCCGACGCGAACATTGCGGATGATCACGCGATCCAACAGTTCCGTGGCAATGCCACCAAAAGTACTACCTAATCCCCTGCAGATAACCGGATGCGGCACATCGACTGGAATGGCATAGTCGAGGAAGAGCTTGTCGGAAGTAATCGGAGGGCCTGGAGAGCCCGGTGTATATCCGACCACACGGTACTGCCGTGAGAAGAACGGCTGGAAGTTGACACCGGCACCAGGCGCAGGAATAGACGCCGCCACCATGCCGACCGGATACTCGCCATCCTTGCTAAAAATCAGCACGACACTGCCGAGGGGAAAGTTGCTGCCAGTAGTGTAAGGACACGATACCCAATGGTCGCCGGCAAGAACGGCGCTGAGATTCTGCACGGTCGGACTCATGTAGGCATAGTAGTAAGGATAGTTCGATTGAGTGATTCCATTGCCATGGAAGCATGCGCATTGATTGTTGGCGCCAATGTGGTTGCTATTGTTGTAGATGTAGGAAGCCGGCCCGATGCCCTCAAACGTCACATTGTTTTGCAGGAGGATGGGCTTTTTGACGAGATAGAAACCACCATTTAATGGTGGCCGATCGAAAATGATCTTGCCTCCGCCAAGTGCCGCAAGCGCCGCGCTGAGGGCACTGATGATCGGCTCCTCATCTCGCGAGCCATCTGCCAAGCAGAACCCGTGCTCAATAAGGTGAACTTCGCCAGCAGCAAGCACAGACGAGACGAACGTCGGCGTGGCTCCTGAAGAGAGCAGACCGAAGAGGTAGGGCCCAGATGTACAAAAAGGCGAAACTGTCAATGCTGACCATAAACTTGACGATGTGCTGTAGATGTATGTCACATTGGAGCCAGCAGCCATATCGCTTACAAGCTGTGCATACGAACCGTTCGCCTTGCTGTGGTCTGCATTCATGGCCGTTGCGTTGGCATAGGTGAAAAATGTCGCGGCCATTACGGTCTCCAAATTGTTGTTGGATGAGTAGCCGGGGATGCCACGAGCATCTGGACAGGAATAACCTCAGTGCTACCGCGCGCGGCGCGAAGAAAACGACGGAATCCCGATCGGTATTCCAGGCACCAGATTCAAAGTTAGTAAACTCTGTTGACTCATTGCACTGTTAGCGTCAAATCATCGAGAAGCCAGTCGGTTTGTGTGGAGCTCGTATTGGTGCCGAGGAACTTGATTGTCACCGTCTGGCCGATATATGGCGTCATGTCGAGGCTGTGCAAGACATAGTCGGGCGTCGCATCGACGTTCGTATACGTCGCGAGCGTGGCGAGCTCGGTGCCCGACGCGTCGTACACTTTCACCCGCAGCCAGTCGGCCGGGCTGGAGGAAAATACAGTCGTGATGTGCAGGTAGAATGCCAGCGTTGCGGAGGTGTAGCCACTGGGAATTGTCACTCTCTGCGACAGATGGTCGGTCTCTGGGCAACAAGTGTTACCTCCCCTGCCGACGTCTGCGTACCAATTCCCGGAATGCGCAACGCTGCCGTCGTTCTGCAGCACATACGCTTCCATCGACCACGGCGAATCCGTGCCGGTCTCGAAGCCGGTATTCTTGAGCAACTGCACGCCCGTGACCGTCACCTTGCGATTCCTGCTGGCGGTCGCGCCATCGTTGTCCTTCACCGTCTCCTTCACCGTGTAGGTACCGGCCACGGCATACGTGTGGCTTGGGTTGGTCGCCGTGGACGTGGCGCCATCGCCGAACATCCAGCTGTGCGACACGAGCGTGCCGTCGCTGTCGGTGGACTTGTCGGTGAAGTTCGCGGTGAGGGCGGACGTGTTGTAGTTGAAGTTCGCGACGGGCGGCTGGTTGCCGAGCGCGTTGGCGTCGATGTCGGCGATGACGTTGCCGGTGAGCATGCTGCCGCGGCCGCTCGCGAAGTCGTAACCGCTCGTTGCCGCGTAGCCGATGCCGACCTCGCCACCGCTGTTGGTGCCCGCGGTGATGTCGTGGAAGTCGGCCGCCTGCAGGGCGTAGAGCACCGGTCCGGCGAAGCCGATCGTCCCGTGGTTCTGCAACACGCGCGCCCACAGGCCCGCGAACAGCGGCGCCGACAGGCTGGTACCGCCGTACTGCGCGAGCGAGCCGTCCACGACGATGATCGAACCGGTGTTCGGATCGGCATCGAAGGCGATATCGGCCACCACGCGTTTGGTCCCCGATACGCCGAACGCGGTCTGCCAGCTCGGCATCGGCTCGAACGTGCTCGCACTGCCGCCGCTGTCGATCCAGACCGTTTCACTGGCCCAGGTGGTCGTGGATGCGGCCAGGGTCGTGCCGGCGGCCGCGACGACGTACTGGGAATCGGCTGGCCAGCTCGGCGTGTTGGTGCTGTTGCCGCATTCATCCGCGCCGGAGTCGCCGGTGGAAATCGAGAACGTCTGTCCCTGCGCGACTGCGGTTGCGAAGATCGCGTCGGCGGCGGCAGCCGATCCGTCGCCTTGCGCGCCGGTTTCGCATTCGCCGAGCGAGACGTTGATGATCTTCGCCTGGTTCGCCGTGACGATCGTGTTGAAATCGGCGACGAGGTCGGAATTGAGCAACGCGGGGATGTTGTAGAAAATGATCCGGTGGACCTGGCCGCCGGCCATGCCGACGATGTCCTGACTGTCCAGGTCCCACTCGCCGGTACCGGAGGTATCGCCGCTGGTGCCATTGGTATTCACGGTTGAAGTGGTGACAGTCGGCAAGCCCTGGTTCGTTGCGAACGTGGCAAGGTCCGCCTTCGTTTGCGTCAACGAACCTTCGGTGACGATCCCGACGGTGATGCCGGACGCCACCACGGAGGAGCCGCCGCCGTAGATCGATGAGAACTCGGTCGGGAAGTGGCCGGTGACCGTCTCGGTATGCGCGCCACCGAGCCGGCGCGCGAAGGTGTGGGCCTGGTGCACGGTCTGCAAACCGACCACCGCGAGCACCTTGTCGCTCAGCGCCGCTGGAATCCGCACTTCGCCGGTGTTCGCGAACGCGATGCGGCCATCGCGCGTGCGCACCTGCGCGAACGTGGTCATGAACGCATCGCGCGCCGTGCGCGCGGTGCCGTCGGCCGACACCAGCAGCCGGTTCGGCGCGATGACAACATTGGTAAATCCGGAACGCGTTAGGTAGTTCGCTACCGAGTCGGCCTGCGCTTGCGTTGGAGCGTGATTGGCGAGGAATTGCGCGGGCGTCATCAGCTGCACCGCAACACCGTGTGCCTGGTTCTTCGCATTGTTCGCAATGAAGGCATCGAGGCCATCGCGATCGCGCATCTTCAGCGCCACCTCAATGTGGATAGGCTGCGCCATGGGCAATGCGCCAACGACCGCGTCGCCTTTTCGGAGCACGGTGGGATGCGCGATGGTCGCGAACGTAGCCGTGATGGAAGGTGCGGCGTCCGCTCCGAATGCGGAATGACTGCAGAGCGCTGAGGCCAAGGCCAGCGCCAGAAACGTCTTGCGAAGATGTGTCGTGTTGGGTATGGCGTTCATGTGTCGCCTCCACAGATTTGAGCGATCCAGGCTTGGATCGAGACCGTGGCCGGCATTGACCAGCTTCGCTGTTGAGAGGCTCGTCTTGGTTGACAACGGCGCCGGCTGAACGGATCCGGGTGCCTGAGGGATGATGCTACGCCCTCCCAAGGCCGCCGGAGCATGCGACGTAGCTCATGAACCTGACGCGGCGTGCGGCGGATTGCGCGACTGACGGGCGTTCGAAAGCGTCGCACTTGGCGGGCATGGCATTAAAGCGGCCCGTACTGTGGACAGTCTGTCCCTACCGAAGGGACGCGCAGTCGCGCGGATCAGTCCGCGGACGCGTCGTCGTACTGGATGGACTTGCAGTCCCGGTTCGCGACCGGCTTGTCGGCGTACCCGACCTGGCCCGGTTTGTCGCCGACGCAGCGGTACAAGGTGTGCGTCGCCTTGGTGGAAACGACTTCGGTGTAGTCGAACAGCATTTTCGCCTTCGCGCTGTCGGGCGGTGGAATGTTGGTGTAGGTCTGGACGCCGTCCTTGCTGTACTTGTAGACCGAACCGCGGGTCACGTGCGCGCCCGCAGGAATGGTGATCGGCTGCCCTGACGTCGCGTACTGGACCGTCTCCTTCGGCGCGGGAGGAGCCGCCGCGGCTGCGGGAGCAGGCGGCGGATACACCGGCATCGGAACGTACTCGATCTGCCTGTCGTAGGTTGGCTCGATAACGGGTTCGGCCGCTGCGGTCACGACGTATTGCGGCTGCGCGAGCAGCGGAACGTAATAGACGATTCGCGCCCTTCCGAAGTGGTGGTGTTCCCAACCGTGCCAGTTGCCGTTCCCGTGGCCAATGCCCCACGTCGGACCCGGTCGGCTCCAACCCGGCCCCGCCCACGAGGAATGCATGGGACGCCCGCTGACCCTCGGCGGACCCGTCATCTGGCCGCCGGCATCGGCTCCAGCCGAGCAAGCCAGTCCCATTACAAGTGCAAGCAGACAAGGCGTACGCATGGCCCGTTCCTCCGCCGAACACTACGCGCGCGCAACCGGATTCGAAGACCTTTCGACACCGGACGCGGCGTTCGGGAGCACCCTGCGCCGAAGTCCGGACCAGTACAAGAGTCCGCCGCGAACCCGTTCAACTTCCGTCAGGCGCGCAGTCAGCTTCGCCGCGAACGTCCGGTGATCAGATGCCTTCCAGGTACGCCGCCTCGCCGTGGATCGACTCGTCGAGACCAGCCGCTTCGCCGGCTTCATCGACCTTCACCGTGGTGATGCGATCGATCAGCCACAGCATCCCGTAGGTGAACACGAACGCCCACGCGGACGACAGCGCGACCGCGCCGAGCTGGACGAAGAAGAAATGCGGGTTGCCATGGATCAGGCCATCGGCGCCCGCGGGATTGAACGCGGTCGTCGCGAACACGCCGCACAGCACGATGCCGAGCGCGCCGCCAACGCCGTGCACGCCCCACACATCGAGCGCGTCGTCCCAGCCGAGCCGGTTCTTCAACGCGACCGCGTAGAAACAGACGAGGCCCGAGATGACGCCGATCAGGCAGGCGGTCGCCGGCGAAACGTAGCCGGCGGCCGGCGTGATCGTGGCGAGGCCGGCGACAGCACCGGTCAGCAGGCCGAGGAATTTCGGCTTCCGCGTGGTCATCCATTCGACGGCGAGCCATGCGATCGCGGCGAAGCTCGCGGCGAAATCGGTGTTCACGAACGCGACCGCGGTGACCGCATCGACGCGCAATTCGCTGCCGGCGTTGAAACCGTACCAGCCGAACCAGAGCAGGCCGGTGCCGAGCGCGACCAGCGGGATCGAATGCGGGCCGCGATCGGCGACGCGCCGCTTGCCGACGTACAGCACCGACGCGAGCGCGGCGATGCCGGCGATGTTGTGGACGACGATGCCGCCGGCGAAATCCAGTACGCCGTAGCTCGCGAGGATGCCGCCGCCCCAGATCATGTGCACGAACGGGAAGTAGACCAGCACCAGCCACGCGGTAAGGAACAGCATGTACGCCTTGAACGTCACCCGGTTCGCGAACGCGCCGGTGATCAGCGCGGGGGTGATGATCGCGAACATCATCTGGTAGGCGCAGAACACGAACAGCGGAATGCTCGGGTTCGCCGGCGCCGGCGTATTGAGCGTGATCCCGTTGAGGAACGCCCAATCGAAATTGCCGACGATGCCCATGTAATCGGTGTGGGTCTTCAGGTCGCCGCTGAAGCACATCGAGAAGCCGAACGCCCACCACAACACGGTCGTCCAGCCCATCGACACGAAGCTCTGGATCATGATCGCGAGCACGTTCCTGCGCCCGACCAGGCCACCGTAGAAGAACGCCAGGCCCGGCGTCATCAGCATCACCAGGCTGGAGCACAGCAGCATGAAAGCGGTATTGCCGGTGTCGAGCGTCATCGGCTGCATGTAGTTCCCCTGGATGCGTGCGGAGACATGCCGATTGCGACGCTGGCTCGCGCGGTTCGGCAACGTCGATGGAGCGCGGACCATCCCCTGGGCCGGCACGGGTCGCAGTAGGCATGATGCGCAGTGCAGGGTCAAGGAACGGTGCGTCAACGACGGCGATGGATCGCGCTTGCCTCGCGCCGGCGCTGCGGCTACGGTGTTCCATCGTTCTTGCTGGGGACCACGCATGCGCAGGTCGACTGACTCCATAGGCGCGCGATCGCTGCTGGCGTTGCTGCTGGCACCCATGTTGCTGGTGGCGCCAGCCTTCGCGGCATGTCCGCCGGAAGGGCAGACCGCCGCGTCCTTGCAGGCGCTCAAGGCATTGAAATTCGAGATGTCGGATACCGATGCGCGCAAGCCGCTTGCAATGGGCCTGATCGCCTGCCTTGGCGATCCCGATCCGGTGATGCGCGACGACATCGCGTATTCCGCGCTGGCAGCGTGGATGCGTGCGAACGCCTTCGATGCCGACACGTTGCGGGCGATGCGCGATGCGCTGTACGCGCAGCTCGATGGCGACGACGATGCGGGCTTCCGGCGCCCGTATGCCGCGCTGGTGTTGTCGGAAGTCGCGCGCACCGACCGCATCAAGCCATGGATGACGCCCGAGGAGCGTACCGCGATGGTCGAGAAAGCCGCGGGCTTCGTCGAGTCCGTGCACGACTATCGCGGCTTCGACGACAAGGAAGGCTGGCGCCACGGGATCGCGCATGGGTCGGATTGGCTGATGCAACTCGCGCTCAACCCGGCGCTGGAAAAACAGCAGACCGACCGCATCCTCGCCGCGGTCGCGGCGCAAGTCGTGCCCGATGCGGCGCCAACGTATGTGTTCGGCGAAAGCGGGCGCCTCGCGCGCCCGGTGGTATACATCGCCCAGCGCGCGCTGTATTCCGAAGCGGAATGGACGACGTGGTTCGCCAAGCTGGTGCCGCGGATCGGCGATCCCGCGCTAGCCTGGAACGACAGCCACTGGCTCGCGCGCCGGCACGACCTGATGGCGTTCCTGATGAGCCTGTACATCGAAGCCGACCAGAGCGAAGACGCGAACATCCACCGGCTCAAGCCGGTGATCGTCGCGACGGTGAAGGCGGTTCCCTGAGCATGTAGTCTGTCCGCCAAGGACCGACGCCCTTGTTGGTGATAGTTCGAGCCGGAAGGATCCATGGACGACAGCGCGCAATTGCAGATGCGGATCCAGCGCCTCGAAGCGGTGCAGGCCATGTTGCTGCACGTAGGCCGCCTTTCCTGCACGAGCCGCGACCTCGATGAGTTCCTCTCCGCCGTCCACGATGCGGTCGCGCAAATCCTCTATGCGGCAAACTTCTTCGTGGCGCTGTACGACCCGAACGATTCCACCATCCGCTTCGTCTACTTCGTCGACGAAGTCGATCCCCCGGAAGACCCGCTGCAGCGTTTCCCCTTGCGCAGCGCCGACGACTCGGCGACCGCGCGGGTAATCCTCAAGGGCGAGCCGTTGAACCTGACGGCCGCCGAATTCGCGCAGAGCCATTGGGGCTGGTCGTCGGCGGAATGGAAGACCGGAACGGATGCAGCGCACTGGATCGGCATGCCGCTGCGCCTGAGCGATGGCCGGATACTCGGCGCGCTGGTCATCCAGAGCTATCGCGCGGACCGCATGTACTCCGACGAAGACGTGGCCCTGTTCGGCCAGATCGCCGACCACATCTCGACGACGCTGGAAATCCTCAC
>Ga0105248_10002768_pt1 | contig 19488 bp, 16 predicted proteins | sample KBSS34metaG_FD_81524 | JGI IMG/M metagenome (GOLD analysis project Ga0105248, IMG submission 81524) | Switchgrass rhizosphere microbial communities from Kellogg Biological Station, Michigan, USA - KBS S3-4 metaG | ecosystem: Host-associated > Plants > Roots > Rhizosphere > Soil | place...
CTCACCACCCTCGTTGCCCCCGAAGATGCCGTCAAGGCGGCCGGATACAAGCCCGAGCAAATCGACTTCGTGATCATCTCGCACCTGCACTTCGACCACGCCGGCGGCGCTGTACGGCTCGTTGACGGCAAACTGCAGCCCACCTATCCCAATGCTCGTTATATCGCCCAGGCCGGTGAATGGGATTTTGCCTTCAAAGCAAATGCCAGAGCCCGAGCCAGTTATCGCCCCGATGATTTTGTGCCGCTCAAAGAAAGCGGACAACTGGACCTGGTCGACGGCGATAAGGAAATCACTCCCGGTGTCTTTGTGCGTGTCACTGGCGGCCACACAAGTCATCATCAGGTGGTCTGTTTTGAATCAGGGGCTGAAAAAGGTGTTTATTTTGCCGACCTTTTGCCTACCAAGAGTCACGTATCGCCGCCCTGGGTCATGGGTTACGATCACTTTCCCCTGACCAGCTGTGACGTCAAATCAGAATATTTGGCTGAAGCCGCCGAGCAGAATTGGCTTGTAGTCTTCGATCACGAGCTTGATGTGCCCTGGGGCCGCATCTCTGTAAAAGACGACGCCAAAGGCGGCAGAAGCAAATTTGAATTTACGCCACTGCCCGCCCAGTCACTTACTTTGACTGCACAAATTTGTTAGCCAATTGACCGCAGGCGGCGTCTATATCGGTGCCGCGCTCCAGGCGAATGGTGACTGTCCTACCGGTGCGCCCTGCGATGTCGGCGAAGCGTCTCTGTGTCTTCATATCCGGCCTGCCGTACATGATTACGCCTTCATTGTTGCGGGTGGGATTGAAGGGAATGAGGTTGATATTGCAGTTGACGTCTTTGAGCATTTCGGCCAGGTGTCTGGCTTGATCGTCGCTGTCGTTGACCCCTTTTAGCATTACATACTCGATTGTAATGCGCCGTCTGGTCGTATTGTAGTAGTCGTTTATCGCCTGCATAACCGCATGGATAGAGTATTTCTTGGTTATGGGCACGATTTCTTCGCGGGTGTCGGCGTCCGGTGCGTGTAGTGAAAGCGCCAGCGTGATCGGCAAGTTGGCGGCGGCCAATTCGTTGATGCCGGGCACGATACCTGAGGTTGAGACTGTGATATGGCGCGCGCCGATGCCCACCGAAAGATTGATTATGTTGATTGAGTCTATGACATTTTTTGTGTTGAGAAGCGGCTCACCCTGGCCCATGTAGACGATATTGGCCACACGCTCATTGAAGTCGCGCTGGATGCACATGACCTGATCGACAATTTCCTGACAGGTCAAATTGCGCTTGAAACCAAGATAGCCTGTGGCACAGAAGGTGCAGCCGACAGCGCATCCGACCTGTGATGAAAGACATACCGAAAGATTAGGACGGTCCTCAAAGGCGATCAAGACCGACTCCACCACCTGACCGTCGGGCAGAGCAAAGAGATATTTGCGCGTGCCGTCTCTACTGACTTCCAAATGGCTGATTGTGAGAAGCGGCACATCAGCCACTTCCTTAAGCTTTTCTCTGAGCTCAACTGAGAGATCTGTCATCTCGTCCAGCGAGCGGACATACTTTGCGTAAATCCAGGTATGGATCTGTTTGGCCCGAAAGGCAGGCAGGCCCATGGCTTTGACAAAGTCGCTAAGCTCGTCGAAACTCAACCCTGACAGGGCAATTTTCCCCTGGGCATTTTTTGCCATAGTGTCTAACAATTCTTATTCTCCTGCTTTCTTCCGTCTTTCCCGGCACCGAGCACCGAGGACGGCGGATGCCATGATATCAGGCTATTAAGATAAAGTGGCTCTTCTCAAGAGCTATGCTGCAAGATGTTAAAATTGGCTTCTAGTAACACGGATGGCCCGGGCGACTACTAACTGCTATGAAGTAAGATTTGCCTTTGGCCAGTGTATTGATTTTGACCGGCAGGAGATGCTTTAGATGTTTGAAGACTGGGACGAGCGCATGCGCAACTTTATCAAGGGGTTGTTTGGTGACACCCAGGAAAAGCGCGTCAAGTCGCTCCAGCCCTACGTTGATAAAGCCAACACTTTTGCCGACGCCCTGAGCAAACTTTCCGATGAAGAACTGAAGGGCAAAACAGCCGAGTTCAAGCAGCGCATCGAAGACTATCTCAAGGATGTGCCGGACGAAAAGCTTATCCCCGACGATGTAATCAAAATGCCCGGTCAGATCCGCACGGCCAAAGACCGCGCGCTGGCCGAGATTCTCGAACAAATCTTGCCCGAAGCTTTTGCTGTTTGCCGTGAAGGCGGTAAGCGCGTCCTCAACATGCGTCACTTCGATGTTCAGCTGCTGGGCGGCGCCGCTCTGCACTTCAACAAAATCGCCGAAATGCGGACGGGTGAAGGTAAGACTCTGGTCGCCACGCTTCCCACTTATCTCAATGCTCTGTCCGGTCGCGGAGTGCATGTCGTTACAGTCAACGACTACCTCGCTCGTCGTGACTCGGAGTGGATGGGTCGTCTCTATGGTTTCCTGGGATTGACCACAGGCCTGGTATACAGCCATCAACCCGACCATGAAAAATGGCAGGCTTACCGTGCTGATATCACATATGGTACCAACCATGAGTTTGGCTTCGACTATCTGCGCGACAATATGCGCAAATCCCTCGATGAGCTGGTGCAGCGCCCCTACTACTTCTCCATCGTCGACGAAGTGGACAACATCCTTATTGACGAAGCCCGTACACCGCTTATCATTTCTGGCTATCCCCGCGATAGTTTCACCGAAATTTATGTGCGGATGGCCCAGATAGCGCCCTTGCTCGAAAAAGGCCTGGATAAAGACGATGAGGATTGCGACTACTGGGTGGATGAGAAACAGCGCAATGTGCTGCTCACCGAACGCGGTATGGAAAACGCTGAAAAAATGATCGGCACAGACGATCTCTTTGACCTGCACCACAACTACGCCCACCATCTGGTTCAGGCTCTGAGGGCCAAAGAGCTCTACAAGCTCGATTCCGAATATGTGATTGTGCCAAACGAAGAAGGCAAACCCGAAGTCACTATAGTCGATGAATTCACCGGCCGTATGATGGTCGGCCGCCGCTGGGGCGACGGTCTGCACCAGGCTGTCGAGGCCAAGGAGCAGGTGCCGATTCAAGAAGAAACGATGACCTATGCCTCCATCACCTATCAAAACTTGTTCCGTCTTTATCCCAAGCTGGCTGGTATGACCGGTACGGCTATGACCGAAGCGGCTGAGTTTGCCAAGATCTATAACCTTGATGTTGTTTCGGTGCCGACCAACAAAAATAATCAGCGTAAAGACAACGCCGACATCATCTACAAAACCGAACGCATGAAGTACATCTCGGTTGTTGAAGAAATTGTCGACCTGCATGAAGAAGGCCGTCCGGTGCTGGTCGGTACAGTCTCAATCGAGAAATCCGAACTCATTGACGAATTGCTGAGCAAACCTCAGAAAATGAATGAGTATCTGACCTGGAAAATAAAGAAGTGCGAAGAGTTCATTGTCAAAAAGTCTCTGACCGGACCGACCATCGATGGTTTGAAAAAAATCTTCGATCGTCCCGGGCAAATAGACTGCGACAAGCTTGAGCCCCTGGTTAAAGCCGCCGAAACCGAGTTTCCCAAGGAAGAAGATTTCCTCGACCGACTATTTAGCACCATGCGCACCGCCAAAGTGGTGGCCGCTATTCGCCGGGGCATCGGGCACTCCGTATTGAACGCCAAGCACCACGAAAAAGAAGCCATGATCGTTGCCCAGGCCGGGCGCAAGGGGGCAGTCACGGTGGCCACCAACATGGCCGGTCGCGGTACCGACATCTTGCTCGGCGGTAACGCCGAATATCTGGCCAAAGAAAAGCTCTTGAAAGAATTTCCCGAGGTGCCTTCAATCAATGAAGGCCCCGAGATTATCGAGCGCTATGAAAGTAGAGTCAAAGAGCTGACAAAAGAATTCAAAACCCAGACCGATCTGGAACATACTGAAGTCTCCAACCTGGGCGGTCTGCACATCATCGGCACCGAGCGCCACGAGGCCAGACGTATCGACAATCAGTTGCGCGGCCGCGCCGGCCGTCAGGGCGACCCCGGTTCGACTCGCTTCTTCCTTTCACTGGAAGATCAATTGATGCGCATCTTCGGCGGTCAGGCCATCTCCAAACTGATGGACATGATCAAGGCCGAGGAAGACATGCCTATTGAATCGGGCATGGTCAGCAATTCCATCGAAAAAGCGCAGAAGAAAGTGGAAGCCCATCACTTCGATATGCGTAAACACGTTTTGCAATACGACGATGTTTTGAGCACCCAGCGCGAAGTTATCTACCGCGAACGCCGCCGTATTCTTGAGCGCGCCAATCTCAAAGATGGCATGCTCGACATGTTGAAGGAGCATCTGGAACTTATTCTCGAAGCCCATATCGATCCGGACTCACAACCGGAACTCTGGGAAGAAGACGGCATCCCTTCCGTGCTGGCCGCTCTGACCATGGACATTCCAATGTTCAACGAGATACAGGCCAAAGATTTGCACGGCTTATCCTATGAAGACCTCAAGGACAAGCTCTACGAAGACATGCTCCACGCCTATGAAGTGCGCGAACAGCATATCGGCACCGACGACATGCGTGAATTTGAAAGGCAGGTCTTGCTGCACAATATCGACACCAAGTGGATTGATTATTTGCACAACATCGATCTCTTGAGAGACGGTATTCAGCTCAGATCCTACGCCCAGAAAGATCCGCTGCAAGAGTACAAGCGCGAAGCTTTCAATATGTTCAACCAGCTCCTGCGCGCTGTGCAGGCCGAGTCTATTCAACACATCTTCCGCGCTCAGCCGCAGATGATGGAAGTCAACGACATGTTTGAAATCCCCGAGGAAATGCTCAGGCCGGAAAATCTGCCCGAAGGCATGACTCAGGATGATTTCTTTGCCATGCTTCAGGGACTGATGGAAGCGCAACTGCGCGGTGAAAACGGCGAAGAAGATCAGGAAACCACGGCTCAAAGGCTCTATTTGCAAGAACAAATGGCAGCCGCTGATGCCGAACACGAGGCCTTTATCACCGGTCAACACGCCGAGATTGCCGATAGCGAAGAAAAGGGCGAAAACGGTGAAAACGGAACCGACCATCAATTAGATCATAAAGCTAACGGCGACTCAGAGTCTTCCTCGTCCTCAGAAATAGACGCCGATGTCACCCAACCCCCTGGCACTGCTGGTGGTGCTGCGGGAGCTGTGCCGGTTATTGATCTGAAGGCCAAAACTCCTAAAATTTCGGAAAGTCGCCCGAGCAAAAACGGCAAGGACAGTAAGTCTAAGAAAGATAAAGAGTCGAAGTCCGAAGCCTGATGGGACGCTGTCTCTTATCTTTTGACACGAGCGGACGCGGCCTCAGTGTATGCGTCAGCGATGATGGTCAAATCCTGGCCCAGTCCGAGCACGGCACGGACGCCGCTTCTTCGCAGGATCGCGCCGACCGGGCCGACCGACAAGAATCGGTCAGTTTGCTCATGCCGACGATCGATAGATTGGTCCGCGAAAGCGGTCTCAAAAAGAGCGATCTCAACGGCATTGTCGTGGGCGTTGGTCCCGGAGGCTTCACCGGCGTGCGCGTGGCTGTGGTCACGGGGCGAACCCTGGCTCAGGCTCTGAAATTGCCGCTGGTTGGCATAAACAGTCTGGAAATAATGTCCTATGGCGAGCCGTCGGAAAACTTTGACGCACCCTGCGGCGTAATAAAAGAGGCCTCCAAGTCGCACTGTTTTGTGGCCCGCTATGCCCGCGTATTTGAGGGCTGCGGCAACGGCTTTTATGACCTGCGGGCCCTCTCTGCACCGGCGTATGTGACGACCGAGGTCCTGGCCTCGCGGCTGGCGCAAGAATCGGACATCCACTGGTACGCGGAAGGTTCGCTCCTCAGCCGCTTTCCCGATCTGGGCCTGGATCGTCTGAAAGAATTGGCGTCCGTTAACAATGTTGCCGTCAGGCAGGCCAAAATTGCTCATGTTCGGTTATCTTTGAAAGAGGCCGGGGGACTGGACCCGCTTGAGGCTTTCCCCTATCAATCAGTACAGCCGCTTTATTTGCGGGGGGCGTCAGTGACGCTTAAAAAGGGCGATGTCATCGAAAGAGTCGAAACTCATTGAAATAACAACGCTCACATTGAGCGATCTGGAGCAGGTGATGGAGATCGAACCCGTCGCCTTCGGTTCGCATCATTGGTCGCGCCAGTCCTTCATGAACGAACTTCTGAACCCCAAGGGTTTTTATTATGCCGCCCGTGACTCTGAAGACGGCAGTCTACTTGGCTATTCCGGCTTCTGGCTGATCGGGGAGGAGGCGCACATCACGACGCTGGCCGTTCATCCCGACTTCCGGCGCCTCTATATCGGTGAGAAGCTCTTAATCCACGACGTGATCCAGGCCCGTAAAGTTGGCGCCGATTGGGTGACGCTGGAGGTCCGTGTTTCTAACGATTCGGCCCAGAGACTATACGGCAAGTACAGCTTCCGCTCGCTGGGGGTGAGGCGCAACTACTACCAGGACAACGATGAAGACGCGCTGGTCTTGTGGACAGACCGTCTTACATCTAAGGATTTTCTCAACCTCTTCAAGAAGCGCCTCAAACAGCACGGCGTCAAATACGTCGAACAAGACCTGGTTGAGCTATTTCTCGGCGAAGAAGCCGTGGAAAAACCATTGTTATAGCTCTTTTATACCGAGTAAAGGTGCGCTTCTATATCACCTGGCGGGGCTTGACTTGTCATATAGGCGCAAACGAAAATATAGAGGCACAATATAACCTGTGCTCCAGTTGAGGAAGATCCCTTGCGTCTAGTGTCCAGGCAAATAAACGAAGCGCGAGTACCGCGCATCAGACGCAAATCTATTGTCGGACCAATTGTCCTTACCTTGCTAGGTGCGCAATTGCTCTTCCTGGCCTCTTTTACGTCGGTGGACGTACCGATTGCCACCAAGCGCAATTTCACCAATTTCTTGCATCGCCAGGTGCGCTATGCATCCAATATCATTCCCCGTCAGTATTACGGCAAAGTGGAAGCCTTCGTGCCGGCCCTGAAAGAGCCGGTCAAAGAAGTACGCCGCTCCAGCTATACGCCACTTGTGGCGGTGGCAATCTTCCTGGGCTATGTCCTCGGGCCTCTAATCGGACCCCTGGCCTGTCTTCTTTTTATCGTGGCCGGTATGCTCGGACCAGTGGCCGGGGTGCACGCCTTTGCCTCGGGGGGTGGGCTCAATTACTACAACGAGCCCGGTTTCGGATATTTGCTCTCACTGATTGGGGCTGCTTGGATCTCCGGCGCAGTGACGATTGGTAAGCGCACCACGGCCAGCCAGGTGTTCGCTGTTTTTTCCGGTCTGACTGTGACGCACCTGACCGGTCTGGTTTACCTGCTGGGAAGTTGTCTGGTTTCTTACCTTATAGACGGCAGTCGTGCCTCGCTTGCCTGGCAGCCCTGGGTCTTTGAACTGGCGCGCAATATGACCTGGTATCCTTTGCCTTACGATTTTGTGGCTTCGCTGGTGCTGATCGGTATGGGCTTCCCCTTCCGCTGGCTGGCTCTTTCTATGATCGCGCCGGACCTCATGCCCAAGACCCCTGCTTCCAAGCCCGTTGTCGCTCCGCCGGCTCCGGTCTATGCACCCCGATCTGCGCCGGTGGCGTTCCAGACCGAGGTTGTTGAGGAATTCGTCTAATTGACCAGGAGTAACTTTTCGGGGCCCGGCTCGCGCCTCGGTATCGGCACCTATACTCTCTTTGCCGGGCTGTTCCTGTTTCTCTCGGCATTAGCGCTGTTTATTTACGGCACGCGCATCGAAACGCGTCGCTTTCGTCTGGAAAAACTGAAAGTAAAAAGCTGCCGCCAGCTGGCAAAAAATGACTCTGGTGGAAATGGTCAATTGCCGCGCACCTTGCGGATCTTGCATATCTCCGATCTGCATCTGCAGGAGAGAGATCACAAGAAAGTGGAATTTATTCGTGCCATCACCGACGATGACTATGACATGGTCGTTTTGACCGGTGATATTTTTCAATTTTCCAAAAGCTTCGACTTCGGTCCCTTCCTCCTATCGCGTAAGCCGAGATTGGGTGCCTATGCCGTTTTTGGTAATCATGATTATTATGATTATTCTCTCGTAAATAAAACAATCGGTCGCATATTTAGAGGCATGCGCCAGCCCGATATTAGAAAAGACGTAAGCCCTCACAGACGAGCCCTGGAAGCGGGTGGCTTCACTGTTCTTGTGAACGAGTGTCATATCTTGCCCGAGGAAAATATCTTTATTGCCGGCCTTGATTATCCCGGCATCAAGCAAGAAGATCTCGATGTGCTGATGCAGAAATCAGACTCACTGGGTGAAGACCAGCTCAAATTGGCGCTCTTCCACTTGCCCTGGCGTCTCGAGCGCCTGACTGCGGCCGGCTTCGATATGGTCTTCGGCGGCCATACTCATGGCGGACAAATACGCCTGCCTGGCTTTGGCGCCATCATTACCGACTCCGAGTTGCACCGCTCAGAGGCCTCCGGTTTGCTAAAGAGGGGCAATACTTATTTCCATATATCCCGCGGCCTGGGCGCCGATCCACGCTCCAATCTGCGACTTTTTTGCCCGCCGGCAGCCACGGTTATCGAACTTTCTTATTAGTTTCGTCGATAACGTACCACTTGGGATTTCCGCTTAAGTTGCCGCTGTTATTGCCATTTGTCGGCGGCGCCGGACCATTGAAAAAGAGCCCTGTGGCTGCGTCGTTCCCATTGCCTGATTTGTTGTTGGCATTGCTGCCCGTATTTCCATTGCCGGTACTGCTGGAACTGCCGCCGATACCACCAATTCCACCAATGCCGTTGCTGGCCCCGCTGCCGCTGTTATTGGTCTGATTTTGATTTTGATTGACACCGGAGACAGCACTATTTTGCATGTCCCGAGTTTTCTCGTCCTCGTTAAACAAGCTGGGCAGTGGAATCTCCGGCATTCTTGGTAGATGAGCCTGGGCCTGGCGAAAGAGTGAGGTCAGGACATTTTTTTCCAGAGTCACTTTGTACGTGCCCCTGGTATCGCTGATGGTGCCAACCGCCTTGCCTCCGTCTATTTTGCCTTTGAATACAGCCTTCCACACTCTTCTGCCGCCGGTGCGCCAGCGCTCAGGTGTGGCGAAATAGAGGGTGATGGCCTTGTTTTCCCTGGGAGATGGATGATCCTTCGTCGTGTCCAGTTCGAGCATGCCGCTGGCGCCGTAATTGAGCTCAGCGTCGATTGTCGTGGCTCTGCGCGTAAGCGAGAGCTGGACTAAGCGCAGTTGCCGCACCTGGCCCAGATAATCGCCGCTGTAGTCAGTGGCAATCCAGTTATAAGCGGCTATCAGACCAAAGATAATGAGCAAACACAGGGCCTCATTGCCCAGAAGCTTAAAGAGGCGTTTGCGGCCGCCTTTTTTTGAATCATCGTCATTTTTTGAGTCGTCGTCTTTTTTTGAGCCGTCTCTTCCCGGTCTCTGGCCCAGAGACATACCAGAAATATCATCTCGATCGGTGCCGTAGCGGCCGTTGGCGCCGTTTCTGCCGGCTGCCCTGGATGCACTTGTGGATCCCGACCCGGAACCCGGCCGAGAACGTGTTGTCGAGGTTGGCGGCGGCGCCTGGCCAAACAGCGGCTCCTCCGGTTTGGGGTCGTAGTCGCTGGCGCGGTATGGACGGTTGGTGGTATCTTCCCCCGCACCCGAGTCTTCCTCTTCCCAGCTTTTGCGCCGGGGCGGTCTTCCTTTGTTGTAGTCTCTTCCACCAGGCATAAGTTCAACCTTGCTATGGTATTAAATCTGGTGTCAGGTGATAAAGATAGCGCAGCGTGTCGGCGTCATTTTGTGAAATCACACCGTGTCCGTAATAGATGCTCATCAGGTCTTGATTGTTGGTGCTATGACCTTCAATGCCCAGGGCGTGGCCAAATTCGTGCATAGCCGCGGCCTTCATTTTGCCCAGCGGCATGGGTTGGCCCTGGCCGTCTGTCGTGCGCAAAACGCAAACGACAGGCTGGAAGTTGGCGGTTTTACCGCTCATGATTGCTTTGTAGGAGAAATTTGTTTTCGATGTATAGCCGCGAATGTCGTTGGCAAAGAGTGCCATGCCCAGCTTTGTCACGAAGTGATGTGTAAAAAAGACATAGATATCGGCTTCTTCCGGATTTTCGGTGAGCTGGTAGCTGATCAGGCCTTCGCGTTCGAAGACTTTCCAGGACAGGACTCCTTCTTTGGCCGCCTGATAATGGCCCGGGACAAAGCTGCCGGCCTTAGTCAGAGTTTTCCATTTATCCGGCCGCTCAATCAAAGCCGCTACCAGTTTGGGCCAGGCCGGCAGATTGTCGATGTTGGCAATGGGAGCGCCCAGCTGAGGGTCCATAACACTGTCCAGGGTGAGGCCGTTACTGATGTACACCTTGAGCGGCATTTGCTCTTTGAGCCAGTGGATAGTGCCGACATTGCTCTTAAACTGCGGATAAACCGATGCCTGACTAACGGGAGCAAATAGCAAACAAATCACTGTTAAGAGACATAACAGAAGTCCCCGGCGGCTGAGCGACGGTTTGTAATGTTTCTTGTGTGGACCGGGCAACATATTGATATCTTCTGCGTCTATCTAATTGTGAGGCATGGGAAGCCATGAAATGGACATCTAATAATTATCAGCTGTCTATTTTTTAGCCCTCATCCGTAGGTACTAAACATCTGAGATCTATATTCCCGCTAGCAAATAAAACGTTACGGGCAAAATAAACGAAAGGTTAAAGGTGTTGGCGGGGACAGGTTTTCCGGGTACAAATATATAGTCTAACGCAGCCACTCCAGAAGAGAGGCACTAGGGATAGAGCCTGTTGGGGCAGCACCAACTCTGCGAGCAATTCAAAAACCCCGTCTCTTTCAACAGGAGACGGGGTTTTTCTTTTGTCGCTTGGGTCACGTTCTCACGCTCCTTCACGCCAAATCTGATAAATTGAGTTTTTCTTCGTGTGGAGGCTCAGGCTGTGATTCAGGCCGGGTTGGGTGATGGTACCGGAAATGGCCGCCGAGAGGGCGGTCCGGGAGCAGTCAGGGGCGTAATACTGGCCGCCGGTCAGGGTAAACGCATGAAGTCGTCGCGGCCCAAGATGTTGCACGATGTATTCGGTAAAGCAGTTATCAGTCGCGTGGTTGAGGCTGTTGCCGCAATCGGGCCTGAGATTGAACATTTGCACGTGGTCGTCGGTCACTCCAGCGACCAGGTGGAAGATTTTCTTGCCGCCAACAAACCGCCGGTGGCATATTCCTGTCATTTGCAGCAGCCGCAACTGGGCACCGGCCACGCTTTATTGCAGGTGGCGCCCGCTCTGGCAGACTTCAAGGGTACTTTGATTGTCACTGTCGGCGACGCACCCGTTATCCAGGCCGAGTCGCTCAAGGCACTTCTGGCTCACCATTACGCCACTAAGGGCACAGTCACGGCGCTTACGACTGAACTGCTCGATGCTAAAAATTATGGTCGAATATTGCGTGACTATGAAGGCCGGGTGCGCGGCATAGTCGAGGACAAAGACGCCACCACCGAGCAAAAACTTATACGCGAAATCAATACCGGTATCTACGCCCTGGCCTGGCCGGAAGTGGCCGCTGGACTCAAGGGGCTGTCCAACAACAATAAACAAAACGAATATTATCTGACCGACCTGGTGGCCTGGGCTTATGAACACAATCATGGCTCACAGGCGCTTGTACTCAATGATTCGCGGCAGGTGGCCGGTATTAATTCGCGATTGGAATTGTCCGAGGCGATTCGTCTTTTGCGCGATATTACAATCGAAAAACTTTCGCTTGTCTCCGGTGTAACCGTTGTAGATCCTTCTTCCACCTGGATTTCGCCTGAGGCGGAAATTGGGGCCGAGACTGTTATCCTGCCGGGATGCTATATGACCGGCAAGGTTAAAATCGGCCAGGACTGCCAGATTGGTCCAAACGTCGTAATCAAAGGTCCGGTTACGATAGGCGACGGTTGTACAGTCGTGCTATCACAAGTTTCCAATTCCGTTATCGGCAACGAGACACGGGTCGGGCCTTTTGCCCACGTGCGTGACGGTAATGTAATCGGCGATCACTGCAAAATCGGTAACTTCGTCGAGCTGAAAAAAGCCACCATAGGCCAACACACCAATGTCGGTCACTTAAGCTACATCGGTGACGCCAGCCTGGGGGCGAACGTCAACATCGGAGCGGGCACCATCACGGCCAATTACGACCATATCACCAAGAAGAAAGAGCGCACGATCATAGGCGACGGCGCCTCCACTGGTTCAAATTCTGTCCTGGTGGCGCCGATTGAGATGGGTGAAGAGTCCGTACTGGCCGCCGGCACAGTCGTAACTAAGAAAGTGCCGCCGGGTGCTCTGGCCGTCGGTCGTGCCTTGCTCAAAATGGTTGACGGTTGGGCCATGGCCCGCAAAAGCAAAAACTAGTCGTGTTCGATTTGTGCCAGATAATCGAGACGTTTGCGTTCTACTTCGGCAAAAGTGCTGGATTCGATAGTCAAATATTTGATCAGAGTCAGAGGAATCAAATGGCGGGCATACTCGGCCGTGGCGCGCTTATCGATGTCGCCGTAGGTCTCCATCTCGACATAATCATGACCGAGCTTGAAGAGTTTGCCGACCAGGCTTGTACCGTCGGCAAAATGCAGCCTGACCCAGGCGTGGCTTTCGCACAATCTTTCAAGTCTAAGTTTCAGGTTCATCATTAGACTCCAGGGGCCGTCCATATAGCTATCTTAGCAAAGGTCGATATACTCGGCGACTTGTTCTTTGCTTTTGTCAAAGTGCCTTAAATTTTTGGTCGATATAAACGGAAGGTAGCCCCCGGAAAATCCTTATCGGGGCCTAGAGTATATATTGTCTTACTCTAAGCCAGCGAAATACACTTGCACTTTTGAAAGCCCCACAGAGTTGGCGTTTCTACTGTATATGCGCGGAAGTCAAGAATTGCTCTTTTATTTGAAGCAACTACACTAGATTTGTCGGTGGTATTTTTCTTGCCACCATTATCGATGGCATATCTTTTTAAAACTAGAGAGACGAGGAATCAATGCAGGACGAGCTGATACCGGCCAACTTACTCAAACGTTTGGAAGAATTAAAAGACAAAGAACAGAGTTATTGGCATGACGAGCTTTACTCATTTGACGCCATTACCAATTTAGCCTACCGCCAGGAGCTGGAGAAATCCTTCAGCCTTGACCCACTCGGGCCCTTGCCTCCTCGGCAATAATTTTAATTCCCTTCAATGTAAGGGTGACATCGACAGCGTCGAAGACATCGGCGGCTGGTGCTATCAGTGGTGCCAATCCTCCTGTCGCAATTACGCGTGTGCCCATGGGCAGGTTCTCTTTGGCGCGCTCGACCCAGTATTTGACCAGACCGATGTGTCCGATAACACAACCACGTTCAATCGCCCTTTCGGTGTCGAATGCCAACGGCGAGGCTTTGCTGTCCCACTCGATGACGCTCAGTTCGGGCAACTGTGCCGTTTGCCAGTGCAGGGCATAAAATATTTTGGAAAGACCGAGGGTGATCATGCCACCCAAAAAGTCACCATCGCCGCTCACCGCCGTTAGTGTCGTGGCCGTGCCGAAATCTATTACAACCGCCGCCGGACAATCGTCTGTGTAATGCTTGAAAGCAGCAGCAGCATTGGCTATACGGTCGGACCCCAGCGTTTCATAGAGACCATTTAAGAGTGTTTGATTTTTGGCCGAGACCGTAAACAAGTGAGCCGGATCTAACTGCCAGGCGTTGAGCAATTCTTCGCTTGCTCCCGGTACTACCGACGAGAGCGAAACCATTGCTCCGCCAAGCTTTCTGCCCAGAGACTTCAAATGCGATGCCGCTACCTGTGGTTCACCTGTGGCGTAGTTATAGGTATCGATTAATTCGTCGCCGGCGAAGAGGCCGCATGAAATACGGGAATTGCCGATGTCTACGGCCAAGATCTGATTTTTCTTTGAGGTCACCTGGCAAAACTCCGTCAGTCGCGGCCAAAATAGGATATCAGGCCATCTTTAATAGCGGCGGCGGCTCTTTGTTGAAAGCCCGGATCAATTAAAAGGGCATATTCGTCCGGGTTGACCATGAAGCCGACTTCCACTAAAACCGCCTGCATGGCGGATGGTCTGCACAGGGCAAGATTCTGGTAGCGAGCGCCTATGGGCTGCAATTGTACTCCCTTGGCCATAGAGCTTTTCAAAACCTGGGCCAATTCCTGCGATTGCGGATGATAATAATATGTGGAGGTGCCGTGTTCTTTTATTGGATCGCGGCCATCCGGCAGGGCATTGTTGTGGATTGATATAAGCAGATCTACACCTTTGGCTCTGGCCATGGCCACACGATCATCGAGGGAGACATCGGTATCGTCCACGCGTGTCATGTAGACGGTCGCCCCTTCTTTTTGCAATTGGTCGCGCACTTTGAGAGCAATGCCCAGATTTACCTGCGCTTCTCTGATCCCTGAGGGACCGATGGCGCCAAGCTCCGCCCCGCCGTGGCCGGGGTCGAGGCAGATAGACAGACCGGCCAGTTTACCCTGGGCTGTAGTCTGTCCCGAGGCGTTTAGCGGTGCCAGATGTGGTGCGTTTTTAATATGCAGGACGAGCGAATTTTCATTGTCGCCCTGACCATACTCGGCAAAAAATCCCCATTGGCGATTATTTTTTAAATCGATGGCTACCTCGTAGGTGCCGTCGTCGGGCTGCTTCCAGGTGACATTGTCGACAAGCACGGCGTTGTCGTCTTCCATCGGCGCTTGATAGACCCAGTCCGTTTCTGATGAAACTCCATAGACTTTCAATATAAGGCGATTAGGTTTAAGGCTCTGTTCAATTGTAAAGGGAAGGCGCTGGGAGAGCGGGATTACAACCGATTCACCAAAATTGTCTTTTTTAACGATAATTGTGCGTGCCACCGAACTTGGTGCGGGCGCTCCGGCTTCTTCCATTTGCAAGGCTGCTTTTTTGATCCAGACATGTTTGCCTGTTCGATATAAACAGCGGATATTTTCGCCGTCAAATCCGTCCACCAACAGTCTCACTCCCGCCGGCAAAGGCGTCAGGCGACCGGCATCGGGAGCGGTGCGGATAATGGTGTCGTCAGCCACAGTAACGGCCGTCAGTGGTTGCTTCAGGGCTGTCACTTTAGCTGCCGCTGTAATGCTGGTTTCTTGCTTTGTGTGGCTGACGGAGTCCTCTTTTTGCAGCTTGAACGTCAGTGGCGCGTCGACAAAATGATCCTCGGGCTGCAATTTATACAGGCCGACATAAGAGTCTGTACGCTTAGCCGGATAACGCTGATACATCTGTCCGTAAGCAGCTGCCAGCCCGGGGTTGACCCCGCTCGATACCAATTTTGATTTAAGCGTGGCATTGGCGCCGGCTTGTTTTTGCCCACGCATTTCGGCCAGACAGACCATGGGAATAGTGTGCCCACCCAGTATGGCTGAGACTTTTGAACCAGGTGTGGCGCGGCAGCTGAATTCTATGATGTCGCCGGTGGTGCGGGCCTGATCATCTTTGGGACGCAGCGAGTCTTTATCAAAAGCGAGACTTCCTGCGGCGTCGCTCATTGTCGCCGGAGGTTTCTCTCTAACGGCCTCCACGACTGTGTTTACAGAGGCACCTTCGGGTGAGGTAGTCTGCACATTGAAGCTATTTTTGCCTAATTTGAGCGAGACTACATGGGCAAAAAAGCCCTGGCGATTTACGACTACCGGCGCACCGTTGATTGTCACCTGGTAGCCGGGCATGGTCGAACCGACTACGAAGGAGCTGGATGAGGCGATTTCACCACCGCGGGGATAGACTACCAGTAGTGGCTTTTCGCGGCTGGGCGGCGCCATCGGCGGCAAATGTTCGGCCAGCGCCAGGAGCTTGTGATTGTTTTGGAAATCAACCTTTGGCCTGGTGTAACCCTTGATCCCGACTATCTCGTCGTTTGTGGAGTTTGTTTTGGCAATGGAGGCGCAGGAGCAGATCGAAGTGCCGGCGGCAAAAACCGCAAGCAATGTGACTTCAATCTTGGGACGCAATGTCATTGATTCTCCAATCGAATCGTGTGTTGTAAGCCCGTTTCAGGTGAAAGTCGAGGGAGTTAAAGCGCTGTTTTTTGGGGTTGTAGTATATGGCAAAATCCCAGGGTTCATCAAAGCTTTGCTGAAAAAGTGAGTCGTACCACTGAAAAAACGGTGAAATCAGCAGGGTAACTGTTGTCTTGTCATAGTATAAATTGCGTCTGTGCAAGAGAAATTTGTGGGTGGCTTCTTCCATGTCTTTTTTCAGGCGCTCGGGTTCGGCCGTCAGGGCGTGATCACATAGACAGGGGAAGCCCATTGCCCCACCGCAGATGAGCATGAGCATGCGACAGTCCGTTGCGTCGCCATTGCTTGAACCTTGCAGAAGCGGTTGAATCTTCAGTTGTCTCAAGTCTTTCACCGTCAGCGCCTGGCCGCCCACTGTAAAGCGGCGCGAGCTCAAGTCGTTGGTGACGGCCTTGTAGTTAAAGATTGGGAAGCGATCGGAAATCGTCTTGACGACGAGCAAATTGTAGGCGTTGACCCAGTAGAGTAGCTTGTCTGCGTCGGTTGGGAATTCATCGCAGGCGGTGCAAGCCAGCCTGTCGAGCGCTTTTTGCAGGTGCGGGTTGCCGCGCACAGCCTTATAATCGACCTGTTCTCCTTTGACCACGTCGTGCAAAAGTAAGTTGTACTCGTCGTAATTGGGATGGATCGGATGTTCGACTTTTGTCAGAACAGCACTCACATACTCCGGCGCATGCCAAATGGTGTGGATAGTGGCCAGCAAAAAACCAGCGCCCAAAATCAGGGAAGTTATAAAGATGAAAACTATCGGGTCTTTCTTTTTCATTGAATCCGTCGCACGGGCTCTTCAGTAAGTCTAGTATAAGACCGTTCTATTCGCCCGAGCCCAGCGGCGGAAGAGAAGATCAATGCCAAGTTCAATGCCAAGTTGAAATATCAGAGTGCCGATGCGCGGATCTTGCTCTCTAATCTGTTGAAAACAGGTTTTGAAAAAAATGGTGGAGTGTAGGGGAGTCGAACCCCTGACCTCTTCAATGCCATTGAAGCGCGCTACCAACTGCGCTAACACCCCATATCCTGAACTTATACCACAAGTCCGGCCCCCGGTTAAACTCTTGGACACAGGCCTGTTTACACGAGTTTATTCAATTATCAAAGCTGAGTTTTTCCTAACTAACTGCCTTTATTGGTTTCGGCTCACAATTTGAGCCTCCCGGGTCTGTTAGTCTCTATTTCGCTGGAGGGTGCGCATGGGCGAGCTTGAGACACGACATAAAAATCTTCTGGATGCTTCCAATTCGGTCCTTCTAATCGTCGATGTGCAAGAGCGCTTCCGCCCGCACATCGAGGGCTACAGCGCGCTTGTGGCCGCGACTGTGACTCTGGTCAAAGCCTGTGAAACGCTTGCCGTCCCTATCATCGTCAGCGAACAATATACAAAAGGACTGGGACCGACAGTCGACGAAATCAAGAAATCAGAGGGCTCCTCCGCCCCCTGGCACTATTTCGAGAAGAACTGTTTTTCCGCAGTCGGCGCTTCCGGCTTTGAAGACTGCTTAGTCAAATTGGGACGGAAGCAGATAATCGTGTGTGGAATCGAAACGCATGTTTGCGTAAATCAGACCGTTCACGGACTTTTGGCCCGGGGTTTTGAACCGCACGTGGTGGTTGACGCGGTTGCCAGCAGGAGCGCGACCAATAAAGAAATAGGCCTGCAAAAAATGTTTGCTTCCGGCGCCCATCCCACGACCGTGGAGATGGCCTTATTTGAAATGTTGGTGGAGGCCGGGACGGTCAAATTTAAAGAGGTGCAAAGCCTGGTCAAGTGAAGTAATTGACTGGTCGATTAGTAAGTAGTTTAATTCTACAATTGAAGAGCATGGCAATGAAGGCATCCCATAAAATTCCCGTTTCAAAGCAAAGAGCGGTCGCCCTGGCGGCTGTTTTGAGTTTCGGCCAAAGGGCCGCGTCTGCCGCGGACACCGACCGGGGCGCGGCCCCTGCGTCTCAGCCCCAGGCTAAGGCTACAGCTAAGGTTCAGTCTCAGACTAATGTCCTGGCAGCGCCGCTGGTCGCCCAGAAGATGCCGACCTCGGCCAGCAGTCCTAATCCGCCGGGGGGCACAAATTCCGGCCCTCCCACACAGAATCCAGGACCTTCCTCGCAAACTGCTGCACCAAATCTTGGCGGCAGCCTGGGTGGGGGCCCTGACCATTTGCAGCCGCCAATGGCGCCGGTCGACAATCCCAACCTATTTAACCCCACCGCCATGCCTGAAGGGGTGCCTTCGCCCCGTCTGCCTATTACGAACACTCCTATTCCCTCGGCCACTACTGGTTTGCCGGCGGCCAATCAGGGCCTACCCGTCGATGCCTCCGGCTTAAGTCCACGCGAGCGCAAAGACGACTACGACGTAATCAACACGCAAGCCGAGAACTTCCGCCGCCGCTTTTTGCAGGGTGAAGCCATCGAATTGCGGCTGCCCATGGGCGATCAGCTCATGCCCCTGGGGAGCAAATTGCCGCCCATTCGTCTGGAAGCTACTTACACCCAGCCGATTTCACTGCGAGAAGTCGTCTCCTACTGTCTCGACAATAACCTGGCTATCCGCATCCAGGGCCAACAGGTGGAATCCAACAAATGGCTGACCATGGCCCAGGTTGGTCGTTATCTGCCCAACGCTCTCCTGCTCTACCGCTCGCAATACCAGGCAGGTACCTCACTTGTCGGCGGCGTTATCCCCGTCAAATTTGGTAATCCTTTCGTCAATATATCGGCCGGCTTCCAGTACTTCGGCTTCCAGGGCGGTGCCGTCACCTTCAACATGCTTTCCAATCTGCACCAGTACAGGGCAGCCAAGCAGGGCTATCGCGCATCTATCAATGATGCCCTCAATCAAGTCAGTCAGAATTATTACAATCTGGTGCGCAACCAGGCCCTTTTGCAGATTCAGACCAGAGCCGTGGACGTGTCCAAAGCCCAGGTAGAACTCAACAGACAGCTCGAGCGAGCCGGCACGGGCACAAGATTTCAGGTCCTGCAATCACAAACGCAGTTGGCTCGCGACCAGCAAAATCTACTGACCCAGGAAGTGGGACTGCGCAATTCGTCTATTGATCTGGCTACAAATATGAATTTGAACGCCACCGTCAATTTGCTTTCGGTTGAGTCGGAAGTGCGCAAAGTGCGGCTCATAGACCCGTCTGTGGATATCAACGGACTGATCAATATCGCCTTTCAGAATCGCCCCGAACTGAAACAGTTCAAAGAGCAATGGATCGCGGCTAAGCGTCTGATCCAGGTGCAGGTGGCGTCGCTCTATCCCCAGTTTCAATTCTTCGGCAACTTTGCCGGCAACGGTCAAACCCTGACCAGGCAATA